>Ga0209770_10000126_pt1 | contig 42850 bp, 40 predicted proteins | sample LauGreSu1BDMLBDD_2_FD_187572 | JGI IMG/M metagenome (GOLD analysis project Ga0209770, IMG submission 187572) | Freshwater lake microbial communities from Lake Michigan, USA - Su13.BD.MLB.DD (SPAdes) (version 2) | ecosystem: Environmental > Aquatic > Freshwater > Lake | place: Lake Michigan, USA... | reverse complement strand
CAACAGCATCAGGTGCTGTTTTAGGAGGTATTAGAGTAGGTAATAATTTATCAATAACTGACGGTGTTTTATCTGCTCCTCCTTATACTCCGTATACATTACCAATAGCATCAGACGCTGTTATTGGAGGTGTTAGAGTAGGTGCTAATTTATCAATAACAGGAGGTGTTTTATCTGCTCCTCCTCCTTATACATTATTACCAACAGCATCAGGTGCTGTTTTAGGAGGTATTAGAGTTGGCAATAATTTATCAATAGACGGAAACGGCATTTTATCTGCTCCTTCTCCTTATACATTACCGACAGCATCAGGTGCTGTTATTGGAGGTGTTAGAGTTGATGGTACTACAATAGCTATAAATGCAGGTGTTATATCTTATACAGGAGGAATTCCACAATGGGCTACATCGGGAAATAATATATACAACACAAATACTTTAAATGTTGGAATAGGTACATCTAATCCACAAAGTAAACTACATATTTTAGATAGTTTGATAATTCAAAATAGACATAATTCTATAATAGAGTTAATAAGAGGAACTTCAAGTGATGCCAATAGAGATTTTAAAATAGGTAACTATGGTGGTGAGTTTTATGTAAAATCTTCAATTAATGGAAGCGATAGCGATTATATATACCTTTATCCACCAGATGGTTCTATTTATAATTTTAATAATTCTTTATATTGGACGCAAACATCAGATAGAAGGATAAAAGAAAATATAGAAATCGCTTCTTATGATAAATGCTATGAAAATATAGATAGATTAGAGTTAAAGCGCTTTAATTATATTAAAGACTTTAAGACTCGTAACAAGGATACTAATCAATTAGGATTTATAGCGCAGGAAATAAAAGATATATTTCCAAAGTCAGTATTTACAAATAATTATAATAGCGATGAATTAAATATTCCAGATATGCATTCAATAGACATGGGACAAATAAACTATACTTTATTTGGTACTGTTAAGAAATTAATGGAAATTAATTATGATGAAGAAATGAGGTTAAAAAGGTTAGAAGATTTGTTAAATATTGATCCAAATACAAGTAATATTGAAGTAACTGAGAGTGTAAATTAAATTATATTTTAATCCATACTGAAATGAGTATAATATACTTCTCAAATTACAAAATATATATTTATTATCATTTATCGTTTTCTATGTAAGCATAGAAAACCTAAGGACAGTAAAAATACTCTTTTTATATTATTATTTATATAGAAAGCCTTTACTATTAAAGCAATTATGCCTATTGTTTTAGGAAATAGTAATATTAATTATAAAGAAAATAAAGGTACAATAAACCCTTATAAAGCATTAATTTTTAAAAATCAAAAGGTTGGTATTGGTGTTGATATTAACAGTATTCTCGATAATAGATTAGAAGTCAACGGTAATATTAATATTCCATTAAATTCTAAATATAAAATTAATAATGCTAATTTTGGTTATAGTAATTTAGATCACAAGCTTTCAGCAGGTACTAATATTTCAATTAGTGATGATTTTAAAATTAATAATACATATACATTACCAACTGCGTCAGATGTTGTTTTAGGAGGTATTAAAGTTGGCAATAATTTATCAATAGATGCAAATGGTTTTTTATCTACTCATGCACCTTATACATTACCAACAGCATCATCTCTTGTTTTAGGAGGTGTTATAGTTGGTAATAATTTATCAATAGATGCAAATGGTATTTTAACTACTCCCGCATCTATTCCATATACATTGCCAACAGCATCATCTCTTGTTTTAGGAGGTATTAAAGTTGGCGATAATTTATCAATAGATGAAAATGGTATTTTATCTACTCATATTCCTTATACATTACCAACAGCATCATCTTCTGTTATTGGAGGTGTTAGAGTTGGTAATAATTTATCAATAGATGCAAACGGTATTTTATCTATTATCACACTGCCTACTATATATACATTACCAACTGCGTCAGATGTTGTTTTAGGAGGCATTAGAGTTGGTAATAATTTATCAATAACTGGTGGTGTTTTATCTACTCATATACCTTATACATTACCAACAGCATCATCGCTTGTTTTAGGAGGTATTAAAGTTGGCGATAATTTATCAATAGATGCAAATGGTATTTTATCTATTATCACACCGCCTACTACATATACATTACCAACCGCATCAGATGTTGTTTTAGGAGGCATTAGAGTTGGTAATAATTTATCGATAACAGATGGTGTTTTATCTACTCATATACCTTATACATTACCAACAGCATCATCTCTTGTTTTAGGAGGTATTATAGTAGGTAATAATTTATCAATAGATACAAACGGTATTTTATCTACTCATACGCCTTATACATTACCAACAGCATCTACTTCTGTTTTAGGAGGTATTAGAGTTGATGGGACTACAATAGCTATAAATGACGGTGTTATATCTTATACAGGAGGATTTCCTAAATGGGCTACATCAGGAAATAATATATACAATACCAATACTTTAAATGTTGGAATAGGTACAACAAATCCACAAAGTAGACTACATATTTTTAATGATATTTCTGATAACACCACTTTAAATATTAATAATATTGAATCAGGAAGTTGTGTCATAGAATTGAGAAGAGCAAATGATTTTACCCATTATTTTGGTGATCTTATTATTGATGGCCATAGAGATTTTAAAATAGGTAACTATGATGGTGATTTTATTGTAAAATCTACTTTTGAAAATGACGGTGTTATATATGATGCTGCTCCTTCCATTAAAATGTTAGGAACAAATGGTAATATTTATAATTTTAATAATTCTTTATATTGGTCGCAAACATCAGACAGAAGGATAAAAGAAAACATAGAAGGAGCTTCATATGATAAATGTTATGAAAATATACATAAAATAAACTTATATAGGTTTAATTATATTAAAGAGTTTAAGACTGGTAATCAGGATACTAATCAATTAGGATTTATAGCACAGGAAATAGAAGATATATTTCCAAAGTCAGTATTTACAAATAGTTATAATAGCGATGAATTAAATATTCCAGATATGCTTTCGATAGATATAGGACAAATAAACTATGCATTATATGGTGCTGTTAAGAAATTAATTAAAATGAATAATGATAAAGAATTGAGATTAAAAAGGTTAGAGGATTTATTAAATATCAGGAGAGACGCATAGCAACCTGCTAATAAATACAATTACTTGATACAAAAGTTCATTCATAATAAATGTTATATTATTGAATCAAGTATTATGAAGATATATACGCTCTAAAAAATAAAAAATAATATCTATTTAATACTAATCTTATTTATAAGATATATATAACAATATGTCAATATAACAATATGCAACAAATATATATTACAAATATACATTTCTATTTACCATATTCTCTCGTAGTCTGAGGTATATATTGCGTTTTTTTTTATCATTAATAATATACTTATAATTATTACACATTACAGCATCTATATGTTGGAAGCTATATGTATAATTGTATATATTAATATTAGGATAGCTGGGGCATCTCATAATATTCGGTCGGCTACTGAAAGAGAACACGACGGATACTGAGAAGGACAACAAGATAGTCCGCAAAAGAATGCTTGAGATTTTGAAAATTACTAGCATTTATTATGATAATAATTGTGTTAAAAATAATAATCAATTTTTTATTTGTAAGTATTATAAGTATTTAATTCTTATAAGTATGTAAGTATCCTATTTGAAAAGCTGTTTATATTCGTTGAGATTCATAACGCCCATATCGCGATTGCAAGTTTTACAGGTAGGCTGTAAATTATTCAATGTCATCTCTCCGCCTAATGCGTGGGCTATTATATGCCCGCATTCCATATCTTTGATATCAAGTTTCTTATCGCACACATAGCATTTCCCAATCATATCATTATTATTGTATTTATGCCATACCCTCTTTTTGAGTTCATAAGGAATCGTCTTTCTATCGTTTTTAACCAAGACATCTTGAAAAAATCGCATCCCTATATTGCTAATATCAAGCGAATTGATTAAAGCGTGCAGAGCCAAATCAAGCCACTCGTAATTTTTGAAAACCCCTAAATAACACACATTATTGCATCTCTCCTTCTCCTTCTTATTTTTACATTTCTCAAATCTTTTCGTGTATGTCGGGTCAAGCTGATGTGCCGAGATGCTTTCAAGATAATCATTAACACTCAATATATAATTAAACAAATCCTTATCGGTCTTATTGCTATTTCCGAGTTTTCCGACAATATTCCTCGCCTTAATATGCTTCCCTAAATCATTCAGAGATATATGAGGGCATTGATAGTTTTTCTCCACATTTCCTACGATACTATCAGAATAATCCCCCTTAAAATAGTTAGTAGTAAATCTATCTACCAAACACTGCAAAATTATTTTTTCCACGGCTACCAGGTTCAATATGGGTTTTATGGGCGAATGCTTATTGATTTTCTTGAAATATTCATTAACCTCCTCTATGCTACCTACATTATATTTTACAATAGGCACGAGGATATTATCGATATCATAGCCTTCGCGCTTTAATCGCGAGTAAGCCTCCACTCTATGCTGTCCGTCTAAAATATACCCCTTCTTCTCTTCAACAATATAGGCAATCGTGAAACTCTGGAGCATAGAAAAAGACTTATATTTATCATATTCGCTCTTTTGGTCTTCTACCATACTTATAATATGTCCGTTATCAACTAACCTCTGCAACTCGGGAATTTGATAATTATCTATAATATCCCTCAAAGGCTTCATAGTTAATTCAGTCCTCATTATCCTATCCTATTCTATTCTATTACTTATGAAAATGCGAAACCCGCAACCCGCAAAAGTATATATTATAATATAGTTATATGTTTATACCCTCTTTACGAATATTTATTTAATTATATTTATTTATTATAGAATTATGAATAACAATATACCAAAGAAAGCCTTATGTATTCGTAATACGAGTACTTGGGCGCACGTTAAGCCTGAATATAAGTTCGATTCTGGTAAGTTTAATAAAGAAAGCGTTTTAAAAGATATAGCCCTTATGTCTCCTAAAATTGACTATATGTTGAACAAAATCAAAGAGCTTGACGAGAAGGATATGGCAGCCGATGGTAAACATTATAAGCACATCATATATAGTGATGTCGATGGAAGTAATGGGGCAAAAATGGTAGCCTCAGCTATGATAGCGAATAATTTTAAGCCTGTCTATAATAACGGCGTTTTAAAAACGAAATACACAGACGAAGACAATTACAATACTTTCGGTCTATTGACAAAATCTGTAGTTAATAAGAAGCCTTTGAGTGTGGGACTCAAGAAAAATATGATGGCCGTTATGAATAATCGCGAAACAGGGGAAAAAGGGAATGTTTATGGTAAAAATATGCGTTTTCTAATATTAGATTCGGGATTTAAGGAGGGAATTGATGTATTTGATGTAAAATATATGCATATCTTGGAGCCGCTAATAACGAAGGCGGAAAATACGCAAGTAATTGGAAGAGGCACGCGATACTGCGGACAATCAGGACTACCTTTTATACCTAATGTAGGCTGGCCACTAAATATTTATAGATACAATATAAAATACGATGATAATATGACAGTGCACGATTTATTTATTAAACACAGCAATGAAAATATAAGTATCCTAAACTTTATTGCGGAACTGGAGGATATTATGATAGCCTCTGCGGTAGATTTACCGCTAACTGAGAATATCCATATTCTTTCTACGAAAAATAATAGATTTTTGAATTACATTAAAAACAATACGGGTTTTGGAAATAACAAGAGTATTATTAAAATTAATAATATTCGCGGGACTTATAGAAATGATGTTGATATCATAGATTGTAAAAAGAATTGCAAAGGCATCCTTGAATATAATATAGGCGACTTTAATCCGGACAATTTACTAATTACCGCAGCTCTTCACGTTATTAAAATAGAATATGTAAAACAATTGCAGGATTTTAAAAAGTCGAATTCAGATGAAAATGATAATAAATCGTGGGAAGGCGTCTTTAAGAAGAAAATCCGATTTAATATTGAAGACTCTATATTAATCAAAGCCTTTAATAAGAAATTTCCGAAAACAGATTTATGCCAGCATATAAGTAAGCGCAAAGATTATTGTGATACTATTAACGAATTATGGAAGAATAAGCAAGTGTTCTTTAAGAAACACGGCAACAAATTGCTTGATAAATTAGAAGAGATATCAAGGGCTAACAAAATAAATAGCGAGAATTACATACAAATATACAAATATATCAACGAGAATATGAAAGAATACAGACAAAAAGAGAAACCCCCTGAGACCAAGCTGAATATCATAGATTTAAATAAGTATATCTTTAAAAATTATAAGAAATATTATTGGGATATTCCTATTATTCAAAATAAATGTATAGCCGACTTAAAGAAAGATGACGAAAAGGCCGAAAAAAATAAGATTGTTTCCTTTTCTAATACGCAATTATTCGTCCAAAAATATCTCACGCCACAATCGCCATACAAGGGCATCTTCTTGTATCACAGCGTAGGCTCTGGGAAAACTTGTACGGCTATCTCTACGGCTACCAATACATTTAATAAGGAGGGCTATACTATATTATGGGTTACGCGACACACGCTGAAAGAAGATATATGGAAGAATATGTTTGACAACATATGCAATGTAATAATACAAGAGAAGTTGAAGAGTGGCGAAATCAAGGAGATTCCCAAGCTTAGAGCGAAACGATTAGAATTGTTAGGAGATAGCTGGATACAACCTATATCATACAAGCAATTTACTAATATGATTAAGGGTAAAAATAAGTTCTATGATAAGATGGTGAAAATTAATGGGAAGGAAGACCCATTCAAGAAGACGCTAATAATAATAGACGAGATTCACAAGATATATAGCAATTCTTTGTCGGCTCTCGAAAAGCCTAATCCCGCTGTACTTCAGGATATGATTCAGCGTTCTTATTCAGTTTCCGGAAAGAACTCGCTCCGATTAATTCTTATGTCTGCGACGCCTATTACCGAAGACCCTATGAGTTCTATCAAGATACTCAATCTGTTATTGGAAAATGAAGAAAGAATGCCTGAAAACTTTGACGATTTTAAAACGAAATACTGTAATGATAATGGTATAATTAACGATAATAAAATATTAGATATAATGAATAACATCGCAGGCTTAATAAGTTATATAGATAGAAGCAATGACAAGAGCCAGTTCGCATATCCTGTAATGAATGATATTATATGTAATATTGATATTAGCACTTCAAACTTAGAAGATAAATTGGGCAATCTTAACAATGAGATTGAAGAAATTAACGAGAAAATACCTAAACTTGACACAAAAATTAATAAGGAGGAGATAAAGGGGCTTAAACTTAAATTGAAGGCGATTGAAAAGGAGAAAAAGGGAGTTGTCGCCAAGTTCAAAGAGCCCAAGAGCATCCTTGATTATATCAATAAATGTTTTAAAGAGAAATAAATTGTTCGTGGGGCGCTGAAAAGTATAGCCTTGAGTATTCTCGTGGCGCGTAATATTTCGTATAAGAATTATAAAAAAAATAAATAGATAATGTATATATTAATATTATACGCTTCCTGTATTTCTTTAATATTATTTAGTATTTATCATTATGTAAATATAAATAGCGAGGAATCGGAAAATCCTAATAAAAAATATGATATATCAGCTGATTTACTTACAACTAATAATGTTATAGTATTTGCCATTATATTCGTGTTTTCTATGACGCTGATTTATTTCTCTACGGACGAAAATACTGATATTCTATCTATGATAGGTATTACTGATAATGATTACAGCAAACTAAATAATATATCTAAAAAAACGCTTGTCGACCCGCATATTTTAAAAAATACAAGCGAACCTATGAGTTCAGGCTTTGAACCTTACACCAGCGGGGGTTCCGTAGATAACTCCGAAAGCTCTTGTGATTCATCATCTGAAACATCAAGCGATTCCGATTAGGCCGTGCTAACGCAAAAAAATTGACTCAAGACACAACTATATTATTTTATTACAGCCGATAAAAGCTATGAGCAAAACTCTTCTTAATAATTTTGTTATAACTTTCTTTTCAGCGAAGAAAGAATATAGAACACTGAGTAATTTTTGGGAAAAAGATGTAGTAATTATGGCGGACAATAATATCCGGCTATGAGATGTAGCGACGAAAAATTAGAAAAAACGAGGCCTTGGGAAGGGAGAGCCAAAATAGAGAATGGTGAGGTAATAGTATTAGGCAAGAACTTATTAGGAAACATTTGGATGAAATATAGATAAAATCAGATACAATAAAAATGGTCTATAATTTATAATATTAGAGTAAAAAATGATTTGCGTTTATTTTTTTATACTCCCTAACCCTAAAAACTGAGTAAAACGCAAGAGATAGATTTTAATCTTGAGAAAAGCTCTAAAATGGAATACGGATTTATCTACTGTTTCTCAAATCCCGAATTGAAAAGTCTAAAGATTGGTATGACTATGAGAACTCCTGATGTTAGATTGAAAGAAGCTAATGTCGCGGATACTTGGAGACCTCCTGCGCCTTACAAAATAGAGTTTGCTAAAAAAGTCAGTAATCCTTATCAAAAAGAAAAAACACTTCATAAGCTTCTTGAACAATATACTATTAGAGTTAATCCTAAAAGAGAGTTCTTTCAGGTTTCGCCTGAAGAAGTTCTTATGTTCTTTGATTTGATGGATGGTGAAATGTGGGAAGAACCCCGTAAAGAGGATGAAGAAGGAGAAGATGAAGAAGATGAAGAATTGTTTATAAGAATAAATCCCGATAAGATTATAGAGCCCCGCGGATGCCGTGATATGGCAAAATGTTTTATGAATGGACAACGCATTTCTCATACTATTGGTATCAATAAAGCCTGGGTTGGTGTATATGATTCATCTAAAGATGGAATAATATATAATGAAAAAATATATAAAAAATTGTATCATTTTACTAAAACACATTATCAATTAGAAAGACCCGACCGTACTTCTGAAAATAATGCTTGGAAAGAGTGTATGTGTGAGGTAGAAGGAAAATGGATTTCTACTTACAACTTGCCAGAGATAAAGCAAACCCTAATGTAAATCTCCGATAATCTAATGTATATTATATAATTATTTTTAACTTTTAATATCATTATTAGTATTAGTATTAACAAACGGTTTTGGGGTTGATATTGAGAGCTTTGAGAATCCTTTTGTAGAATTGTAGATTGAAATTTACTACGCTACAATTTTCATATTCCTTAATGATGTTATCTTTTACACACATTTTTTGCGCCAACTCTTTTTGCGTGATATTGAGTGCTTTGCGTCCATCTACGATAGCCTGTGCATATTCGCGAGTAATCTTATTCAACTTAGGGATATCTTCTTCAACCAGCTTGATATATTCCTTAAATCCAGGCTGATTTTGAGTATTGATTTGTTTCTGTACGGCGGTCTTCTTCAACACAACAGGTTCCCAATCTTGAAAGTTCGCAGAGCTCATCATTATTGTCTATATTGTATATTATATTATTATAATTGTCAATTTTTTTATTTTAATTTATTTTTCCCTTTATATAAAAATTGATAATATATATATAATTATATTTTATAATTATTATGAGCGATTCTAATGATGCTTTAGGTACTGTAAGTACCGTAAGTACCGTTAGAGATATTATAGATGATAAATTGGAAGCCGTGAAACCTATTATAAAATGGGTAGGAGGTAAAACGCAAATAATTGACAAAGTTATTGCCAATTTTCCTGTAGAAATAAATAATTATAGGGAAATATTTTTAGGAGGAGGCAGTGTATTATTAGCTTTATTATCATATGCAAAAAAAGACATCATAAAAATAAGAGGTAATATATATGCGTACGATTTAAATGAACCGCTCATTAATATTTATAAAAATATTCAATCAAAACATAATGAATTATATGCTGCTCTTAAGAATCTTATTGATGATTTTAGTGAATGCGGTGAATGCATAAATATAAATAGAAAAGCAGTCAATATAGATGAGGCCAAAGAGGCAAAAGAGAACTATTATTATTGGATTAGAAATAAATATAATAGTTTAAGCGATGATGAGAAAAATGATGTAATTGGTTCTGCTATGCTTATATTCTTAAATAAAACTTGTTTCAGAGGCATATTTAGGGTTGGCCCAAATGGATTCAATGTTCCATATGGAAATTATAAAAATCCTGAAATTATTAACAAAAATCATTTGGATATTATACACAACCTAATAAAAGATGTTATATTTAACTGTTGTGATTTTAGAGAATCTATGATAAATATTGAAGATGGGGATTTTCTATATCTGGACCCGCCATATGTTCCGGAAAAAAATACATCATTTGTAGGATATACAAAGGGTGGCTTTGATATTGCTAATCATAACGAGCTATTTGCTATAATACATACATTAAAGGAAAAAAACATAAGAATGGCTATGAGTAATTCAGATGTAGAAATAATTCGCAATATCTTTTCTGCGAATGAATATAATTATACCATAGAAACTTTAGTATGCAAAAGGTCTATAAATTCGAAAAATCCTGATTCAAAGACAAATGAGGTAATCATTAGAAATTATTAGACAGCCCCGGGACAGCATAGGGTATCATCTGGCATACTTAGGCAGTTACCCATTTATTTAGTAATTCAAAATAATCTTCGTCGTCTCCAAAAAACACAGAGATATCATTCTCCTGCAATATTATATTAAGTATCTCATATTTTTTTTTATTAGATAATATGCATTGTTTAAGAAAATCATTTACGGTATAAGAATACTGCACTTCAAAATTATTACCTAAAACGATTTCGTATTCGCGCTTTAACGAAGGACCCGCCCACAATTTAGTCTCTACAGAACCTTCGCCGCGTTGATTCTTTTTCTCTAATATTTTTATAACTTTCTTGCCATTTTTATAGTCAATAATATAAGCTTCATCAGGATTTCTAAATATATCAATATTATACTTCGTATTCATATATTTTTTCAGCCCTCTTTGTGATACATATGTTATTGTCTTATCATCAAATGACTTGTATAAATAATAGTCTTTTTTTACATAGCCGTCTAACAATAAAACACTAAGATTATCCGTCTTATCTTCAAACTTTTTTCCAGTAATATTAGTATTTGCACCTCCAGCTCCAGTTCCTTTATTAGTCAAAGACATTATTGATATTATAATATCGGTAGCAGTCCCTGTCATTTTTTATATTTACAGAGCCTTGAAAAATATGTTCTAAAAACACACGGATTCTATAAAAAATTGATGAGACATATAATATATTAATTGCCCACCAAATAGATTGAGAGCCAGCAACAAGCCAGTCAAGCCAGCAACAAGCCAGTCAAGCCCGTCAAGCCAGTCAAGCCAGTCAAGCCAGAAAGCAAGCCAGCCGGAAAGCCAACAGCAAGAGAATAATGACCACAACAGCTAACGCAGCTAACGCAGCCACAGCTACTGCCACTGGTTCCGTAAAGAAAATCTTTGAATATGATGGCGATATTATATCGATTGACCTTTCAAATGTTAGGATTTGTCCCGGGCCCTGTAATAACACTATGGAGGAACCAGAGCCTTCTTCCGTCTATACGACGCAGAATATTGACAATAATCGCGTAGAAGAAATGCATTATTTCAAGCCATATTCGGGTGGCAAATATGCACGATTCTGCTATCCTATCAATAATACGCAGACGCTCATTCTTAACAATTTGCGAATCTGCGCGTCGTGTCATCGCAGGTATCTTGAGTTTAGCGAGGAGGATTGCACGGAAGAGCTAATGAGTGATGCTAAAATCATTATGAAAAAATTAGAAAAAAACCTGGTCTAATATAGATATTGCCAGAGGATAGTTAGGATAAGTTAGATATATATTATGTATTTTTTATTTTTTTTTGATTAAAAATAAAAATTGATTATATCACAAGATATATAGAATATTAACATATTAACATAATCATACTATGAATAGCGAGAATAGGAATACGCTATATCAAAGAGCTGGCGAAATTATTGTCAATAGGTATAATAATATTAGGGACATTCCGGAAAAATATCTGCTATTTTATAGAAATTACATCCCGCTTTCAATTGGTCGAAAGAGAAAATATGAAGATTACGGGGAAGATGATAGTATGGCTTAATAGAAAATCTTACTTTTGATATTTTTGACTACATAATCTAAATAAAAATCCTTGTTAATTGATTGAGCCGCTATGGGCTTAAACTTGCGTCCGAAAAAACAAGGGCTTTTTAATAAATGAAGCAATTCGGCCTGTGTTATATGTATATAATTTTTTAATTCTCTATCTGTTGCATATTTATAATCCATTCCTTCCCAATTTGCAAATGTCGTAGCAATTTCGGGAGGCGAATTATACGAAGTCACTTTAATCTCTTCGCCGAGTTTATCGCCATATGTATAGGATAGATAGGTTATATAGCATAATTCATCGGCAGCGTAAGCACTCTTAAACCACAGCAAATATTCCGTGTTATTTACGAGCAATTCGCTATGTTTTCTATTCAATATACACCATTGCGAAGCCTTATTCAAATATTTCATATCTATATATGTTAGTGCCGCTATACAATCGGGGAGACATTCCTCGGGTTTAGCAATGTGAAAATAAGAAAAGGGCTCTTCTATCTTATCATAGATATATTCAAATGGTTTTAAGGGAATGCAAGAGCCTGATAAGAATATAAAATGCGTATTATTTTTATCCTTTAATGCCTCAGATAACATATAATTTTGCGCCTTTACAATTGAAATATCGGCGTATTTAGTAGGTATATTTTTGGCTACCTTGAACTCTTCTAAATACTCTAAGCGCTCATCGTATTTATAATGTATATATATGCTGTACTTGCTCTTATCTATATTGCTAAAAAACATATGCCATAATTCTTCGTGATTTATAACATTATATATCAAAAATATAAAGGCAATTTTGTTCATTTATATTTATATTTCAAAATATATTTATATGAGATTTATGTAATCTATTATAACTTTTTTAAGCAGTTATAATAAGTAATAAAAATAAAGGTGCTCTCGGGGAGACTTGAACTCCCAATCTTTGGCTCATAAGACCAACGCTTTAACCGATTAAGCTACGAGAGCGCAATTGTATATGAGAGTAATTGCTCCCATATTATATATAATATGTCTAATTCTTATATCTGTTTTCAACGGATCCAACTGATATGCAATCTAATAATTTAGGTTTTACAAAATTTCACGCCGATTTCGCAAATCTTACCAAATGATGTATGCCCATCTTTTAATTGGCGAGCATATAATATATACTCATTTTCTGTTATTTTTTCATTTTTAACTGCTTTCTCATAAATTTCAAGCATACTCCTTGATAATTCTGTATATTTATCCTTCAATTTTGTCAAAATCAGTCTGTTCTTATTTTTGCTATTAAAGGTCGTAAATATAAGTCTTTCTAACTTACACATTTTAACTTGATTATCATAAACTTCAAGTCTAATTCTGTTTTTAGGGTCTATATCTAATTTATTGGCGATGATATTCCTTGTTTGCTTGACAATACTATCAAAATTTCTCTCTGCTATAGTATCTATCTGAAAGAAAAGTTTCTGTTCAACGGCTTCGAATGCAGTCATTAAGAGATTGTATATAAAAATAAAAAAATTTATCATTTTTTATTTTTTCCTTGATATTTTAGGAAAATTTATAAGCCTAATATGTACGGGATATAATATAAATAATCTATATATTTATACTATTAGTTTTAATGATTTTCTTAATATAGTTATCATATGTTTTTTAACCTTTATTTTATTAAATATAGCTTCGTTTTTTTCATTAAATTGTATGTGTCTGGTATTATTATAAGGTTTGTCGGCTTGTGTTAAAAAGGATGATTTAGTAAAATCAAAAAAATTTTTAAATATCACAAGATAACTTAATACAAGATCATATGGATTTGTAATTTTATTTATAGTTAATAGAAAATCCTTTGTATAATTATTTTGTATATCTTTTGTATCTATAATAAATTCTATAAATAATTTATACGAACTATCAATAGACCCCTCTGTATTATTTATAATATTCTTAATATGCGTATTTTTGTTTAGTAATTCATTATTTAAATATTCTAATTTACTTGTATCTTTAACATTTTTTAAGCGATTTTTTATATTATCTATATATCTATTAAGAGGAGATTCTATATCATTTATTAAATTAGAAATTATTTTTGAATTTTTATTAATAATAATACCCTTTTTTTTATTGTCTATATTATTTTTGAAAACTAAATTAAAAACGTCCGGTAAACTTTTGGCAAATAATAAAGTTTTTTTAATAGTTAATTCAGCTATTTGTTTATCAATCTTATATAAATCTTTTTCTGTCAATTCTACTAAATATGCTGTGTTTTTTCCTAAAAAATATAACTTATTATCTTTATTTTTTCGCGATTTATTAAATAAATCTATTACATACTTTGTCTCCTTCATAATTTCTTCTTTATTTGGAAAACCATTCCCAAAATTATAAGAACCTCTTCCGTCTGCTCTAATATCTGGTATCAACGATTTTTTATAATAGTACGCATTTCCCTGAAAATAAATATTGTCTATTTTATTTATTAATTTTGAATTTTTATTTAAAGCAGTATATAATGGTCGTATAGGTGCTATAGCTATAATATCTATATTTTGTGGATTTTCAGCAAAATACTCATATAGATTATTATATGTTTTTATATTTCTAATAAATATATTAATATTATTGCCTGTTTTATCATCGTTATATGGAAGAATACAAATATTACTATCTACATCTTTAATAATTTCATTTGTTTTTTCATCTATATCTATAGGCTTAAAAGAAAACTCTTCATTTAATGCTAAAACAACAGATATATCTGTTATATTGAATTTATATAACCAATAATAAACACTATTAGCCCTTAATTCTAATTTAGCACCCGATACAGCAATACACGATAAATTAATATTATTTTTTTTATGTAAATATAATAATATTATCAAGGCTAATGTATCATCTGTATCTCTTCCTATATCTGTTATAACTATATAATTTATCATATTAAACTATTATATATATACTACAATAATTAAAATGTTATTATAACCCTTTTACGAAGTTATAATAATCAATAAAAATAAGGGTGCTCTCGGGGAGACTTGAACTCCCAATCTTTGGCTCATAAGACCAACGCTTTAACCGATTAAGCTACGAGAGCGCAATTGTATATGGGAGGAATTGCTCCCATATTATATATAATATGTCTAATTCTTATATCTCTTTTCAACTGATATATATATAATCCGCAAAGATGTGATTAAGCTACGATAGCGGCATCCTTGAGAGCGTACAGGGAACCGCGTGTATCATACATGTATGTTATGTTTTAGCCTGCCTACCCACTCCTCGTCGCTGGCCGCTCCGTGACGGCTGGTGTAGCGCTTCTTTTTGACAATGGGACATCCCGCTACGAGCATGCGGTCCCATAACATCATTGAAGGGTTGATGCATTGAATTGCCAGACTGGAGGCGTCCGGTTGCACGTCCCGCACTGCAGGCGTGGCGAGCATGCTGGCGGGCGAGTAAACACCGTGTAGCGCGATGCCGTTAGCCTCCATGAACACGCTCAAGCCAACCTCGAAATCACGACAAGCGATGGCACGGACGTCAACATTTGGCCCATATGCATTGAAATCGGAAGCGTCCACGAACCGACGCAGGGTAGCAATAGCTTCCGCTTCAAACACGATAAAGAAGTACTGTAGGTGGTGCGCAATCTCGAACGAATCGGCGACGCCCCAGAACGGCGACGGCTTGGTTGCGGCAAACAGCTCGTCAAGCGGACGTACGAGCAGACAGCTATCGTTCACCAAGGCCAGTCGTTTCACACTGTCTAACGGCGCATTCTTGAGTACGCGCCAGTGCATGCCCATGTCATACCAGGCGTTGGGCACCTGCACGACGGCTGCAACAGGGATCTCGGTTGCGTTGATGATGGGGCCTCTGTCCTCGTTCGTCAAAAGCACCACGCGGTCAAAAAACGGCGCGAGCGCGCGGCAGTAAGTAATCACCTCGTGCGAAACCATTGGCTGCGACTCGTAGGACGCAAACATGCAGACACGAGGGGCATTGACCTCACCTTCGCCCACCATAACGCACCGCGCCTCGCTTGCACTCATGTATTCTACTTGCGATAGCTGTATGTGTGTGGGAGGAATTGCTCCCATATTATATAAAATAATACTAATAATAATTCTTATATCTGTTTTACGGCGTGGGCTGCCGGATTAGAATTGGATTAACATACTTTTTTTTGCCGAAGTTCCATATATAGATATCCATTCTTTCAGCCTTGATATGCCTCCTCTATTTCTAAATATATATACGACATCTTCAAGTAGCATATTATCACTAATTAATTTATATTTTTTAGCCAACATACTAAATACCGATTGATCGTGTCGGTGCTCTACGAAACTATCGTAATTCTTTGAGACAGATGGAGAATCGTCTATATTATGATAATCGCAAGAAATATCATACCATTCATTAACTAATTTGCGCGTTTCCGGACATACCAATAACAATATAATGCCCGATTGTATTTGCGTGCTATTCAAAAAGTCTTCATTATCCATCCCGAGCTTCTCAATCAAATCCTTTTTACACCATTTAATCTCTATCTGTCCCACGGAATGCGTAGCCATTATTTTATTTGTTTTAACAGTTTTAACAAGCTCTATACATTCAATTAATTTATCCCTGTTTTCTATACCCAATTCACAGCCAACATCTATATAAAATAGCACATCGCCATCTTCCATTTTATCCATCCACTGTTTAATTATATACGGCTTCCATATCCAATATCCGAAACCGCGCCTATTGTTATTAATAAAGCCAACGTGTTTATTAAAAAAATATTCATCGTCTTGTAAGTATTCCGCAGTATATCCTTTGACTTCTGTAAATATATTCAGAGCACCAGCCTGTCTTACTAACCTATTGACAGCATCAATATAACTCCCGTGGCTCCCAAATGTAATCAAGTTCGTCCTCATATTTAGTATTATGTTGCTAGTTTTATTAATAATAATACTTACTTTTTAAATGAAAAATTGATTTTAATTATTATAAGTTTAATATAGTAAAAGATATTACAGTAGTATTATGAGCGAACAAAACGATATATCAAGTATTAAAGAAATCATAGAACAGAAAGTGTCTGATGTTATTTTGAAAACATATGCTTTGACTAAAATTAATACTCCAGCTCCAGCGCAAGCTCCAGCGCAAGCTCCAGCGCAAGCTCCAGCGCAAGCTCCAGCGCAAAGAGAATTGCTAACTATGCCTGTAAAAGTTAATCAAATAAAGCACAAAAAGGATTTGGGACAATACTTTACTATCTCAATTGAGTTGCAAAATTTTGTATTTGATAAGGTAAAGTATAAATCAAGTCTTCTTCTTGAACCCTCGTTTGGAGCAGGTCATTTGTTGAAGAAGTTCAAAGAATATGACGAGAACTATCCTATGATGTGTTATGAAATTGACGCAAAAGTAAAACCAATTATTACATTTAACAAGTATCAAACCCTTGTTTATGCCGACTTTACGCACCAGACAATAACAAGCAAATTCAAGACTATTATAGGTAATCCGCCCTATGTAAAGCAAAAAACAGGCAATCTTTATATCAAATTTATTGAACAATGTTATGAATACTTAGAAGATGATGGCGAACTGATATTTATTGTGCCTTCTGACTTTATCAAACTAACGAGTGCTTCTTCTATAATAGATAAAATGGCTAAAAACGGGAGTTTCACAGATTTCTTGTTTCCTCATAACGAAAAACTCTTTGAAAATGCGAGTATTGATGTTGTAGTATTTCGGTATGAAAAGGGCTATATGAATAAAAAAACAAATGTAAATGGTAAAGAGGTATTCTGTAATATAAATAAGGGTATTATAACCTTTAGTGATACTGAAGTATCGGGTTCTTCCATTGATACGCGCTTTAATGTATATGTAGGACTCGTATCTGGGCGAGATGAAATTTATCGTGTTCCATTCGGTAATATTGATATTTTGAATGATAAAGATAGAGTTGATAAATATATTTTTACAGAAACATTTCCTACGAAAAATACTCAGATTGATTCACATCTTCAAGCACATAAAACAGAGTTATTGGAACGAAAGATTAAGAAGTTCTCAGAAAGCGACTGGTTTAAATGGGGAGCTCCAAGAAATTTTTCAAGTATCATAAAGTATTGGGGGGAGCCGTGCATTTATATTAAAAATATGACTCGTAATAAAGAGGTAGCTTTTATAGGAGCCGTTCAATATTTTGGAGGGTCTCTATTATGCCTTGTTCCAAAAACAAATATGACTGAAAGCGAAATGAAAAAAATCATTCAATATATCAACACCCCAGACTTTCAAAAAGATTATATGTATTCTGGAAGATTCAAGATAGGTCATAAGCAAATCAGTACAGCTATTATTCCTAATCCTAAATAAGGAGCGAACTCATATCTGCTTCGGCAAATCTTCTGGTTCTTTCAATCATTTCCTTTACAGATTTCTGGATACAGACTAATAGAGATTCAACCTTGCCCCGATAATCCACATCTTCTGTATGATATTCAGAATGTGCAAATTCATTTTTCCAGTTAATCTGCAAGTCATTACTCGCATTACTTACATAGTTATGAATATCAAATATGGATTTTAATAAGACATCGCCAGTAAGTTTATTCTTAACGAGGTAATGATATTCTGTAGGCTTATACCTATGTTTTTTAATCTGGTTTGCTGTTTTTGCTTCCAAAAGCCTATCAAGGAATTCATTCCAATTAGAAGAATATGGATAAGTTGTAAGTCCTGTAATGCTGTAATATATAGAAGGTTTATTAACGCAATTGTCCGAAGACTTGCAATCAGTAAGTTTCAAATTAATTCGGATTGAATTAACCATTATATCACAAGAGGCACGAGAGGGAGATATTACTATATCCCATTCTGGATGTTTCTTCAATAGAATCCTTTTCATTTCATTCAAGAATGGTGTTTCTTTAATTGCACTATCAATACGACCATCACAATCAGCCTTTTTAACATCAATAGATTTTGCTACAATCTCAATCTCTTCGATAGTTATATTGTATTCCTGTTGAGACATCTTAATATTTATATTAGTATTAGAGTCATTTTTTTATTTTTTAATCTATTTTAGAACAAGTGTTATAATCCTTATATCCGGCATCCATTAACGATTGGATTTATTTTTTGCGTTCTCATTAGGTCGTTGTTATTAACGGCTTCCAATAAATCAGCATCAAGTCTGTTAGAATAGGCATTAGATTTATTCGGCATTTTAGTTATACCGCAATTATCGAGTGTAGGCGTTGATTGATATATCATACCGACATTGCCTTTCTCTCTTGCCGCAAAACTGTTCTCTACCGGTTTTTTACTATACATTTCTATGTCTCCCGAATCTATTCCTATATTTACATTTCCGGGATTTGGCGTATGTCCGGCTGCCATCAGAATAGCCTCGCGCGTTCCATCAATCTCGGCATTTTCATCAGCTGTTCTGTCGGGCTGTCTGTGCTCATTAATAGAGCCGGCGATACCATATTCGCTTACATCGGATGTAAATTGTTTTTGCGTATTTTTCATATCAACATTCTTATTCATATAGCCACCGAAGAGTCCTTCTAACATACCGCCGATAAACCCGTATTCTGATTTGCCCACAATTGTCGTTTCTTTAGTAGTAGTCTTAGCTACTATATCAGGGTCATATAATGTCACCTTATATACAACGCCCCCAATATTTCTAACAGTATCTTGGGTTGGTAGTGTTTGTCTTAGAGTTTTCTTGGCATCATCGCTATTCTTAAAATATGCAGCTTCATTACTTTTTACATTTGTTAGTACAGTATCGTGTATTAGCGTTTCTTTAATAGTAGTTTTTGCCAAATCTGTTGCAGCTGAATAAGTTTCCTTATTTCCCGTTAAATTGCCAGTTTCATTGTCGTGAATCGTCGTTTCCTTTACAGTTGTTTTAGCGGTATCAGTAAGCGCCGAATAAGTTTCTTTGTTGCCTGATAAATTGCCTGCTTCATTGTCGTGAAGCGTAGTCTCTTTTACAGTCGTTTTAGTGGTATCAGTAAGCGCCGAATAAGTTTCTTTGTTTCCTGATAAATTGCCGGCTTCGTTGTCGTGTATAGTGGTCTCCTTAACGGTCGTTTTCATAATATGATTAACGGGGTCATATAGCGTAGCTTTTGAAGGTATTTGGATACTGGGATTCCCTACACCTCTCACAGCCTCTACGGTATATTCCTTATTAGTATATTTCAAGGCATCCATAATAGGCGATACGATGGCTTTTATAATACTTGTGACATTCGTAACTACTGTTTTATTTTCTGTGGTTTCTCTCTCGTTATTATACAATATTATCTTGCTTTTACCATAATCATCTTTGATACCTTGATTTAAATCATTCTTGGCAATATTACCTTTATATTCTATATGGGATTCTTGGCGAACTGTAGGGCGAATATTTTGCGCCGGTCTCAGTGTGTCCTTAGTATTTGCCCCAGTTGTTTTAATCCACATATCTTCGGTTTGTTCAAAAACGGTGTCCGGTCTTCGCTTAGCCATAGGGGCTATTTCGCCTCTTCTATCGGGTCCTTTAATATGCCCTTTGACGGGTATTTCAAAATATGTATCCTTTTGATTGATTTTACTTCTGAGCTCTTCTAATGTGCGAGGCTTGGCATAGTCCAAAGTATCGGCTTGATGAAAACCTCCGGAACTTTCGCTGCCAAAACCCTGATTTAAACCTGGGCCTACACGAATCTTCTCTATCGGAAAAAAATTATTAGCTACTTCGGATAAATCTATTCTTGATTTAAAAAAATCATCATTATTTTTCATACCGCATATATTTCCCCCGGAGTTCATTTGTGGCTTAAACATACATTGAATCTCCTGTTTGCCCTTCTTTAACGAATTATTCCCTGTTAAATTATCTAACATAGACATATTATCGATATTAGTATTTTGAGTTACATTTTTCTTCAAGAAAGGTGTCATATTATTATGAGAAAACGATGATAACGGAACCTTTTCGCCTGTTAGCGAATATGTATAATTATTATCATTAAGTCCGCCGTTACCGCCACTGCTACTGTCGCTACCGTTGCCGTTATTATCATTTATTTCTGAATAAAATTTTCTGTTAAACATAGATGATCCTGCAGTTTTAGATACAACACCTGTCTCGTAAGGTTTCTTAGAATATTCATATAATTTATTACTTCTATTTTGTTCATCAGCTTTAACTTTATCAAAATATCTGGAATCATATATATTGTTCATTGATGGTATATCTAAATGTAAATCCATTCTTTATCTCTAATGAATGAAGGATAAAAAATACAAAAAAATATATAGCTATCTATCTCTGGCATTCTGGCATTCTGGCATTCTGGCATTCTATCTATTGCAGGATACTCCGGGATACATAGAGCCTTCGGGATATCCAGGGCTGTATAATTTATTCATTTTGTTATTATTTTTCCACGAATCAAGATTATCGTTATTTTGCTGGCTATTGGGGAAGAACACCGATTGATCCATCGGTTTTTCAATGCACGGGACGTGGTTATCCTTAGCTACCATTCTATAATTTACAGGGATTCTATCAAAATCTTCAATCGCTTTATCTTGCGGGTCATAGCATATCCATTCCCATCTGTTAATACCCGTTTCTTTGAGCGTACAGGGAGGATTAGATAAGCGAGTATCTTCGCGGGGTACCATACATTCGCGGGGTTCAGTCTTGCCCGTGATTTCGCAACCGGTTTTAACATATTTTCCTGGCATATATTCTTGATCGTTGCATTTGGTATTCTTGTAATTTAAACCGAGCAATTCACTTGAATCATCAACGGCTTTTTTCATACTACAAGTGTTATGGCCGTAGGATTGGTATCTTAGCGAGGGATCCGCCGGTACATCCTGATAACACTCTATACAATCATTAGCGGGCGAATCTAATTGATATAAGCCGGGTCCTACGGTTCTTCTTAACTTCTCTTTATAACTACAACTATCATAATTCAACCTTGTATCTATATATTGGTTCATATCTAATAAAATAATATATTATTTTATACATAAATAAATAGATATGTTAATATTTTTATTAGCCCCCTTTTTTTTATTAAAAAAGGAAAACTTTTCTAATATACCCTTTGCTATACCAGCGAATCTCAACAGCTACACCGAGGAAGATTTCACTTATACTACAATAGAGAAGCTTTACCTCATTTTATGGGGATATAAGGCAGATTATTATTATAAATGGGAGCTAATTGATAAGATTTTCGTAGCCGTCCTCTATATACTTACATTTATCATATCAGCATCAGCGGCATATTTGTCTTTTAAATGTACTTGGGGTGGCGCTGTTAAAAATATAGTATTGCGAGTATTATTTGCCTTCCTGGCATTCCTTCTGGGGCCCATATATTTAATCTGGTACTTTTTCGTAAATTATTTAGGTAATTTATGCTAGGCCTCGCGGAGCGGTAAGCGATTATTGCCGATAATTTATATAAAAATAATGTAGAGGCCTTTGATAAGCAAAGCTAAGCGAAGCTTAGCGACATACTGCTTATTGGCATTTATCGTAATTTATTTTTGGTGGCATAGGTACTTCTCTGTACATTATAGATTGGCAAGCCGGTAAATGAAGCATCGTAGTATCTATGGGTTGCGTCTTATCATTCTTTATAATACCATCTTCGGTCGGCACATATTGATTTGTCCCGCATTTTGATATTATTCTCGTCTGCCCTCTTAGCTCACTGTCTAAATCAACGAGATTGCCTTGTATGTGTGAAACCACAGTTCCGCCGACAAAACCTAATTGATGACGGCATTTGTTTTCGTGCTCGTATCTGTACGGCGATAATAAATAGCTTAAGGTACTTACATTACCCTGTAATTCTTGTTTATATGAACAATTATCATAAGTCGTTCTATTAAAACTCATATACTCTCCTATATTATATAGAAAAGTTTTTATTTCTTCCTATCCAATTACAATTCTTATTAAATTCGGTTCGGTGAATATATGAGCGAGTATCCTCGCCGCCATTAGTCCATACTGGGACAATATTTTCGGGCCTTTGGATATCTTTGACGCAATCTAAAAGTGGCATAAAATTATTCATCTCTTCCTCCATAATCTGTTTCTTGCATCTTACATTATTAGTGTCGCGCCCTTCTATTAATTCCAGCTCTCCGCCTATATCGGTTTTACCGCATCTCAGGTTGGGACCCGAAGTAAATATTCGGTTATTCAATTGTATTCTGCATCTATCCTGTGTCATAGAAGTGGGGTCATTTCTTAGTGCCGAATATTTATCTATTAGGCAATCGTCGGCCAAGCCGTATCCGGGACGGCCTCGCAAGTTCGGGTGATTTAAATACATTTCTGTCATTCTTACGAAGGGACTCTCGCAAGCAACGAGATTCGTAGGATATATATTGTAGCCCTCTATTTTGCTGTTATTGACTTCTTTGGCATTTTTCCAACAATCATCCGAGCATATATTTGTATTAGTATCAAACATATTATTTTCCATTATCTATATTTTACTAATAAATAAATTATTTATTTATCTACTATGTATTTCTTATCTTCGCAATTTTTTATAATATCATAATTTATATCTAATTTAATATTATCATAAATCTTGCTATAATCCTTCTCCAATATGTGGTTCTTATACTCTAATATTTTCCAATCATTATTATTCGCACTATTTCCCACCATTTCATCGACATTTTCCTCGGTTTTTATAATCTTATTAAATGTCTCCTTATTCTCGCATTTATTACCGTCAGCATCGTACTTTATTATATTTTTATAGGTCAGCAAGTTCTCCTCATTATCGCTGTTTTTAGAATAATTCTTATATTCTATCTCCTTTGATGCCGTATTATCCTCATTAACCTCAATATCAAACTTAATAGTAGTTTTCTTTATCATTATATATCATTATTATATTATTTAATTATTATATATCTTGGCATATCTCCGTTCTCCCGAAATTATAATATCTGTAAAAATAAGTAATACATTTGTATGTTAGAAATGCGCGGTATTCTTTATATTGTTATAAAGGTTATCATAGCATTGTTCTCCGTTATTCTCCTTACACGAGGGACCCCTTTCATAAAGCCAGCTTGCTAATTTTTCGCGGTTATTCGGTATAGATGTTGAAGGAACTGTATAAAACTGTCTATCCAGCAGAGATTTATCATAGATATCATCTGTTTCTCTGAATACATTCTTATTGAAAAAATAATCTATGTTATCCTTAATATGCTCGTTTTCAATAGAGCACGAATCATATTTATTATTGTTCCCTATTAAACTCGGGTTCATAAAGGGATTCTCTTGCGTCGGCTTTACGCATTTTTCATTATTAATAATATCCAAATCATTATCATTCAGATATTTCTCTATCTTTCTGTTCTTTTCCATCTGGTAATTATATATTAATATAGAAATAAGCATTATAATCAATATAAATAATATATATCGCGAATCGTTGAATATTAATGTAGCTATAATACCTATGAATAATATAAGCCTGATTATGGCATTTATCTTTTCTTCAATTGTCATATTTATATTTGGATATAACACGGGGTTAAATAATTCGTTCAAATTATCTATCCAAAACATTATTAATTATTATTATTCTTATTCTAATACTAATATCTATATTATTTTTATTCCCCATCTTTCTGTTTTCTATCAAGTTTAGTTTTCAATCTATTAATCGCCATTGATTTTCTATAAGCATTCTTATTAAAAGTTGTTCGCGTATCCTTCTTTTTTCCCTTAGGATTCATCATATTCCCGAATGCCTCCATACCCTCCTTGTTATTCATCATAGCCCCCATCATTTTCATCATAGATGCCATATCAGGACCACTTCCGCCCGCTCCCGCAGCGCCCGGCATACCCGAAGGACCGCCAGGACCGCCATTTTGATTTCCAAACATACCAGGCATAATAGAAGCAAACTTCATAGCATCTTGCAATAGATTCTCTTGTTTCAATTCGCCATTAGATATTTTAGTTGCCATTTTTCGACTGACATTTGATATTAAATCGCCGAATCCGCTGTTAGGGTCGCCAATAGCCTTCAGAATATCCCCGTTGTCGCCGATAGATTTTTGCAATTTGTCAATATCTACATCTTCCAATATCTCTTTCGCCAATTTGCCCAGCATAGTATCTTCCATACCCGCCATATTTAGATTGGTTTTATCCTTGATATTCTTGGTTTTTAAAGAGTTGAGACGAGCAATCATCTTTTTGTTGCCCTCATTCTCTATTTCATTCAGCAGCTCTTCACTGGATTCCTGAAATATCTTGATGTATTTCTTAACCTCCTCGTCGCTCAAATCATTCTTAAACAAATAAAATACAGTTAGGAAGTGATGGCAAAGAAAGTTGTCATTAATTAATCGCTGTATTTGTTTAACGCTGATATTAGTAAAAATCTCCACGCCACCGACTTCCTCCAAATCAAACCATTCGTCTATCTTGCTCTCCTCAGCATCCGCATAAGATGTCCAGAAGGTTTCGGGAAGTGTATTGATATATTTAATATATTCATCAGAGGATTTGTCAAATGTAGTATAGTTGGCTTTGATAGTTTTAATTATAGTCTTGGCAAATAAATAATTATCCTCGCTCACCTCGCTATCACCCTCGTTATCATCGCTATTATCTTCCTTCATTTTTTTGGCGGCCTGCTTTAATCTTTTAATAAAATCAATATAATATTGGTTAAATACATATTGGTTTGACATTATCTCTATAATAAAATATATTTAATATTCCTTATATATATTTCATTACATATTTCATTACAATTTCAAGTTGTCCCGCTCCTTCATAAGTTGCTCTACGGTTGGCATTCCGGACTTCTTGTTCTCATCAAAATTAATATTAATATTTGATATGCCGTCGCTGATATTTTTATCATTATTTATAAAATCCCAGTTGTAATTTTTATCATTACATATACCGTCTGTTTCTTCAATTGTAGAGAAATTATCTGATATTTTAGAGCTATTCAAAGAGAAGGATAGGGGAACATTTTCACCTATAACTATTTCCATAGGTTTTATAGCGCTGTCTATTTTAGCATTATTATCAGTTATATTTTTATCCAATCGAGTACTTTGACTACTACACAATATACCTCGTCCAGGTAATAATAGGTAATCAAATACATCTTTCCCGAATAATATTTCTTTACTTGGCAATATCATAAAAGCCGGAACAGTATGTATCTTTGTCTCTATATTTATATTTTGTTTCTTCAATTCGTCAATAGGTACCAGCTTTATCTTTTTATCCTTATCATATCTACTGACATTATCCAATAACATTTTACTGTGATTACATCCTATACTATAAAATAATATCATCTTAATTATACACATAAAAATAAATAACGCTTTATATACGAATAAGGAGGTATCCGAAGAGGCCTCTCAATTATTACAAAGATACTGTAATTATCAGAGCAGATTCTTGAGATACCGGATATTATTAACAAAAATAAAAAATATATAATATAAATTGTCCTCCTCCTCCTCATCATCATCCTCCTCTCTATACAAAAGGGAGTCCATTACTCTGTCTATAAATAGCTTTTAGATTTTGCAAATAATTAAACAGTTTATTATCATAATATACCTCAGTCGGGCGAGGAATATTGGTGAAATTATAACTTCCTTGGATAGCAGCGACACAAGCATTCCAAAGAACCGAATACAGTCCATCCTGATTGGTATAAATAAGTCCTCCTTCGCACATAGGGTTTCTGACTCGCCCCTCGTTATCAACACCATCCCTTTTAATCTCATTCAACCACTCAATATACACTGCGATATTATCATAGACCTCCTTGTATATTTCCTTCTTTTGAATGATGCTATACTCAGCAGTATTATTGCTGGTCATTACTTGTATGACTTTTTGGCTTTCGGCTGTGGGCTTGCTGTAGGCTTGCGATAGGCTTGCGATAGGCTTGCGATAGGCTTGCGATAGGCTTGCGATAGGCTTGCTGTGGGCTTTCTATAATATATAATTACTTGCAACATAGTCAATTTTTAGAATAAATATAAATAATAGAACAATTATATACTATCCGAGATAAACCAAGATATTTATATTTTTACAATTTATAATTTGAGTACATCTCTCGATTTATTTTGTAATTTCTAAAAAACTTTTAAAACTTTTGAAAAAACAGAAAGATGTACTCAAATTATAATTTCCAATTTTTAGAAAAGCTTGGTATCTTTTTTGCATCTCAAATAAGCAAGCCCTGTCTCTATAAACTTATAAAAACTTTGTTATATAAAAAAAAGGTATATAATGTCATACATAGGTAAATGTCATCGACATATGATGAACTTATAGCGTCTCTTAAAAATCAATGTCGTAATAAAAGAGTTAAATACAAGAAAATTATTAGAACATTAAATAGATACGAATATGACGAAATTATTCATATGATTGAAATTATTAATGACGATAGTATAGGTGATATAATAGAAGATATAATAGAAGAAAGAGAAGAGATAGCAAATAATATAGCAAATATGTATCATAATTTATCTTTAATGAATCACTATCTTGAGATTTTTAACGAAGAACCGCAAACATCACTTACAAAAGCAAGGAAATTATTTAAAAAAAAAATATTTATAAACATTTATGATTTTCATTATCAACAGTACAACAGAAGAACTATAAAAATAGGATTAAGAAAAGATTTACAAAAAAATCCAGAAAAAATGTTTCCTTTACAATTAGCAAAGGAGAAAGGATTTCAACATTTATTAATTAGCACTGGTATGTAAAGCAAAACGACTAACAGATATATCTTAAACCTTCTTGAATATACACCAGCGATTGAAGAAGCTGAATTGTTTGAGCTCTTCCTCCTTGTCTAAGTCGCTTATTATATTGTATATGTTATTCTTTCTAACATTGGGATCCGTATATCTCGCCTTGATTTTATTAAAGGTTTGTGAGAATAGCTCGCTTTCTACCAATTCTATATTGTATTCCTTGCATTTTCTAATAAGTACATCAAAATCTACAATAAACTCAGGGATAAACTTTTTAGTGGCCTCTATATACACATCAACCTTCTTATTGAAATCTCTTTCGCCGTCACCCGACTCATACCTTCTAATAATAGCCCACAAGGGAACGCCCTTATCTTCTGTGCGCTTATTGAGTTTTTTGCGTCCCTCTACCATATCCCCGCCGTTTGCATTTATAGCACCTACGACACTTTTGCCATCCATAAAAGTACATATGAAGGTTCCGCCAACCTTTAACATAGAACTCACATTATTTAAGAATGTATTTATTTTTTCCTCATTCTCAAAGAAATAATGAATTGCAAACATACATGCGCATACATCAAATCCATTAGCACCCCTTCCAGCAACATTTTTATAATGCGCTGGAATATTGCCACTGCGCTTATTTAATACCAGCTGTATGATATTCGCGCTCTCCTCGTCATCTATTGATAGCGAACACTCCCCGTTCATTATAGGCTTGCTACAATCTCCAGCAGCATATACGATATCGGGGAATTGCAAGGGAAACTTCTTGAACTTATTGCCACCGTGTCCGCCGCCACCGCCCTTATTATTATAGTCATCTTTTTTACCTATGAGACGGCTATAAGCCCCCGAATCAGTATTATATATGCCGTGTTTGACATAATCAATCCCGAGAACAAATCTATAATCGTTGTTAATCCAGCGATTCATATCTCCACCTTCGCCACAAGCCAATTCCAGCAAACTGCCCCTATATTTTTGCTTGGAATACAACATATTTTTAATACATATATTGTGAAACTGTTGCATATTAACAGATAATAGCCCGTCGCGATTGATTTTGCGCGAATAATAGACATCGTCGGATTGCAGCAACTCGTTCGCGGAATCCATTTTTAATATAGGAGCCTTGCCACGGATAATGCTTTCGGTTACAGGATTATGTATGGAACTCCATATATTAATAGCGACAGAATAATCGTTCGCAGTTTTAGAAATCTCTCCAGTATTATAGATACGCATCTTGTCTTCGCGCAACCGCATAGGAATCCATCGCATAGATGGCTTTATATTTTCGTCCAATAAATACCTATATTCGATTATCTTGTCGCCGTCTATCAATTCACCACTTTCGCAACGAGCTTCATCGCGAGCATTCAGCTTAATATAGGATTTCTCAATACCCTCCGCATAATAGTTATTCGGCTTAAATAATTTTAGAGAGTATTTGCAATCTTGCTCTTTATTCAATTTCTTATATTCGGCATCATACAGCTCGCGCAAAGCGTTATTTATGGTATATTTATCATAGTGCTTGGCATTATATCCTACGTGCAGAAACATTTCCCTGTATTTCTCGCCATCCACCGTAATAACTTTGCCGAACTTGGCGAGGAAGTCTATCGAGTTCTGTTCCGGCGGTTTCCATTTAAAAACCCTGTCCCATTTAACTCTCTCGGTTATTTCAACGGGCTTATTGCTATAATAAGAATACAGCGCTAATTTAGCGGGAGTAAAGATGAGGCCGTCAATGCTGTAGGGATATTTTGAGCCATTCTTCAATATATTATCGCAATCTTTCAAGATACTGTCAGTATATAAATGTTCCTTGACAATATAATCAATTGAATTGCCTTCATCGCGCGATTTAATATATTTGCTGCTGCTGACCAAATATTTATATCGGCTATCTTCTTTTGCCTCATCCTCTATAAGCGGTAGGCTTGTGATTTTTTTGCCACCGTAATAATACATATCAAAGGCGGCAAAGAGCCCGACATTTGATTTATCCAATCTTTTTTCGCAAGATATATATTCGCCGTCAATCAAAGAGTTATAGAGCTCCTTAGTAGAGCGGAGCCCCGTGTCTATTACTTTGTATGTATTATCAATTAAATAGACATACCCGGCATTATCTATAAACATAAGCAATCTCTCGCCATCTGCTTTCTCGGTTACGGTGTATTCCGATAATATGCTAATGCCGGTGTATTCGTCGGGTTCTAAGATATTGATTTTCTCAAGCGTAACAGGCTTCGGGGTTAATAATGCGGGCTTCGTTTTATCAACAGGTTTCTTATCGCAATTATTATAGTTATAATAGCGCGTCGCAATATCTTTAGAAACAAGCCCGGAATAATTCGCTATGACATCTTGCTGTTGTTTTTTAGAGATTATGTAGGGCGATAGAAAGAGCGCCTGTTCCATTTTAATCAATCCTTCCAATATAATATCTTTGGACGCATTTGTTATATCAAGAAAAAACTCGTATTTCTGTGAAGATTTAATAATCTTAGAATTTGCCAATTTATAATATAAGTCTCTATCGTCAGTCTCTTCAATATCATATTTATTACATTTACATATATTGACGATAAACCGCATATTAGTTTTTTTGTCGGTATAAACAATCCGCTTGTTTATTTTAAAAAACTTCCTGATATCATTCCAGTTATCAGGGAGATTCTCTTTACCTACGAGTTTTTTCGCGACAGTCTTAAATTGTAGCTCGGAGTTAAATAACTCGTTATATTTGTGTTTCGCGAGCACCTTGTATTTATACAAAGATACGCTCTTATCTTTATAATCAATATAGTTGGGGTTGTGGGAATATTTCAGGATATTGCTACTATCGCTTATTTCGAGGATAACATCTTCTGTCATTACCTGGAGCTTTTGCTTCTCAATAGTCTCCTCGTATTTCTCGGTTTTCATAACATTTATAAAGTTTGCAAACTCGTTTTCTCCCCATTCGCTCGAATTACTCAACTTTATTAAACATTCGCTGTTATTATCTTGAATTAGCGAATAATGCGTATCAATAATTGAAAATATTTCATCGTCTTTTAATATTTCCATTATGTATATTCTCTAATAAATATAGATATTATAGATTTTATATATCAATTTTTACTATATAAATAAAAAAATGATATATTCTTATAGATTAATAACATATTTATAAATGCCTTCTAATAAAATATTTATGCCAATCAAGTTCAATACTACAATTATCCTCGTTCCTTCGGAAATTACCGCAAACTTTGACTCGATAATCTATGATAAGGTTAGACATACGCTCGAAAACTGCTGTAGTAAGCACGGGTATATTAAAAAAGATACTATAAAGATAATTAAGAGATCCGCTGGATATTTTAAAGAATCGCATTTAAACGGGAATATCGCTTATGATTTGAGCTGTATTGCCGAGATATGTAATCCGGCTCAGGATTCTATTATTAAATGCGAAATCATAGCAAAAAATAATTTGGGTCTAAGAGCTATCGGGATGTACGAAGAAATGGCTATATTAGAAGTTTGCATTCCTAAAATTACTTCAGGAATACAATCAGAGGTCAATATAGATAGCATTAAAATTGGGGATCATGTTAATGTTAAAGTGTGTGGCAAAAAGTTCACGCTATATGACAATATGATTTCAATCGTAGGAAAAATAATCAAGGATAAGGACGACATCGTCCAGGTTCAAGAGATAGAAGACGGTAATTTATCAATTGACGAAGAAGATATGTCAGAAGTAGATGAAGCTAACTACGAAGGTGAAGGCATTGAAATATTCAACGATGAAGACGAAGAAGAAGACGACGAAGAAGGAAATTATAAATTCAGTAAAAGTAAATCATCTAAACATACTGGTGGTGCCGGCTTAGAGTTTGAAGATGACATTGATGAAGAAGATGATGAAGAAGATGAAGAATTAGACGAAGATGAAGATGACGAAGATATAGATGATGATGATTATTCAGAAGGAGGAGACTTTGATAATGGCGAAAATTACGAAGATTAATATTGTGCCCCCCCTTCGATTATTTGATAATTATTTGATAATTATTTGATAATTATTTGATTATTTATTATATAAATAGATTTTTATATTATTTATATATTATGAATAAAAAAGATTTATGCAAAAATATACAGAATAGTGTCAGTCATTTGACTAATGTTGAAATAATAGAGCTATTTAAAATAATATTAGCGACCGGCGAGAACTATACCAAGAATAATAATGGTGTTTTTATAAATCTAAATTGGCTTAACGAAGATACATTAGAGAAGCTCAACAATTATATATTATTTTGTATTAAATCGCAGAATGAAATCACTAAATACGAATTGATGAAAAGCTTACTCAATGAAACAATATGTGTTAAAGAAGAAGATATAAACAACAAAATAGTAGAGCAAGATACTGTAGATAATAATATAAGACAGAAGTTCTCTTCGAGTATGAAGTTCTATTTACTGAAAAAAAAGTTTATGAAACAAAATGTTGTTCCTGTAAATATCTTAGAAAATGAATTGAAATACGAGGAATATGTAATCACTTAATGCATTACCATAAATCAGCGCATAAAAAATGATATATAAATTAGATGTCTATATTATCTAATGATTAATATTTTGACGAATAAGCTTCCGGCATCAAAAGACAGGGATATTATATGGAAGAATGATAAACCCGAGATATATGAAAGATTTTCTCAAAGCATCTGCCAAAAACAAGAGACCTCTAAAGAGACCTCTAAAGAGACCTCTAAAGAGACCTCTAAAGAGACCTCTAAAGAGACCTCTAAAGAGACCTCTAAAGAGACCTCGTATGTTCCTGTTCCAGTCCTTGCGCCCATCAAAGCACCTAAGCCTACTCCCGCACCCGCGCCTGCAAATATCCCCAAAGTTCTAAATGTAATTCCTGTTCCTGCAAATAGATTACCTGCTATTCTTGTTAATTCTCCTACACCACCCGTAGCTATACAAGATATCCCAAGAGTAGCTGATGCTAAGCCCCTTCCTATTGTAAATAAAGCGACTAAAGCGGGTACACAAAAAAAGGGAAATAAGGATAAGAATAGTCCTATGAAAATAATTTTGGAAGAATCTCTGACATATGATACATATCGCGATGATGTAAGAGATAAAATAATTAAATTTATATCTACAAAAGAGTTCAATAAAGTTTTTGGTATCACTAAGAGCGCCGAAATAATGTCAGGAATTGCTAATGACAGATTCAATAAATCAACAGTATTATTTATATCATTCTTGTTTGATAAATGCGTAATATATAATGATAAAAATATTATTTATAATAAAAATAATGGAGTAATTGAAATATGATTGAAATTATGTCTATTTGAACGGAGGGAATAAAACCAGCTTCTTATTTTCCATCAATTTGTGAGCTATATGCTTACATAACATTTCTTTAATATCCTTAAAGTTTCTTTTAGATACATTATCTTTTTCTATTTGTTTAATAAAATTATTGTGTTCTGCCTTATTATAGAATGTACATACGCGACCTATTTTTTTCCCTTTGCCAACCACAGCATCTGTAGAAAATATCTTAAAGGTATTTTTAATTATATTGTCCTTCTTGATAAATTGCGGCTCTATAATACCCCAAGGCATCTCTTCTAATTCCATATTTTCAGGTATTACAGTAATTTTACTATTGCGATATTTGGCAAACTCTTTCTGTTCTGTTATTGTCAGCGATTCTATCCATCGTTTTTCAGCATTATTATAAAGTGATATATCAAGATTTTTAATATCCTCATTATTTTTATTTTCAATATTATATATATTTATATATCCTATATAATCATTATTGTTATTCTTATTATACGAAGGCAACTCCTTCTTTCTTATAAAAACTCCTTGCAAATCCAAGCATTTAATTACATACATCAATTCTGTCTTTCTATTATCTTCAAGGTCTCCGAGTTTGCCATAATTTACTATTATATATTCGGCCAATCTTTTAAATCTTTTGTCATCTAAATTGAAATATATAGATATTGTTGTACTAATAATATTCGTAAAATCTATATTTATTATTTTAAGAATATTATCAATGTCATCTTCGCTCTTCTTGTCCTCTAAAATACTTGCAGCAGTATCATTCATCAATCCTTCAATATCCATCTTTATTTTAATTTTTGCCATCGTCGCCTTAGCACCTGGCCTGGAGCCTTCAATATCATCTATAATGCTAAGTTTAATACCTTGACTGTGATGTTCTATATAGTAATTGTCAATAATTACAGCTGGCCTTATTGATTTATTTATAGTATATATCAAGATTTCTTCGTCAATATCAATATCCTTGCCTATATCATCAATTAACTCTTTATATGATATATAATATATTTCGTCTTCTATCATTTTAAGCAATTTATTTTTAATAGCCGCCTGTGCCCTTTTTAAAAGATGTTTATAGACATCGCTTCTATATCCAGAGGTGTCCTCAGTCAGTTTGGCATCATTATCATTATCATTAAAGCCACACGAAGGTTCTAAATCTTCGCTATCGCCCAATTCATATTTTATTTTATTTCCCTGCGATGTTAATATATCAACGGTTCCCATTTCAAATAATTTTTTCGGAAAATAATTAATGTTTTTCATCAACGAACAATCAAGCGAATTGCCTGAGATTATCTTGTCAATCTCCTTGCTCTCTATGTATTTCCTCGTAGATATTCTTAGCGCGTGGATATCTATTGTTTCTGTCTTCAGCATTCCAGCGTCATCATTCGCACTTGCGTGCATAAATACAGTTACATTGCGTTTTTCAAATGGCAACTTTTGATGTCTGCAATTACGAATGCCTCTGCCTATAATTTGGTCGGGTCTGTTAAAGTGATACCACGGTTCTATTAAATGTATCTCGCGGGCATTATAAAAACTTAGGCCTTCGCTTGCTACTTGCGTTATCAATATTACTTTGATATCCTTGCCATTTATATTCTTATCATCATTAATCTTCTTTATCAAATTATTAATCGTAGTAGAACCCATAATTTCTTTTTTATCACTTGTCAATATACAGTATTTTGGATTAGACACATCTTTATACTTGGGCTTATCCTTGACAATTTCAGGGTTTTTCAATATATTATTTGTACCTTCGCGCGAATATCCTAAATGTTCCAAGCATATCGCGAGGGGTATAATGCCAGCCCAAGCAAATCTCGAATATATGACTACTATTCCCTCAGATTTCCTTATTATATTGCATATATTCAAAAATTTACCCGAATATTTACCCAAATATTCTTCAGTAGGATACAAGGCATTTTTATATTTTTCACTGTAATTAACGGAGATACTTGCCGTGCCTGCAATATTCCTGAAAAACGAATTAAACCCTACCTTACCTATATCATTATCATATACAATATTCATAGGCTGTAATAATCTCATATTCTGATTCTGCGATTTACTCTGCGACAGTCCGTCAGCTCCGTCAGCCCCGTCAGCGTCTTCAGCGATGTCGTTTAGTTCATTTTCGTCAATTTCCTGGATATTGTTATAGTTAATCTTGTTTATTATTTTTTTTAAAGCATCTATTTTGTTCTTCTGGCATATTCCCAGCTTTGAGATTACTATATCATCATTTATATATTTTAACCATCCCAATTCTTTAGCAGGTATAGAATTATTAGAAGGGTCTTTTGTGGGCTCTACATTTAATATTTTAATATTGCTGTTATAGGATGCCTTTAATTTTAAGGCGAATGTGAATGGATTTTTCCCTTTTAAATATGATATATAATTTGAAGACAACTTTTTAATTAATTTCTTAGCCTTATCTTCAAATTTAAATTTGTTATTGTTATTGAACACCTTGTAATATTCTTTTAATATGTTATCGCGCTTATCATTTATCAACATCAAATTAAAGAGGTCAAGGATATCTCGCGGTTCGTTATACATAGGCGTCGCCGACAATAATATCAATCTATTATTTCTCCCGTTTTCTAATATTTTTTTGAGAGTACTGTATGTTCCTTTTTCCTTATTATTCGTACTTCTGATATTATGAGCTTCGTCTATTATAATAACCTTGTTTTCTACAATATTATCCTTGTATTTTTCATTAATTCGCTTCATAAAGCTGTCATATGTAAATATCTCATATCTCTTCTTCAATAACCTTTTAATATTGTCCTTGTTATCCTTTTCATTAAAGGAGCTCTCATTTATATTAAGCAATTTGACATAGTTATCCCCAGTACATTGATTAAATAAATTCTTGAATACTTTAATATCATAATTGAATATTTCTTTATTGAAGTTCTCTTCCAATGCCTGGGGCATTATTACCCATATATGAGGTTCTGTGGTATCCATAGTTTTCGTAGATAATATCATTTCAGTTAATGTAATTGCCGTACAAGTTTTCCCTACACCAACGCCATAATATAACATAATGCTCTTATAAGGAGTTCTATGCGATAAATACTGGCTTATAAAATGCTGATACAGAGTGGTTTCAAACTTACCACACAATTCATTAGCTACTTTATTAAAATCTTCAACAGTTCTTATAGTCGGAAAGCTCTTTATCTTATGTATTGAAAACTCCTTATTTCTTGCTATTTTCTTCCCAAAATCACTATCATCAATATCGGGATAATATAAATCTATATCATTATCAGAACCCTTGCTAATCTTCTTAGCCGATACCGATGATGACGATGATGACAACGATGAATGCGACGATTTTTTAGCAGGCACTATTGGAACGCTAGGCGCGCCCGTGTTTGTCTTTTTGGTTTGCTTTTTAAGATTCTCTTTCTTTATACAGCGACCCGTTTTTGGATTTAGAACTTTGCCTTCAGGACATTCTTTTATAGAAGGCTTAGCAGGCTCCGCGGGCTTAGAAGGCTCCGCGGGCTTAGAAGGCTCCGCGGGCTTAGAAGGCTCCGCGGGCTTAGTCTTCTTGTTTTGCTTTTCAAGAGTTTCTTTCTTTATACAGCGACCCGTTTTGGGATTTATAACTTTGCCTTCGGGACAACTTTTAATTTTAATCATTATCTATTTACATCAAAGATTTATATAATTTATTATGCTATGAGCCTTTTTGAATATCTTGATTCTTTCGGTGTTATGATTCTTGATATGATTCAATACTTCTTCATCACTAAACCATTTTAGAGACCTTATTTCCCGGATTTGTTCTATACAAGTATTGTCAAGCTGTATCTCTGCATTATCATTGATTATTTTTGCAACATAATAGACGTGTTTATAGAGAATATTATTAGTGCCGAAAAAGATTTCTTGAAAAGGAATTATATTTTTGTCTATTTCAATATCATTCTTGTTCAATTGCGTTTCCTCGCAGAACTCTCTTACCGCACAATCTATATCAGCCTCCTTCAACTTCTTTCGACCCTTAGGAAATCCCCATTCTTGCTCTGATTCATTATTGTTATTAAAGTTTTTGATAGATAGTATGCTTTTAATATTGCTATCATTCATAATAATTTCAAACTTATTTTTGGAGTCTATATATTCCTTAGTATGCTTGAAAGCCCCTTGATTTATTTGACACCAGGTATAATTCCATATTTGCTCAAAATTATTCGTAAGTAACAGTTTTTTCTCAGAATCCGTCATATATTCAATCAGCTTTATAATATATTTGTCATCATCTATATTATACTTTCCTCTAACAAACTCCATAAATGACAAGCTATCCTTTCGTTGTATCATAATATATTTAATCTCTCCATTAACTCTCTTATAGCATATTATTCCAAAGCTCATTATAGGATGCGGACAATCTTTGTATAAATGCCCGTTTAATCCGCAATTCCGACAACATTGCGGACGAAAATAATTATTCTTCTTACTACTTTCATCATACTTTTTCTTCATTAATATATAATTAATAACATTAATATATAATATTAAACATTTCTTAAATGTATTTATTATATAGTAAAAAAATAATATCTAACCGACAATACCGCGTTATATTTAATATGAAGAATAATTGTCAGTGCTATCATAACCATTAAAAGAAGAAACGCTATTGGTAGATTGCTGAGAAGGAGGGGGCATCATAGGGGACGGTTTATTGTATTGCGGCATTGCCATTACAGGCGCAGCAGAGCTTCCTTCGAGAGGTGCATAATTTGTATAAATATCATTAGTAGATGATTTAGGATAAGGGAGCGAATTAACATCACCTACTTTTGGACCCTGATAATGAGGAGGTTGCGAATTAATACCATGCATTGACGAGTTCATCGCTTGGCTGTCGTGAGTCGTAGGAGTACGATGGGCGGTAGATATTACGGGCGCCGAAGGACCCGAAGGACCCGAAGGACCGGCAGTGGGTACAGAAGGAGGAGCCATAGGAGCGGGAGAAGCGGGAGCGGGCGTAGCGGAAGAAGCAAGAGGAGTATTATATACTACTGGTTTTGATTCTTGTTTTTGTTGGCTTATCTTGTCATCTATTATTATTTTTTTAGCATATAGGTTGGCCTCATCTTTACCCATTTTATTTTTTTCAGTTGTGTAATCTAATCTGTCGTTAGCCATATCATACTCAGACATAGAAATTAACATAGATATTATTATCATAATACAATATACGATTATTATAACTGCTAATACCCACGCCAATAGCCAGCACCACCATCTGGTATTAAGATTGCCACCAGTAACTATACAGGTTAGTTCAAACAAGGACATTAGGATTGAAGGAACAGATATTATTAATATAAATAATACGAACATAAATCTGTCTCCAATAGGTATTCTGCTGCTGCTGAATAATATTATCACACATAGTATCATAATCGTCATAAATAACGCTATGCCGGCATATTTTGATTGTTCTGACCCAAAAAATATGTCATTTATATTTATAGTACGACTTCCCATTATTTTGTTTGTATATTCTAATATCATATAAAGAAAAATAAAAATTGATAATCATATAAATACAATAGTATATATACATAGTAAATTATTATGGGTATTCCTTATTATTTTTATTCGTTGACAAAAAAATATCAAAATATTTTAGATAATAATAAACCGGTGCGGACAGATATTTATTGCATTGATTTTAATGGCATAATCCATACTGTCGCCCAACAGATTTTAAAGGACAAACGAACTGAATCTATGAAGACGGAAGAAATTGATGAGCTAATTTTGGAAGGTATTTGGAATAAGGTTGAGAGCTACATAGAATTATACAAGGCTAAAAAATATGTCATATGTGCCGATGGCGTAGCTCCGACTGCCAAAATTATTCAACAGAGAAAGCGCAGATATTTGAATATTTACAGAAATAAATTGGATAAGGACTTCGTCAAAACGCCGGTATGGGATACAAATGCCATAACGCCCGGGACGGCCTTTATGAAAAAGATGAATGTCTATATGGATAACAAAGTGAGATACTCCACGCATAACATAGAAATTATATATAGCGGAAGTAATGAATGTGGCGAAGGCGAACACAAGATATTTAAAAAAATTAAGATGATGACAGCCGGCTCCACGAAGGAAAATATTATTATCAATGGTCTTGATGCCGATTTAATTATATTGTCGCTGATGTCGCATATTAAAAATATTTACTTGATGCGCGAGACTGTTGATAAAATCACAAATCAGGTGGTATATAATTATTTGAATATTAATAACTTGCGAGTAGCCATCTTGAGAGAATTGAACTTTTTGTGGGGGCTTAACAAGGAGCTTCATAAAGAGGAAGATATTATTGAATCCTATTGTACTTTGTGTTCAATCCTCGGGAACGATTTTGTCCCGCACTTATTGACGGTTGATATTAAAGCCGACGGCGCCGACAAGATTATTTCAATTGCGCGGAAAGCCACCGAAGAATATGGGCTTCTTGTCAGCAATGATAGCATTAATTATGAGTGCCTGAAATACATCTTCAAGCAACTGTCAATGACGGAAGACAAAGATATATTTATTATTTGCGAAAAATATATCAATAAAAAAATATTCAACAATTCAAGTATTCCGAGCGATAATTACGGTTTAAAAAATAAGGATGACTTGTGCTATAAGATATATAATGATAATAGTAGATGGCACAAGAACTACTATAATATGATATTTGAAAATAACATTACCATCGATTCATCAGTAATTTACAATTCGTGTTCTAACTATATTAAAGGCATCTATTGGGTATATCAATATTACAAAGGGCATAGCATTGATTGCGAATGGTATTATCCCTATAATTATCCGCCTACACTAAAAGATATCAGCAATCATTCAATTGCCCACGAGGCTCCCGTAATTACTGCGAACAATAACTTTCTGGATCCGAACATCCAGTTGCTAATTGTTCTCCCGAAAGATAGCATTCATCTCATTAATAACAAATATAAAAAATATATGACTGATATTTATTCGGGACTCTTTCATATGTATCCGGTAAATTATAATATCCAAACATTCCTTAAAACGCACCTATGGGAATGTAGCCCTATCCTCCCATTAATCAATATCAACTATATAAAAAATATAATCTCTCTGTATCCTCCATAGATGCCCTCTGCTCCCCACCGCCCCCCATCCTCTATTCCTGTCTTTGTCTCGCATACTATCCCTTCATTTTAGATAAGCTTCATAATTTCTTCTATTTTATTTTTGTCAGTATCTGCGAAATAATACCAGGATTTTTTCTCAGGATCCCATTTACACCCGTGCTTTTTTACGGCATCCTTGTTTTTAAATGCAACTTTAATATATACTCTTTTACTTTCACTTGATTCACCTGAAGCTCCGCCGGCGCCAGTCCCAGTCCCAGCACCGGATTCTCCAGTATTGTTCCGCGCGGGCTTTTCTTTTTCTGTGGATAAACTGAGGTTTTCAATATCCTTGATGGATTTAATGTTTTCCTCGCTAATATGGTCTTCGTAATACCATTTTTTCTTATTCATATCCCATTTACACCCTAACTTTTTCACGGCATCTTTGTAAGTATAAGAGACATTAATGAAGTTTTTTGCAGAACTCGCGACGACAACAGACAGATTTTTAAATCCGCATATATCTTCGTCGCGCTCTTCAAAATTGGGATTAACTGCCAAGTTCGCTAATCTATCCGCCTGGCTATTGCCGATAGAGTGTTTATCAGATAGATTAGTATGCGCCTTGATGTGATGTAGCTTGATATGTTTCTTGTTCCCGTGATATAGCTCGTAAATCTTTTGCAATAGCTTTAAATTCGGAGGAATCTTGTCCTCCTTCGTTTTCCAGTTATTCTTCGCCAGCTTCTCTCCATAAGAACCCGAGCATTTCATAACATACTCGGAATCTGTATAGATATTGATATTTCGCTTATCTTCAATTTCTTTCTTCAATATTTCAAGGGCCCTTATCATAGCCGTTAGCTCTCCCGTGTTATTCGTTTGTTTCCCTTGAACTACATTAGACTCGTTGCGACAATCATCTGTCTCAAAAAATACGCCATAGCCCGCCTTGGCATTAATCTTTCCATTGTTAATACAGGAACCGTCAATATACACATCAATATCTTGCTCTTCTTCAATTCTCTCCATTAGTATATGTTATGTGTATTGTAAGTATTATATAATTATATAATATTAATCAATTTTTATATCCCAACTTATATTCAACATCATTTTCATACTCTATGTCAAACTCGTGCTTTTTATAAAAATTAACCAAGTATTCTGTCGTAGATTTATTCTTATCTACAAACAGATATATCGGCTCCGCCCCCAATTCCTCCTTAGCCCTACTAATCATTTTAGAGGCTATCCCGCGATTCCTATAATTTACATTAGTACATATTTGATTAAGATAATTATCATTAATTCCTATAAAACCTATGATATCACTCCCAATAACATAATATATAACACTGCTATATGTATTAAATCGGTTATTTTTAAAGTTCGCGTTTATCAACCTTATACATCTAAATATCTCGTCTTCATTTAAATCCTTCATCAATTTATACACTATCATTATTACCTAACAATAGCAATTTTATTATTTCAAATGTGGGAACCTATGGGGTGGGGGAGACCGCCCCCATAGGGCGGTTTTTTTGAGAGGCTATTGAGATATTTATAGTACCATTATGATAATTTAAAAAGAAACCAGATATTTATAAAAATTGAAAAGAATAATTTGAGTACATCTTTCTGTTTTTCCAAAAATTTCAAAAGTTTTTTAGAAATTACAAAATAAATCAAGAGATGTACTCAAATTATAAATTGAAAAAATAATAATATTCTAGTGTCTCTATAACTGCTCTGTTAATATAAGTATTTTTATAATAGTGGGGGAGACCGCCCCCAACGCGGGCTATTGAGATATTAGTATTACCATTATGATAACTTAAAAAGACACTGGATATTTCTAAAAATTGAAAAGAATAATTTGAGTACATCTTTCTGTTTTTCCAAAAATTTCAAAAGTTTTTTAGAAATTACAAAATAAATCAAGAGATGTACTCAAATTATAAATTGAAAAAATAATAATATTCCAGTGTCTCTATAACTGCTATGTTAATCTAAGTAAATTTATAATAATTATTGAGAGGCTATTGAGAGGCTATTGAGAGGCTATTGAGAGGCTATTGAGAGGCTATTGAGAGGCTATTGAGAGGCTATTGAGAGGCTATTGAGAGGCTATTGAGAGGCTATTGAGAGGCTATTGA
>Ga0209770_10000125_pt1 | contig 43233 bp, 44 predicted proteins | sample LauGreSu1BDMLBDD_2_FD_187572 | JGI IMG/M metagenome (GOLD analysis project Ga0209770, IMG submission 187572) | Freshwater lake microbial communities from Lake Michigan, USA - Su13.BD.MLB.DD (SPAdes) (version 2) | ecosystem: Environmental > Aquatic > Freshwater > Lake | place: Lake Michigan, USA... | reverse complement strand
TCTGCTGACCGGGCTGGATGAACGCACCGATCGGCCGCGCACCAGGACGGATCTCACCAAATGGAAGACGCTCAGCCATCAGTTACCTCCCGTGCCAGGACCTGTTGAGCTCGAGGGTCTTCTTAAGCCACCCAGCTGGTTGTTCATTGAGATCCCAGCGCTGATACCACCAAGGATGCCAGTGCCAACATTGATCCAACCAGCAGCACTGCTTGGTCCGCTGCCAGTCATTGATGGCCCTGCTGGCTGAATCAACGTGGGCAGCGGTGCAAACGGTGCAACAGGATCCAGATAGGTCTGCTCGTCGTAGAACTGCTGCGACTGCCAGCGGCTGAGATACTGCGCCAGCTGGCCCGCTTGCTCTCTGCCGTACTGCCGCTTCCTGATGCCCTCGTTGATTGCCTGCAGCGTCTCGTAGTCACCCAGCTGACGGGCATAGTCATTCACCAACCGGTCAACGCTGTTGCCTTCCATCGCCATCGCTTGCACCGATGACTGACCCTGCAATGCCCGCCACTGATACTGCTGCAGTGCAACAGCTTCCTGCATGGATGCTTCGGTGTAAGCCTGACCAATAGCGTCACTGTCCTGGAGAAATGCAGCACCAGCAGCTGAGCGAACCTGAGCAACCGTCTCTGCCTGACGGATTGACTTCAGCAGCTCAACATTACGCAGGCTGTTGGTGTACGCAAGGTTCTGGTTGTAGTTGACCGTATCGGCCCAATACTTGTATTGATTGTTCGCATCATTAACGCGAGCATTAAAGCCCGCCTGCCATCTGGCAAATTGGTTGTTGGCGTTCTGAAACGCCACCTGATTCATGTAGTCCTGCTTGGCAGCCTGGTTGCCAGCAATCCCCTGAAGAATCCCAAGGCCAGCGTTGGCAGCACCGAAGATAAATGGCAGCACCATCAGGCTTCCCTCCAGAAACGGCAGAACAGCGCACCGCTCAAACCAATCGGCCGCGGTTCCTCAACCTCAAACCCCAGGTGCCGTAGCCAGCGGGTCGACATCCGGTTCTTCGCGTAGACATCGTTGCCAATCGGCCCGCCCACATGCTTCAAGCAATGCTCTACCCATCCTCGCCCCTCAATGCACAACTGCAATCTTCTTGACCGCGTAGCTGTCAAACCCTCCGTGCCAAGCAGCCAGATCCGATCACCGCACACACCCGTCAGACCAACCGGCTCGCCATCGCTGGTCTCGATGCAGCGGCACAGCTCACTCCCCTTCCAGCTCTGCACCACCGCTTCAGCACCCGGCAGCCGGTGGCTCAGCCACACCTCGTCACGGTCCTCAGCTCGGACGTTCGCAGCCACGTAGTACGCCCTCTCAGCAGTCGGGTCCGTCCACCTCATTGCAGTGACCTCGCCCTGCCAGTCACCAGTGCAACCCACTCGCACGTGCTGAACTTGCAAGGGTGCGGGGTGCTGTTGCGGATCTCCACCGCACACTGCTCACCACGGCTGAGGATCGGGATGTTGAACACACCCTCGCTGTACTGCGGCTCGCTTGAATCCAGCAGGGCAGGGGCGCCAATCTTCGCGCCACGCACAGCACTGGTGGCTCCATCAAACCGGTACACACCCTCGCTGCGATGCTCTGGCAGCACATGCACCTGGAAGTAACCGGTCTCGTGGAAGCGGAGCTTGGCGCTGCGAACCTGCGTCCTCATCGCATTGACCGCTGCCTTGCCGCCACCGATCTCGCGCATCATCTTGAAACGCGTGAAGCGGTACCTGAACTCATACGGCTCACCGGCGTACACCTCAGCCGCTGACCAGTTCCCTCGAGCCACAATGGTGTTCCCGCTGGTTGCTTCGCCCAGGCGAACGCCAGCACTGAACAAGCCATACAGCCCAACCGGGCCAGCGGTGCCACTCCACAGCTCGGTCTTGCCCTTCACCTCATACGGCAGGGTGAACGTGGTCTTGTTGGTCACAGCGTCGTAGACACCCTTGGCCATCCGCATCGCAACCGGTGTCGCCGTGGTGGTGCTCACCCGCCGGTCCAACAGCAGCGGATAACCAACCCCGCTGGTTGATGCCATCCGGTCCATCACCGGCACCATCTCCAGGTACACCTCCTGGCCGTACCGCATCAGGCAGTACAGGGTCTCGCGAATGCAGATCACCTGCAGCACCTCATCCACACCGCTGAACTCCCAGTGGCTCCAGCTGGACTGGGCACGCTCAGCACCCTGGCCGGTGTTGCGGAAGTACCACTTGTAGGTGTAGATCCGCTTCTCGTAGCCAGCCTTCCCGCTGATGGCGAACAGGGAGTTACCCGTGTCGTTCACCGTCATCTTGAAGATCCCAGACGGGATGTAAGCCGAGACATACCCCGTCAGGTCAGACGCATCAGCCGTCAGCGCAGTTCCCGCACCGCGGACACTGAACTCACGGAACTGGCTCCACTGCGCGTTGACCTGGCAGAAGATGATCCCGCCACCCGCCTGCTGGGGTCTGACGGTGGTGTCCACCTCGAACTGAGTGAGCACCGTGATCTGCGCTGTCTTCGGCGTCAGCACTGTCTCAGCCGCATTGAAGCGGAACTGATACTGAGCGCTGAACAGGATCAGCTCGTCCTGGTACGGGACCGCATAGCGCAGCACTGACACTCGGTTGTTGCTGGCCACCACGTCGATGGGATCCGTGTCCAACACCGTGGTGACGGTCTCCGGGAAGAACTCAAAGAACTCCCGCACCCGGCTGAGGATCACGTTCTCATCAGCCAGGAACCCCAGACGGTTCTTGTAGATGAAGACATCGTTGATGGGATGCCCGATGAAACTCGGGTCAGGTGCCGTGTGGTAATCACCTGTCGTGCGCTGCCCCCAGGCAGGGATCGTCACCGTGCCCTGGGTGCTGCCATTGGCTGGACCGAAATAGAACGTCCCATCCGGCAGCCGGATCAGTAGATGGGGCATCGTCGCCACATCCAGCTTGTACTCCACACCGGGGCTCACCGTCTCAGACCATGTGCCCTCACCAAAGTCACCAGACTTCGGCGTGAAGCTCACGTAGTACCCGTCGAAGTTGTTGCCCGGATCCCCCGTGATCTCCACCTGATAACCCTTCGGGGCAATGGTGGGCAGCTCGGTGAACGCCTGCACCTGGCTCAGAATCGCCGTGATGTCGGCATTGGCCCTGGCATCGCTGGCAGCCAGCGTGATCGGGTTGTCAGATTGCACCCACAGCACTGAGCCTGAGCGGGTGATGGTCACACCGCTCAGCGGTGCTGGGCCCAAGGCCCCAACCTGACCAACCTCAACCGGTGTGCTGTCAGAGCCACCCTCCAGCAGGTACTTGGCAACGAACACCTTGTCGCCAACCACATAGGCCGTCCCTGCGGTTGACATCGTGACGGCCGTGGCATTGGTGCCATCACCAACGATGTCCACCTTGATGCCGCTGCCTAACCCGTTGCTGGTGGTCGGCAGTGCTGTCTTGGTCCCGCTCAGCTTGGTGGGGAACAGCGCCTGCGTGAACGTCGCAACCGGCCCAGCCGTCAAGGTCAGCCGCAATGATTCAGCGATGTTGGCGCTGCTGATCCGGTTCTCGGTCACCGTGGTGCCGCTGCTCACCACCGGTGCCACGGCGGTCGTCACCTTGGCCTCAGTGCCGTTGACGTTGACCTTGTATTCCTGGCCGTAGTTCGCAGCACGCACCCACACCAGGGCTTCATGCACCTTCGGCCTAGGCGTTGCCGGTGCCAAAGCAGGGTTCATCGCCACTGCTGTGTTGGTGTTGAGGATGAAGGTGTAGTCCGCAATCGACTGCGATCTGATCTGCTGCCGCGCATCCGTCACGCTGGCCAGATACCCATACCCCCCAGGGGCGTTAACCGTCTTCTCCCCGCCCTGCAGATCAAACACCCGGATCACCGTCTTGGTGATCACCGCCAGGTACTCCTCAGTGTTGTCCCGCAGGATCGTATGAATGAACGCATCACCAAACGGTGTGGTGCTCACCCTGGCCAGCGTGTGCGTGCTGTCCCGCTTCCTCAGACCCTCAGCAATCGAGGACACCGCATTGACCTGGATCTCAGCCTGGGTTGGATCACGCTGCGCATCAGGCTGCTGAGAGACCCCCTGGATCAGCGAGGGGATCGTGTAGGAGACCAGATCAGCCAATGACCCTGCCTCCAAACGTGCCACGCAGCAGGCCGCGGCCAGCCTCGTAGGTGGGGAACGGCCGCAAGCTGGGACCACCGGTCAAGCTGTTCGGCTTGGCCTGGTCCAGCTCAACACGCATCAGCTCGGTCAACGCGGCCTGCTCATCCAGTGCCGTGTACTGCACAGTGCCGCGATCGCCCAGCACCCGTGCTGCGAACACCCGTGCTGAGCGAATCGTCACCCAGCGGTTGAACGCTTCAGGACTCTCGTCCCAGTCCAGAAGCCAGACCACATCAGCCTGGATGGGGCAGACCGCAGGGTCGATCTTGTAGGTGCGTTCCGACAGGTCATAGACCCGCTGCCCCCTGACGATGAACCGCCCATCCCACTGGTACGGGTTCACCGTGAAGTTCACCACGTTGGCCGGCACCACCACTTCACCGCTGGCCGTGTCCCGCTCAAACGGGTAAGCGTCCTCACGGTTCCAGCTCCAGCCGCGGACCTGGCCCTCACGGTGGAACTCGAGGATCGTGCTCTCAGCAATCCGTGCGTCTTGGATCTGCTGGTTGTCCAAGCTGTCCACCGGCTGCTCGCCCACATTCGTGAGCAAGGTGTTCACAGCCTCGAGCAGGGTGGTCCTGCCAGGCGTCTTGCCTTGGTTCGACAGGCCCATCAGACCAGTGCACAGGTGCAAGCCTCATGGTAGATGGCACGAAAAAAGGGGCCAGCCGTAGCTGACCCCCGAACATTCCAGAAGCAGTCTGGCTCAGGCAGTGACAAGAGCCACAGCCGATTCAGCTCGCAGGATGCCCATGCCGAGCGCCTGCCTTGCGACAAGAAGCGAGGCTTGGTACTGGATGTTCCAGTCGCCAGAAGTCACCTGCAGGGAGGGGCTCATCAGGGTCAGCACGCCAACCGCATCCTTGTTGAAGATGAGGCCGTGGCACTTGCTCAGGTCCTGGGCGTAGTCGGCGTTGTAGTCGCCGGCCACCAGGGCGTAAGCAGGCTGCTGCAGATGATTGCTGGCATACACAGGGATGCCAGCCACGCGCATGGTGCGGCCATCGGCAATAGTGCCATTGGATGCGCCACCCGCGAAGTCGGCGTTGATCGCCCTCGAACTCATCGTGATGGCGTAGTAGTCCTCAGGGGTGAAGACAGCCACAACACCATCAATGCCCACGTCCTTCTTCTCAAGCGCAATACGCGCATCGAAGATGGCTTCCACCAGGGCGTCACCTTTGGCCTGACGGGTGGCACCAGCGCCGGTATAGCCGGTGCCGAGGGTGATGGTCTTACCCACGCGACCGCGGTTGTCCGCGGGGCCGGCGGGCTTGGCGGCACCGGTCTTGGCCAGGGGCTCGGTGGCAGTGTTGGCAGCCGCAAAGATCATGCGGGCAACACGCTTGTCGTACTCATAGGCCAGAGCACGGCCAAGCTCAGTGGTGTAGATGGAACGTACGTCGTAGTACGCCATCAGCTCATCAAGCTCAGGGATGGCCGCATCAGCGATCATCAGAGCATCGAGGTTGATCACCCGCTCGTTCAGGTCCGAGGGATCATTGCCCTCGCCCAGAATCGGGGTGCCCGGCTTGTGGTAGCGAGCTGCCATCTTGCCCGTGATGGGGAAGGCAACGCTCTTGCCACCGCGGATGTTGCGCTCGCGGGTCTTGCCCTTGAAGATGCAAGCCTCTTCAAAAGCAGTGAGCACTTCAGCAGCACCCAGCTTCAGGAAGAGTGCACGGTCCTTGTCAAGACCGGCGGCACCAGGGCCCCACGTGGCGGCATCGCCTTTGATCTGACCAATCCGCTGCAGCGCGGCATCGGGAGGAGTAGCCATGAGTCTGTAAAGAGAAGTGATCGGTTCTCACTTCCACCTTCACCAGCTCGGGTTATCCCCGCAGGGGCCCGTCAGTTGCAGGGGTGAGGAGTAATCCCTGCCCTGAAGGTACTAGAACACATCACTCCTGGCGAGCAGTTCACGGACCTTCTGGCGGTAGGCGTCATCCACCTCGTACAGCTTCTGGCCTTTCTCGTTGCGCTTGGACATCGCATCGAGCACCTGCTGCTTGGACTCGAACTTCTCCACCGCAGGCGGCCGGCCACCGCTGATCAGCTTCGGCTCGCTCGGTGCAGCAGGCCCTGATGCCTTGGCCTGGATGGCCTTGAGCGCCCAGCTGATCGCCTGCTTGTTGCCGCTGTCCACCACGGCGTTGTAATCAGCCAGCTCAGCTGGATCAAGGTTCTGCTGCGCCCAGGCACTCAGCTGTTGGAACCCGTCGTCACCGCCCACCATCGCCTTGAGCTGGGCAGCATCCTGCTCAGACAGAACCGGGCTGTCAGCTGCTGCAGCAGGAGGAGCTTGAGTCTTGGTGACATAGGCCTCCACCAGCTGCCGCGGGACATTGAACGCCTCAGCAAGAGAGTCGTAGTGGCTGCTGATGTCTTGGCCTTGATCGGCCTGCCACATCACTTCAGCCAGGTTCAGACCCTTTCCGGCCAGGGCTTCAACTGCTTCCTGCCCGTAGGTCTGGACGGCCTGCTCAGCTGTGTAACCCTGGACAGGTGAGGGTGCTTCGGCTGGGTCGGTTTGCTTCGGCTGACCCAGCTTCTTCTCCAGCTCCTGGTAGGCCTTGGCGAGCTCCTCGAGTGAGTTGAACTTGCCAAGGATCCGCTGCTGTTCTTCCTGTTCCTGCTCGGCAACGAACTCATCAAGCAGCGCCTCCTGACCAGGGGCCACCATCCCCGTTGCTTCGGCTTCGGGCTGGCTGAGGACGAGATTGGAATTGGTCATGCGGTTGGTTCTTCAGGGGGTTGTTGTTGTGCCATCGCCATCTCCTGAGACGTGGCGGCAGCATTGGCCAACTTCTGAGGGTCGGCCATCCCAGCGGCCATGGCTTGCTGGGCCATCGCTTGCTGCTGGGCCTGCTGCGCTTCTGCAGCAAGCTGCTGGTCGGTCTTCACCAGACCCAACGGGCTGATGCCCATCGAGCTGGCCAGACGGCGGATCAGCTCTGTTGGGATCACGTACTGGGCAATCCCTTCAGGGCCGATCGTCTGCTGCAGGATCTGCATGAAGCGAGCGGTCTTCTCCAGGTCGTTGCCGCGGCCAACAGCAGCCAGGCCAACGCTGACCATTGGCTTCACCAGACCCTCCGGCAGCTGTGTCATCCCACCGCTGCGGGTGAACAGCTCGAGCTTGCGGGCGATGTACTTGCTCTGGAACTCAACCGTCAACACGGCGTAGATCGATCCCAGGCTGTTCTCCAGCTGCAGGGCCTGAAGCCTGACTTCCTCGGCCGTGACACGCTCTGCGTCACGCATGTCAGCGAGCATGAAGGCCTGGGCCAGACGTGCCTCAATCCGCTGCAGAGCGGACATCGCCACGTTCAGATCACCACCCTTCTGGGTCTGGATGGTGAAGACATCATCCGGGTTGCCAGGCAGGTAGGCACCGTTCGGTGCTTCAGCCAGCTGCTTGGCATTGGTGACACCACTCGGCTTGACCAAGTGCTTCACCTGGGCCGACACCAGCGCACCCTCAGCCATGGCCTGACTGAGTGCTTCAGCGGTCTGCAGATCAGCGATGCACGCCGACTCCACATAGCCAGGGCCATAGCTGCTGCCATCCACGCGGATCATGCGCAGCGGCAGCCAGGGCGATGCCTCAGCTGATGCACTGCCTTGTGTGCCGTCAATCTCCTTGCCCTTGATCTCCTGGTGCCAGCGGACCCTCTTCCCTTCCCAGACGATGTGGGTGTAGATGCGGACAGCCTTGTCGTACTTGGGGATCGGCACCTCACTGTCAATGATGCCCTTGAGCTCCTGGTCCTCCTCCTCCATCACCTTGCGGATGGAATCAGGCAGTGCCTCATAGCTGATCTCCTCGCACACCACCGCCTCAACTGGGTTGCCCATCGGGTCCCGCAGCAGGGTGTAGCGGTTCAGGTGGAAGCACTTCAGGCCTTCCTCGCTGACATAGAGCAGGCAGTTGCCAGCAACGATCAGGTGCACCAGGGCTTCATGAACGGCCACCCGGTCATTGCTGGTCTCGATGCTGCGCAGCACTGACAGCTCGAGACGGTTCAGGGCCAGCTCAATCTCAGACTTCATCTGAGCGATCTGGTCCTCAGGCATCCCCTGCTGCGCCATCTGCATCTCTTGCTTCTGCATCGCCACCTCATCCACCGTGAAGCGAAAGAAGGATTCAGTGGGCGGCAGCAGGGCAAGCAGCAGACGGCTGGCCAGGTTGTGAACACCCCTGGCGCCAATGCCATTCCATGGCAGCACAAAGGTTTCGTTGTTCTCCCGCACCGGCTCATTGCTGGAGGGGATCAGATACGGCACCGTCAACCGCGACGATGACCGCGCTCGGCTGAGATAGTTGTCGCGGTCTGGCTGGAGAGCGCGGTAGCGAGCTTCTGCTGTGGCCATGAGTTACACCGCGACGTTGGCGCCAGAGCCCCTGCCCTGACTGGTTGCACCCATTCGCAGGGATGCAGTAGTTGATCGGGCACCGGCTTGCGCCTTCTGACGTGGTGCCACCGCTGCAGTCGGTGCCTGCTGGCTGCCAGCACTGCCAAGGATCCGCAGTGACTGCGACACCGCAGTGCCCATGGATCGAAGACCACCCAGTCGCTCCTGCTGCTGCGCCTGAAGTCGATCCACTTCCGCCTGCTGCAGTCCCTTCTCCGCTGCAGCCTGCTGCTGCATCTCCAAGAGCTGTGCCTGCTGCGCTACAGCCGTGGCTTGCCGTTCAGCCGCAAGGCGGTTCATCTCAGCCTGCCGCTGAGCGGCGACAGCATCAGCTTCGCGCTGCCGCTTGGCGGCTTCATGTTCGGCGTTGCGTTGGGCGTTACCTGCACACATGGCTCAGACCCCGATGTTGAGACCAGAGCCAGCCGATGCAGCCACGCCGCCAGTGCTGATCTTGAGCGTGCTCTTGGGCTTCTCCTTCTTGGTTGTGGCCGCAGTGGTCTGAGCATTGACCGGTGCGGTCTGCGATGCAGTCACCGCATAGCTGCCGGTCTGCTGGGCAGCGGCCGCGGCAGCAGCTGCAGCAGCATCCGCCTCGTACTGCTGCTTGATCCTGTCGGTCTCGGAATTCGCTGCGTCGATCTGAGCCTGCAGTTGCTTCTGGAAGTCCGCCTGCTGCTGTCCCATCTGCGAGCGGTACTGATCCAACGAGGCACGGTTCGCCTCGATCTCAGCGTCACTGGGGCCCTGGTAGACGATGTTTGGTGCCTGGGGTTGCGCGAAGCACATGGCTGGTTCTCCTAGGTGATGTTGAGGCCAGCACCCTGACCAGAGGACGATGCAACAGCTCGCTCAATACGCAGAGCGCCCTTGCCCTTTGATGTGAGCGTGCCCCGGTTCCGGCCCACCACAGGAGCCTCTGACGCCTTCTCCGGTGGCGGCACACCGATCAACGCGGCCAGCCGTGCCGCTTGAGCTGACGTGTCATTGGCCTGCTGCGTCCGCAGATCACGCAGGTCGGTCATCACCTTCTGCTGCGCCAGCGTCGCTGCGTTCAGCTGCTGCTGCTTCATCTGGGTGCCGCTTTCCATGACCGACTTCATCGCGTCGATCTGACCCTGCCCCAGCCGGTCGTAAGCACCGGTGTCAGGCATGGTGATCGTGGCTGCCTGGCCGCCTCCCATGCACATCAGCCGTCCTCCAAGTTGAACAAGCCTTCCTCCTGTTCCTCCAGCTTCAAGGCAAGCCAGCGAACAACTGACACCTGTCCGGCGTAAAACCAGACCTCCTTCTCATTCCAATTCAGCTCAGCAGAGCGCTCTGGGAACTGAGCCGCCAGAGCCGCAACCAGCTGTTCGGATAGACGCGGGAGAGGAACCACCACACAGGTGCATCACACCATCAGGCTACCGGTGGCTTCCACAGCAGCGGTATGCCCCGCTCGTGGTCGTACTCCCCTGGTCGGAGGATACGAGCACAGCGGGCCTGAGTGACCGCATAGCGCTCATCGAAGCCGGCCTTCTCGTAGGCCCGTCGCACCGCAAACCACATGTCGGACTCGTCGTCACAGTCCGCCAACAGCTTGCGTGCTGTCACCGGCCCGTACTTCGGACAGCCGGGGTAGTTGTCCGCTGCATCACCGGTGAGAGCCTGTGAGTAGAAGGCCATGTCCGCATCACGGCGGGTCACTTCAATCAAGCCCTCCTCCCGCAGGTGAAGGCCTGGGAGGGTGAGCATGTCCTTGTCCTGGCTGACGATCACATCACCGGGATCGCAGAGGATCCCCAGCACGTCATCGCCTTCAACCTCAGGCAGCGTTGCGATGGACCAGCCGCGGCCAGGTGCCACAGTCTTCACCCACTCGATCAGCCGGCCGTAACCAGCTGGCTTGCGGTACTTCTTCCTGGTCGCCTTGTACGCCGGCCAGAGAGAGTGCCGGAAGCTTGGCCCCTCACTGAAGACCAGCACCGCATCAAAGTTGGGCAGCTGGTCCATGAACTCAGCCACCTGGTCTTGGAAGCTGGCCTGCGCTTCCCCGTGCCGGCAAAAGTAAGTCCAGTCGTTCGGTGCCCACTCAGCTTCAAACTCAGCCCCTGCCGCGCAGCGGTACAGGAACAGCTCAGCATCAATCAGCGCTTTCATCGTCCTGACAATCACGAATGAGACGGTCAGCCACCTCGTTGATGGCAAGGTGGCAGATCTTGGCTTGGCCAGGATCAGGCGCCCAGCTGCGGATGCGCTTGCTGAGCTCAAAGACCACTGCCTTCATCCGGCGGGGGTCATCAATGCCGTACTCACCCAGCGCCCAGTACAGCGTGGAAAGGTCCTTCAGCAGAGTCATTTGACGATGATCGCGTTGGAATCGGGCCAGCGGTTCTTGGCGTAGCGCTTGGCCTTAGCGGCAGTGGCAGCAAGGATGCTGACCTTCATGGGGTTGGATCCCTTCAAGGTCACCAGCAGGTTGAACAGCTTGGTTCTCTCACCAGGCAACGGCCTGCTGACACCATCACCAAGGATCGGCTGCGGGCCATCCATGGTGGGTGGGATGGCATAGCTGGGTTGGATGCGTCCCATCACTGCTGCCCCGCTTCCAAGACATGCTTCAGCGCACGGATGTAGCCGTCGTTGTAGGCCTCGCCGTACTTGTAGCCAGACTTGACGGACTCGTTGTAGCGCTCCATGCCGAACAGGATTAGGCGCTTGATCGTGCCAACGGTGACATCAAGCTGATGGTCCTCCTCAAGCAGTTGGTCTTCACTGAGGCTTGACATTGCGTTCATCGAATACTCGGGTGATCTTCTGATTGCTGCCGGCACTCCAGAGGATGCTGCAGCTGTTCGGATACACGGTTGCGACAACCCCCTTCTTCCACCCGTCAGTCGTGTAAAACCTGACGGGCTGTCCCTCGCGAAACGCTGACCAGCTCACAGCAAAGCCCGGTGGCCAGACCTTCGGTAAGCATCCATGTCCCGGAATCCAGGATCCAAGAACTGTGGATGCTCTTCCAGGAACTCCTTGCTGGGCAGCGTTGGTTCCCTCGCGGTCCTGTTGAACTGATTGATGGACCACAACCCACTCGCCAGCCCACGCTCAAGGATGTCCCTGAGCTCGAGGTTGGTGATCAGGGGCTGCATCGCACCTCCTCCTCAGCCAAGAAGTTGAGGTAGTCAGCCCACTTCGCAGGTGTCAGACCAGGGCCCTCATCCTGCGCAGGAGGCAGAGCAGGGTGCTCGCTGCTGGTGAACGGCAGATAGGCCGCGGCGTTGTGCGGATCAGGGCTGGTCGTGATCGTCACCGCACGCTGCGGCAACAGCTGCAGCTGTGCTGCAGTGGGCTGACACATCGCTGGCAGGGTGTCGCGGAACCCCCAGCTGCGATTCGCCAGCCCGTTCTCGCTGCGATACAGCGGAACCATCAGCTCCTTCCAGGTCGGATACCTCAGGAAATCCTTCCCACCAGTGGTCTGCAACCACTGCTCAGCAGCCCACACCAACTGCGGATCGCTCACCTCGGGGAACTCCGCGGTGAAGCTCACGTACTTCAGCTGACAGATCGTTGGCGTCCACCGGTCAGCGTCCTTGATGCGCAGCTGTGCTGCGATCATCTCGGCCACGGCCAGGAACGTTTCGATCGTCACGCACCCTGCAGGTTCCACCGCGAGATTGCCTCCTGCATTGCTTGGTTCTTGGGCACCAGGCCGGCCTCAACCGGTGGCTGCATGTCCTTGATGTAGTCAGGCTTGAGGGTCTGCCAGCCATGCTCAACACCAGCCTTGGCCAGTGCCAGCTGCTGCCATTCCGGCAGGCCTGCCACACGCTTCACCGTCATCAGCCACGCGGCACGGGTCCAGGTGGCTTGCCGCCGGTGCTTACTGCGCCTGCTCTCGTTCCACCACTCCACCAGCAATGGCCGAGCAATGGCAGTGACATCGTTGAGCTCACGGCCAACAACTACCGGGTGGTAGTCAGCCGCTGCACGCTTGGCCGCGGCGACTGGCTCTGGATCCTCAGGTGGGTCCGCAAGCTGACCGGCTGAGGAATCCACCTCGATGTAGCCAACCGCTCTGCCGGCGTGCACCGCCACACGCTCAAGCGTCTGGAAGGTCTTGGCACAACCACGGCACAACCGGATACGACGGTCGTAGTTGTCAGTGGATCGGGTCTCGGTGATCCGCGACTCGGGATGACCGCAATGTGGACACAGCATCAGCTCTTCTCCCAAAAGACTTTCATGTAGATGGACGAGTCCTTCGGCTTCGCCTTGGCGAACTTCAGGACCATGGAATTGACAACCGACACCCGGTCATCGGTCCAGATCAACCCGTTGCCAGCGTCCAGAACAGCGCCGGCCAGGTTGTCCAGATCGCCGCGGGCAGGACCGCTGAAGACCAACACCAGAACAGGGACATGCGGCCGTGGTGGCATGGTCCACCACTCACCCATCAGCCCACGCAGGCTGGCCTTCCAGTTCACGTAGGTGGCTGGCATGTACGGCCGGCCGCCTCTGGGTGATGAGCGCGGCCGCGCCTTGGACATCAGGGGAACACGGAACAGAAACTCCGCGCTTTCCATCAGAAGGGAACTTCTCCCGTCAGGTCGTTGGCTTCAGCCATCACCTGAGCGGCGCGGGCACGCAGCTGGGCAGAGAAGCCCTGCGGCTCCGGCTCAGCAGCGAACGGGGTCTCACTCTCAGGAGTGATCACCTCAAAGCCCTCCTCCTCATCAAAGGCATCGGTGGCGGCCGGCTTGTCAAACGGCACCAGGTCCAGCACCTGCAGCGATTCGAGCTCGAGGCTCATCCCCTTGCCGCTGGCACCAGACCAGGACCAGGGCGAGAAGGCGATCTTCACCTTGCTGCCGTTGCCGATCAGCATGTCCTGAGGCCATGCCTTCTTCTTGGCGTCCACCACCACCGGCGCCGGCTTGGCATTGCCCTTGGCGGTGAACTCCTTGCGCTTGAAGTTGAACTTCACCTTGCCGGTGGGCACCGGCCGACCCTTCTCGTCCTTGGTGGTCTCATCAGCAAACGGCCAGCCGTTGGCTGCCACCTTCACCCCCTTGCCGTGCATGGCCTCGAACTGAGCTTCCAGTCGCTCAATGAAGGCCAGGGTCTCCGGGTCGTTGGGGTCCAGCAGCAGAGAGATCGACCAGGCACGAGGGTCGCCTTCCTCGTAGCCGTCAGCGGCTTCACCAAGGACCTTGGCCCAGAGCGCCTCCCCCCTCGGGGAGACGATCAACTCGCGTGGCATGTGATGCACATGTGCAGAACACCGGGACCATACCTGCCCCTAGGTGCTGCGGGCAAGGGCTCCTAGGAGTCCGCTTGAGACGCGGGGCTAGATCAGCAGAACACGTAAGGGTTTTGCCCGATCTGCCCCTCGCACAGATCACCAACCAGCGGTGGGTGCGGCAGTTGAACACGGGCATTACGACTGACTTCTTGCCGCATCTCCGGCAGCCAGTTGCCCAGGTACAGCGATCGCAGTTCACTCAGCAACGTCTGGTGGAGCCATGTCGCCCTGGACGGCACCGTGGCAAAGCAGTCGTGGTTGGTCAGCACCGGCGTTCGGACCTTCCCACATGCGACAACCACTGCGTGAACCAGCGCCGCATCGAACACATGGATGGTGTTGGCCGTGATCCCGCGGTTGGTGTTCCTCGCGCTGAGCTCACCCGGTGCCACATCGGTGTCATGGCGCTTCCAGCGGCGTGCACCGTGGATGGCGGTGCTCGTCTTCTCCTGCTCCTCGAGCCGGTTCCCAAAGGCCAGCGGGAACCCCATCGGGCTGGTCCACCGCACCGTCTGCTGCTTCTTGATGCAGATCATGCTGACCTTGCGCAGCCAGGTCTCCAGCGCCACGCAGCTGATCAGCTCAGCCTTGATCACCTCACCCAGCTTCTTGGCCATGTAGCTGGCCGGTCGGGTGTACTCCCACTGCCACTGCGACACCGGCACATCCGGGCTCTCCTCCTGCAGCCAGCTCTGCAGGTAGTCCACCAAGGAGAAGTACTTCGCCCCATACACCACCGTCAGGGTGGGCACCTTGGTGAGCGATCGGTCGATCCGTTTCTTCAGCCAGAACTCAGCCTGCCGCTGGGCATGGAAGTCGAATGAATCCAGGTCCATCCGCAGCTGGTTGGTCAGCGCCTCCGCCATGTGGGCGTACAGGTCGCGGCGGGTGCTGCCGATCATGTTCGTGTGACGCGCCAGGGCCTGGTCACGGGTCAGCGCCGCGATAATTCCCATCCCGCTGCAGGTCTGGTCAAACCGCACCGGGCACCCACACGGCGTGCTGTCATCCGCCAGGAAGTCAGCAATGGCCTTGCAGCACTGCAGGTACTGCCACGGGTCAGACGCTGCTCGCCACAGGTCAGAGCGATCCAGCGGCGCACTGACGATCGCTTCGATCTGATCCAGGTGGGCACGACCCCACTGCACCCGCTCAGCCCAGCTGCTGTGGCCCAGCCCGTAGTGCCCTGCCGCGGCCGCCAGCAGCTGTTCAAACGCATCGTCATTCATCCGCTCGCCATGGGCAAACGACAGCAGCGCCTTCTGGTGATCCGGGCCCTGGTGCCCCAGCACCCTGCTGCCGGCATACAGCCGTCCGCGGAAATCGAAGTCATGCCGCAACCAGATCGGCCGGCCAGCGACCTCCTCCCCCTGGCGGATGGCTTCTTCAATCCGGCAGCGCAGTGCTGCCTCCTCCGGCAGCGACCCCCACTTCTCAGGGTCACGGCGCACCGGGAACAGGCCCTGCATGTTGCTGTCCCATGCCTCGCGCTGCAGACGCACCATCCATGGATCCACGCGCAGCTCCTGCTGCTCAACCGTGTTCACCACGCTCAGAGCAGTCTTCACACCCTCTGGCGTCAGGTGATCCATCGCCATCGGTTGACGGCTGGTGATCAGCGCCTTGCTGCCACGCTGCAAACCACTCCACGGCTCCGGTGGAATTAAGGACGGCAGATCACGTATCGGCAGCGGCCATGGCAGCTCTGCCTTGATCAACTCCAGCACCGTCTCAGACGGCTGCACGGTCTGATCACGGTTGGTCGCAAAGCTGATCAGTCCCGTCTGCGTTGCAATCACCTCCAGCAGCAGGTTGCCCACACCGGCACGCTCTGCTGTCGTCCACCCCGATGGCTCCATCCGCAGCTGACGCATCACCTTGAACGACACCGCACGGCGGCCGAACTCCTTCCGCAGGTGACGGAATAGTGCGTCGCCGTGATCCTTGGTGATGCGTGTGGCCTCGAGCTCCTGCTGCAGCGCACGACCAATCAACCGCGCCAACGCCAATCGCTTCGGCCTGGTGGTGATCTTGTCCACCACCACACCCAGCGCAATCAATGAAATGGACCTGGGGCCCCGGTCACAGAAGTGCAGCAGCAGCGGCCAGTGAGCGAAATACAGCCCCGGCTTCTCCGGGTCCACCACCAGCTCACTGAGCAACGCATCAAGGCTCACCGACAGCAGCTCGGCGTAGTCCTTCATCAGCCGAACACCGGGCTTGGTCCTGCCGGTCAACCCACGAGCCATCAGGGTCTTGTGCTGGTTGGCCGCGGCCTCCTGGGCACGCCTGATCTCGCGCCGTTCCCTATGCCGCTGCAGTTCTTCCACCGGTGTGGACGCGGCGTTTTCGGTGTTCAAGGCGCAGAGTTGGATGCTTTCAGCACCAATTCCACCCCACCTGTGCAAGGTATGACCAGGGCCCTGTCAGGTCAGCCAGAACCCGGTTCAGGCGTTTGCTCTGCAGGGGTGGGATGCTTTGCAGCGCTTTTTAAGTCCGCTGCGTATACCAATTCCGCCATGCTCCCGCCTGTCATAGCAAGGGATCTCAAGGATTCCTCGCTCACCGTATGCGGCAGTCTGCCGACATGCGTCAGCCGAATTGCCGGACCGGTGGACGCAGGCACCTTACAGGCGTTTGCCGTGTCGCCTCAGCCAGCAACTCCCGATACCGCCGAGCTTGCTCGAGCGCCATCGCTGCCACCTCATACGGGTCAGCTCCTGATTCAACCAACTGCTGCCGGATCTCTCTGACTTCGCGCTGAGCAGTGGTCATGACAACCTCCTGCAAGGGTTGAACAAACTGTAACCAACTGATGCAGTGCTTAGGAATACGGTTGGCATACTGAGCGCAGCACCGCACCACCCATGTCAGAACTCTCCAAGGAACTGGAAGACCTACACCGCACGGTGGTGCGTGCCGTCCGTGATCGCGTTGACACCGACTGCACGGCTGATGACCTGCGGCTGGCCATGCAGCTGCTCAAGCAGAACGCCATCACCGCCAACCTGGGTATCTCAGGACCCGATGAACTCAAGAGCAGGATGGCCGGCAAGCTGAACTTCAGCGCCATCAACGACAAGAAGGTCCTGCCCTTCAGGCCCGCCCCCCAACTGCCTGCCGCTGAACACCCCCATACGAGCGGCTCAGCGGACGCGGTTTGAAGCCCAGAGCCAACGCATCCACGCTGGCACCCGTCTCATCCATCAGACACTGACGAGTCCAGTCCTCAATCTCACTGCGCCGGTTGGCCTGCTCACGGCGTTGGTCCTGGGCAGCGGCCTCAGTGAAGAACGCGACCGCCAGACTCAAGCTGTCGATCCGGTCATCGTGCAGCAGCGCACCACGCTCTGTCGTGATCCGGCTCAGCTGGTACATCAGTGAGCGCTGGTGACCCTTCTCAGGATCCCGCTCAGCATCGCGGTAGTCCTTCCTGATCAGCTCGCTGCTCACCACCAGCCGGTGCTGCTGCACCACTGGCGCCAGGGTGTCCACGATCCGGCGTTCCTTCTGCTGCGTCACACGCATCTCCTCAATGCCGCAGGGGTGGATCCGGTTCATCACCGGGCTTAGCAGGGCCTCGAACATGCCATCACCGAAGTTGCTCTCCACCACCACCTGGCTGACACGCCAGCGCTGAGCACGCTCAGCCAGCATCTGCAGCACCTCCTCGGCATAGCCCTGCGTGGTGCCGCCACACTCGAGCAGGTACAGGTTGCCGTTGAGCTCAGCCAGCACCGTCCACGCCAGCTCGTCCTGGCCGCGGCCGCTGGGGTCGATCGCCATCACGCATCGCCAGGTTTCGTTCTGAGCAATCCAGCCCTGGCTGATCATCGGGCGGTGATACCACCGGTCAGAACCCAGGCCAACGCTGATCAGATCCTGGATGCGCTGGTCAGGACCCGATGCCCAGCTCACCACCTCCGGCAACGCCTTGCCGTCCAGCTCCATCACGATCAGATCACCCAACCGAATCGGGTAACGATCCAGCGTGGACAGGCGGCAGTTGAGCATGAACTGCAGCTGCACTGAGCTGCGGGTCATTGCCATCTCACGCTTCAGCAGCTCCTGGTGACCGAAGCGCTCAGGGTCCGTTGGCTCACCCGCCAGTGATGGATCCTCCTCAGCCTCAGCCGCCATGAGGGGATCCAGGTTGCCGTCGTAGGCATCCCACTCATCCGGGTCAGCAGGGTTGGGATACCGCGCTGGCCACAGCCGCATGGCGTAGCTGCGTTCGCGGTGCATCCGCAGGTACAGGCTGCTTTCCAGGTGCGGCGTACCCAGGAAGATCGTCTGCCGCGGCAGCTCACCATCCACCTCAGGTTTGCGGATGGCCTCGAGCTCGGTGATGGCCGCGGCCAGTCGCTCCTGCTTCAGCGGTGTGATGCTGTTGGAGAGGGTCTCCACGTCATCAGCAATGGCGCAGGTGCAGCGCTTGCCGGTCAGCGATGGCGACAGGATTCCCACAGCGCGGACACTCGGGCTCTGATCAACGATCGAAGGCCCCACATCCCAGGCGTTGACAGAGGAACGGCCATCACTGAGCGGTTCCAGACACTGCAGGATGTCAATGTCACGGACCAATCTGAGCATCCAGGTGCTGATCTCCACCGCCTTGTCAGCCGTGGCACCGACCAGCAGGATCTTCTCTCTGAACGGATCCCGCCGGAGCCGCCAGAGGGCATAGCAACCGGTGAGGAAGGACTTCCCGCAGCCGCGGTAGGCGGTGATGATCTGCCGATCAGGACCGGTCTCGAGATACTCGAGGATGCCCAGCTGCTGCTTGGTGGGTGCATCCGCCAGGTTGAGCTCCCGCAGCAGGTAGCAAGCGAAGTGCGGGAGTGGTTCGAGCTCAGGCGGAAGCGGTTCCCACTGCATGGTCAGGGACGAGTGCTGCCGCCAGTACCGGTGCCACCAGTGCCAGTGCCACCACCACCGGTTGGTGCAGGTGCTGCGGCCTTGTAGTCAGGAGCCACGTAACCCGTGTACCCGGTCTTGGCGACAGCAGCTGCGACCACCGCTTGAGGGGCATCAGGGTTGCCCTCCAGGTGCAAGGCAAGGCGAGCCGTGTTGACGAGGTACATGACACCAGTGCAATGCACCCATCTTGCCGCCATGAAGAAGGCCCCTACCACCGAAGTGACAGGGGCCTCCCCAACAACCACGGACCCAGAGGGACCATGCACAACCAGGGAACCACCCCCGGTCGCATGGGCAGGTTAGCGGAGACGGTCGGTGGCTTTTACCAAGTTGGCGGCAGCGACAGCACCGACAGGCAGGGTGAACAGCAGCAGCGGCTGCTTGGTGGCGTTGACCAGACCAAGCCAGATCACGAAGACTGCGGTCGCCAGGATCGCTGAGAGGTTCATCTCGCTGGCGTGGTGCTTCAGCAGGATGTCGCCACCACGCTGCTTGATGTCGGCTTCAATCTCGTTCACCACCAGCTTGAGAACAGCTGCCTGGCGATCGTTGCGGATCCGTGCAGGAGTGCGTGGCCAGGTCGGAGGGGCCACTTTCAAGCAGGCATCAGCATGAGCACCTTTGGCGTTGCGCAGCTCGGTCAGCAGCTCCTTCATGCCGGGAATGGCCAGAGCTTGCTGGCGCTGCTGGTAGGTGGTGGTCATGGCGGTCGGTGGTTGTTACCACCAACTATGCACAGGTGGGACCTAGGAGTCAAGTCCTAGGGGGCATGCGGAAGCCCCCGCGACTTGAGGCTGCCGACAAGGGGAGGCTTCCTAATCGCCCGTGCTCGGAGGAACCCAGCTGGAGTGCCCGACCCGATTACACAGACGCTTGAGCTGATGATAGTTCAGCTGGCATTGCGCTGGTTCCAGCGTGCGACCGCATCCATCCGGCGGTTGTGAGCGTCGATCTTGGCCTGGTCCTCGTAGTCCAGGACCGACTCGGCAACTTCCTCTGGAGAGTCCTGCTTCAACGCTGCGATCCAGGCTTTCCAGGCATTGGTCTTCCTCGCCTCTCCACCGGACCAGGAGAAGGTGGGGTTGACCAGGATGTAGCGACGCCCGCTGAACCCATCAACCTGATTGATCAATGCCTTGGCCCGCTTCAGCCGAGCGACTGAGTTGACCACGTACTTGCGGCTCAGACCGAGCTCATCAGCCAATGCAGCCAGGGTGTACTCGCAGATACCCGTCCGCCAGTTGGTCCTCTCCACCACCCCGTAGTACACGGCCACGTCACGGCAGGACAAAACCTTCTCCTTGATCAGGGCCGTGATGCCCTCGAAGTACGGCTGCTCTGAGTCCAGGACTCGCACTGCTACCCACCTAGGTTCGTCCTTATCAAGCCTAGTACCTCTAGTCATACCAAGGGAAGTCAAAAGTAAGTTTACACCCTACCGTGCAAACTTACTCAGCCAGAACCCTGCTGCCGCCCCGACACACCTACGGGCCTATGAAATCTCCCTCTAACTACCACCCACCACTGCACGACACCGCTGCTTCGCACCGTCACCGCACAGCACTGGGTGGCACCTCTGCAGCGTCGAGCTGGCGCTCTCCTGGCATCGAGGGTCACAGGGGGCATAGGTGGGGACACCTACTTCCCAGTTTCGCTATGCCCGCCTAGGCAGCATCCCCCTAGCGCGTGCGGACGCAACTCCCCCATGGCCCCCATGCGATTCCCTACAGGGCGCTGGCGAAGCATCCGAAGGCAGATGGCCTCGCCACCACCTGCAGGCGTGCTGTAGGGGCAGCTAGATGCCTCTGAGCGTGTGCATCGATTGAGGGCCTACCCCGTGGTTGCGGGCACCTGCTCGAGCACCTGCTGGTCGGTGCGGGCATGTGTGCGGCAGTCGTGGGCAGCTGATGCAGTGCTGGCCTGACTTGTCAGCGGATTGTTGATGCGATGACAGCAGGTGAGCGCAGCTCGGGTGGCGGTGGGCAGTGGCTGGCGGTCGGTGAACGGGTGGCAGGGCTGGCTGGCGGTGGTTTTTTTTTCGTTAGACAGGTACTCTGGACAAGCGAGAACCTTTGCAGGACGGGCGAAGTCAGCTGTCCGCGTCGGGTTCGTGCCGCATTTTGGACACCACCCACGCATCCCCGCGCTTGTCACAGGTGAGATGCAGGTGTTATGAAGTGCACAGGTGGGACGCAGGTGTCTGCGTGCTGCCCCCCAACAACCACCGAGAGAGAGGAGTGAGTGATGAAGGAATGGATTGGTGCTGTCCTGCTTGTGACAGGTGCCAGCACAAGCTGTCTGCCATTGGCGATCCCTGCAGTTGCTGTTGGGGTGTGGCTGGTGGTGAGTGCGTAACCCGCTTGTCTCTGCGCCTTACTCGGCCCTGCGGGCCTGCGTGAGCCGCAGGTGCCTGCGCTGGTTGCAGCCGACCACGCCCACCGGCTCGCTGCGCTCGCAAACGATTAACCCGAAGACGGATGACAAGGGAAATGGATTATTTGCGGATGGCTCACTTCTTGGCTCACCTGCGAACGAGTGGTCGTGGGGTGCCTGTCAACGCTGCTGAGGCGCTGCTGCTGATTGCTGGTGGTGTTGATCACGTGAGCGACCTGGGCGCTGCGATGACGGATGAGAAGGGTCAGCCACTGTCCGGCAGCACTGCAGCACGGCTTGTCAGCCTGCTCAGAGGACGTGCCCGCTATGCCCATGGGAGGTGGATCGAATCACCGTTTTCCCTGATCGAGATCAGATCGCATCCCCATCGCCGCGGCCAACAGCTGCGTCTCAGCCAGCAGGGCCAGGAACTGATCAGCCAGTTCTTCCCATCTGTCAACACCCCTACAGGTGATGTAGATACGCGCCACCTAGGTGTAGAGCTGACCACATGCGACGAGGACTGAACCATGCCCGTACACCTGCTGCTGTCTGTTGAGTGGCCTGATCGCCAGTGCTGGCGGTGCTTTTGCGTCTGGTGGACACCGGGTCAACACCCTGTCCCATTGTCAACCCAGTGGTGTCACACTCCTAGGAGGTACCGGCGCTACGGCCCATGGATCACCGTCTGCTGGCCCGTGCTCTGGACCTGTTTGCAGTGCTGGATCCAACCCACCTCTACGCACACCACATCCAGGTCTTCCTCTGCGTTGTCCAACACGGTCCATGCACCCTCAAAACCATCGAAGACCAGCTGAACCTCTCAGGCAGTGCCGTCAGCCGCACTGTTCAGGCCCTCGGTTCCATCAACCGCAAGGGCCACCAGGGCTTTGATCTCGTCACCGTTGAACGGGATCCAAAGGAAGGCAGACGGTTTCTCGTCATGCTCACATCTAGAGGCCACGCCATCGCCAGACAGATCGAAGCCCTTTGATCACTCAAACGCAAGTCCAATGAGTCTCAGCCGGAACGGTGTCAGGTTCCGGCCCAAAACCGATTGACACACTCCTAGGTGGTCGCATCGATCGCACCTACAGCAGGTGGCTGAGATCGGCTGCAACCACTAGCTACCGACTGTCGGTCACCACAATCGACACCTAGGTGCCAGCTTTTTCTGGGTTCCCCTCAGACTCCCCTCCCAACACTTCCCCCTTGAAGATCTGAAAGTGTTCGCTTGGTGCCTGGAACCGGCCAACCTCTGACTGTGCTTGCTGTGCTTGAGTCTCTGAACTGTGTCTGAGTGAGTTAGAGAGTTTTCCTACTTCTCTCTCTCCCCTCCCGCACTGACACACCATAAGAGCATCTCACGCCTCATCCCTGTCAATAATTTCCTGTGCCACCTACTCAATCGTCCACTGCCTAGGGCCATGCCCTTCACCGGTGCAATGAACTGGGCATCAGCTCTCCACGGACAATGGTTCGCCCCAGGCAGGTCAACGACTGGCAGACAAACCCTCTGACACCAGAGGAGAAGCGCCGGTACGCCATCAAGATGCAAGCCGAGAGGGCCAGGCACGGCCTCACCGATGGCCTGCGCACGGACCGGAAGGGCCTGCAGGAATACCTCGAGCGCAGACGCGCTGAAGACGCTCGAGCAAGAGGCTGGGGTTGATAGGTTCCTAGGCTTCCCTGCATAGGTGGGAAGTACTAGGATGGTGGGACAACAACCACCTACCACCATGCCCGGAACTGTTCGCCGCACTCCCACTGGCTGGCTCGCTGATGTCAGCGTCAATGGCGTCCGCAAGACAGGTCTCTGCAAGACCAAGGCAGAAGCCCTCGCACGCAAGCGTGAGCTGCTCGAGGCCCTGGTGAACCTTGAGGCCACACCAACTGGCCTTTCCCTGTTCAGCCTCAAGGATGCCCGTCAGCTCTCACTGCAGGTCCGCTGGGCTGGCACTGCAGGTGAACGCACCGCTGCCATCTACAGCCAAGCCGTCCTTGATCACTTCGGTGCTCACACCCTCCTCTCTGAGATCACAGCAGCTGGCGTGGATGCCTGGCGCCGCAAGCTGCTGAGCACCGGCAACAGGCCAGCCACCATCAACAAGAAGGTGTCAGCACTCAAGGCCATGCTGGCTGATGCCCACCTGCGCGGGCACCTGGCCACCGTGCCGAAGCTGCCACCTCAGCTCAAGCTTCAAAACCTGAAGGACCGCGTGTTCTCTGATCAGGAGGTCAAGCTGTTCTGCCACTGGTTCCAGCAGGCCGGTCATCCTGCCGCGGCCAACCTGTTGGTCTTCCTCCTTGAGACCGCTGCCCGCTGGGGTGAAGCCGAAGCCCTCAAAGGTGATGACGTCGACCTGGTGAAGGCACGCGTCACCTTCTCCAAGACCAAGGCCAACCGTGTCCGCTCTGTACCGCTCACCAGACGCGCCCTGCAGGCCCTGGAAGGCCACATGCCTGCTGTCGGTGCCCACAAGGTCTGGCCGTACACCTACGCCCAGTTCAGACGCCTGTTCGAGGCTGCGAAAGAAGCGATCGGTCTGGCTGATGACGAGGCACTCAGCATCCACACCTGCAGGCACACCGCAGCAAGCAAGCTGGCCAGCGCTGGCATCCCACTTCACCAGCTCATGGCCTTCGGTGGTTGGACTTCTCTTGCCTCAGTCCAGCGCTACCTCCACATCCACACCGATGCCCTCGCTGCCTGCGTCGCAGCACTCGAGAGCTGACACTTGCCTTGCACTACTGCAAACATCAGCCCGACACCACTGACCCCGCATGACCATCAACGACCTCCAGTTCACGCCCGAACGCTGGCAGCAGGTGTTCGCTGCCTTCAAGGGTGAACCCCAACAGCTCGCTGGCATCGAGGAGCTACGCCAGGCCATCTGCCAGGCAGACCCTGGACTGCTCACCGAATCCGCCAGCTGGTTGGCCAACTTCCATAAGGAGCAGCCGCGGCCTCAGCAGACGACCATCGCTGTGCCGTACTTCAACCAGCTGCAGATGGACGATGGCCAGGGCTGGCGTGACTGCTTCTCAGCTACCTGCGCCATGATCGCCGCCTGGAAGGGCAAGGTGACTGGCGAGAACCAGTACAACCACATTCGCCAGAAGCACGGCGACAGCACGGTGGCCGCAGCGCAGATCGCAGCACTGCATGAGCTGGGTCTGAAGGCCACCTACGCCACCAATGGCACCAAGGCTGAGCTGATCGAGCTGCTGGACCGTGGCATCCCCGTTGGCACTGGGATCCTCCACCACGGCCAAGCCAGCAGCCCCTCAGGTGGTGGCCACTGGATGCTGATCGTGGGCCACGACGACACCGGTGTGATCGCCCTGGATCCTTACGGTGAACTCAACGTGGTCAACGGCACCTGGGCCCAGCAGGGCAGCGGTGGTGATCACGTCCACTACAGCTGGAAGAACTGGCTGCCCAGGTGGGAGGTCGCTGGTGGTGATGGCTATTGCCTGTGGGTGGAGCAATGATTGAACTATCACCACAAGCGCAGGCGGTGTATGACGCCTACTGCAAAGAAGCTGACAACCCCTACTACTACGAGCGCAGTGGCCTAGTCGCAGCCCTGCGAGCTGTTGCTGATCAGGTAGTGCCGGTGCCTCCGATGATCGTTGAAGGTGGTCGCACTTATGAGGAAGCATGGACCGCCACCGTCCATGGCGACATTCGTCGCCAACTCCTCGCCATCGCCGCCGAGCTGGAGGGTGGCAATGACTGAGATCACCCTCTACAAGCTTGACGCTGCCTTTGCGCCGCTGAGCAAGTTCGATCATCTTGCCAAGCCTGATGACTTCATCGAAGTGTCGTTATGGCACAACGGTGAAGGCTTCGATGCTCACCTGAGCAGCCATGCTGAACAGACCATCAGGTTTTCGTGGGGTGAGTTCAAGGCCCTGAAGAAACTTATCAAGGAGCTGGACCAATGACCAACCTCTCCCCTGCCGCGCAGGCGGTGCTGGATGCCGCCAACGGTCGCAGCTCCTACGGTCCAGATGACTGCCTAAATGAGTCACGCTGGATTGCTGCCGCCGCCCTCCGCGCTGCTGCTGATCAGGTGGTGCCGGAAGAGCCGCTCTATGGGGGTGATCAGCGTTGGATGTGGGAGCGCGATGCCCGCCAGGCTTGCCGCAAGAAGCTCCTCGCCATCGCCGCCGAGCTGGGGGGCGAATGAAATACGACAAGCTCACCCTCTCCCAGCACACCACCATCGAGACCTACCGCGATCACAACGGCAGGGCATACGTGGCCTACTCCAGCGGTGCCAGCGTGTTTATTAGGGACGTGGCCGAGCTGCGGCGGTTCCTCAAGATCAGCAAGGGTCTGCCCATGCGGGAGAGGCTCGATGAATGGCTGGCTGATCTGCAGGAGAAGGATGCAGCGAAACCTCAGGGTTGATTGTTCGGTGTGCTGCCCAGGCCGATGAGAGTGGCCAGCAATGCTGTCAATGTTTGAACGGCCCTGCTGTCCACGTCCTGACAGACGGTGGGTTCGCCATCCTTCAGCCTGCCTGCCATCGCTGCCTGGAATAGCTGTGGTCCGATGTAGAAAGTGCAAGCACCCCACCAACCAATCGACAGGAAGCAGATACTGGCTACGACAGCAATGATTGAGTTGCGTAGCCAGGGTTGCATTAGGCAGCCATCTCCAGCGTCTTCCAGGTTCTGCCGGTAGCCGCATTGCAGGCAGCAGTGACGCTCACCCCAAACTCACGGGCCAGCGCAGAGACAGACTGACCGCTGACCCTGGCCTGCCGCAGCTGGATCACCTGTTGCTCGGTGAGCTTGGCGTTGCCGTTCTTTTCTCGTACACACTTGTCAAGGGTATGCCTGGAATGAACGATGTTCTCTTGGTGAGTTACCCATTCCAGGTTTTCCAGCCTGTTATCGGCTGAGTCGCCGTTCTTGTGGTTTCCCTCCATGCCAGCAGGAGCTTCACCAACGAAAGCCCGCAGCACCAGGTGATGAACCAGTGGCTGGGTCTTGGTCCCGTCTGTTGCATACAAGGCGACCTGCGGATACTTCGGCTTGGTGGTCTTCAGGATCCGCTCTGGCTTTTTACAGTCCATGACCACCTCCGGCTGGCGGGAGTTCCGCATCTTGTAGGGACGGCCCAGTGATTTGACCCGCCCCATGTCGCTGACCTCGTACAGCCCCTCGTAGCCGGGGACTGGCTTCCAGGTCTCGTGCATGAATGGTGCTTGTGACTGCTCTAAACATAGCACTAAGACCTACTAATTTATTTTTATGAAAGTATTGAGTCCATAGTGAACAGGTGCTGTCTCGATGTCACCACCGCTGATGGGATGGCGTGTTTCATGCAATGATCTCGATCTTCAGGACAGAAGTAGTCCAGTAGGCTGGGTCCATACCGATAATCCAATACAGCACATCCCCAGGTTTTGTTGCCGTGGGCAGTTGCACTGTGCCGCCGTATCTGGTTTGATAAGCGTTGTAGTTAGCAGCGGCTGCACCACTGCTTGTGCCATACACAGTGACTCCATCCTCAGCAAGGCAGAGGAACTCAGACTGTTGGTTTAGGTTGTCAATACCCCCGCCATTAACAGCGGGGAGACCATACCTATCAGACACTTTCAACTGAATAGTCTGCAGGGGCATCGTGCTTGGGAATGGAGTTCCATCCCACATTGTGTCATTCGTAAACTTGCATCGGTCACGCCCGTTCCAATTAGCAGGTGGTGTAACCCACTGAGTTGTGTAACCAACAGAAGCCTTAGGCCACACCTGGGTAGCACCCACCATTATCTTCTTAGGAACAGTAGTTCCGTATTTCACAGCAGTAGCTGTGGCGAAGTTGAAGGTGCTCATGCTGAGATGATGTAAAGGGTCAAGGGATCCTTCGTAGCTATTGCGTCATAAGCAGCCTGCGTCAAGGCAACCATCTTCAGGCTCAGGTCAGCAACCTTCACCCAGATGGTTCCGTTGTAGTGCCACATCTGAGACAGCTTCTCGACCAGGTGAGTGTCATCAGCAGATGGTTGGGTGAATACCCAGGCACCGCTTAGCCACTGAGCGATCTGATTGTCCTTGCCAGCCCATGCACCCGTTGCATTGGGAGACACGATGTATGCCTCCCCTGCAACCGGGGAAGCGGGTGGTGCAGCCAGGAAGTCAACAACAGCTCCACCGTGGCTCATGCCACCAGCTAGTGCGTTCACCTTGTTGTCAACATCGGCCTTGCTGTAGGAGTCAATAAGCTCCTTTCTCCAAGGGTTGGCGACGCTGGCAGCAATTGTTGCGGGAATAGTCGGAACCTGAAGCAGCTCCCAGCCAAGGGTTCCCAGCCAACCGTTGGTGCCATCCTTGTCGACAACCACAAGGAAGCCAGTAGCACTGTTTATTACGGTGCCAGCAAAAGGACCAGCTGGGACTGTGTAAGGGATTGGGGCTCCACAAGACCAAGCGTAGTAGTCACCAACATTCCATGCACCAGGGATGGTGCCGTCAAATGTTTCCAGGTGGGTACTGCCAGGCACAACTGGACCAAACGTGGCAAAGCTCCTTTGCGTACCCTTGGCAATACTGGTCGGGTTGATCAGAGTGCCAGGCTCTATGCCAGGAGCCACATCAGCCGTGGCGAACCAGAGGTTGTTGTTACGTAGAACCGTTGCGCCAGACTTGTACGACTTAGTGCCAGACCATTCAGATAAAGCAGACGCTGAAGACGGAACAGCTTCCCACAGGTTGGTTGTGCCGTTAAAGACAAGGGCATCACCATCATGGGGGTCGTCAACATGACAGTCATGTAGAGCGGCTAGATCCCCACGAATGGGAAGCATCTCCCACGGATACTCTCTAGCCTTTGGAACCGTTGTCCCCTTGGCGTCATCTACAACCCAAAGAACAAAGGTGCCCTTGTTTTTAGTTGGGAGGAAGTGACTACGCCATAAGGTCCGCTTGGAATAAGCACCATCTTTACGCACCCAACCATAGGTGAGGTTGACAAAATCCACCATCACCCATTCCCACACGCTCCAATTCCGATCATCCTTGTAGCAGACACAGTTGGTCCTGCCGTTGGAAGAAGGAGTGAAGGCAGGAGGCAGAGTGGCATCTGCAACCTTCTCAACGCGGAATACCCGGAAGGGTCCACCGAAGTCACCAGATCCATCGGCTTGTGCCCGATAGAACAGGAACACGTCTCCAGTCAGGAACTCGGGAGACTCGTTAGCCGCAATGGCTCTAGTGGCTTTGAAGATACCGCCTTTGTAGTAGACGGTTGTTCCATCACTGTAGACACTGCTTGCCGTGTACTGAGCAATGTGAGCAGGGGTGTTACCAGAAACCCACTGCTCTTTTTTGACGTTCCAAATCAGGGCATCACCATTGCCCGGTGCCTTGCTGCCAAGGTCCACGTTGGCAAGGTCGCCAAGCAGTCCAAGGGCTCTGGTTTCAGTAGCAAAGTTCCAGACCTTCCAAGCACCGTTCTCATACACCTCAAAGTGAGGAGGAGTGGTGTTCTTATTGACCCAAATGTCCCCCTCTTTGGCGTTGGGCCACTGGACCCAGGTCGTGCCTCCACTGAGAGTTCCAGGCCCATACTTACCAGTGAAGTAGGGGATAGGGTTGATAACGGATAGAGGCTTCCACTCACTGGCTGCTGCGTCCCAGGACGGGACTTGACCTGCAGTGGCTCCACCAAGTTGACCAGTGTCTCCAAGGTCTTCAAGGCGTAGGGCCAAGGTGGTGGCAGCGTCCCATTGCTGGGTCATGTCATCCCATTGGAGGACAGCACCATCAGTGGGATTGAGGACGTTAGCATTTACATCACTCAGATCATTCAGGGCTAGCTGCGTGGGCACCCATTCGTTGTTGACTGCATCCCAGGCAGGAACTTCCCTGTCATTGGCGGCTGCCAGGTTGTGGCAGTCCTCCAGCTCCTCCAGCTTCATGTGAGGCAGTGGAGTGATGTCTGTCCACTTGGAGCCAGGGTCACCAGGAGGCAGGTCACCGGGAGAGATCAGCGCATTGGCACGGAAGAACGCCTTCTGGTAGCTGACGACTGACCCCTTCTCCCAGCTGGTGTCAGACCATGAGGTGAAGCTGCCCAGAGAATCCCAGCGTTGCTTGCTCAGCAGGTCACCAGGGACATGCACCCATTTGGTTCCATCTGATTGAATCCAGTCACCCACCTGCAGCACTTCCCCAGCCAGGTCGGTGCCAATGCCTGGGTCAGCTGCTGTGACCACATGACCCGGCGCCCCAGTCCAGCTGTAGTAGAAGCCCCTGTTGGCCAATGCCACAGCAGGCAAGGCAGCCAGCGTGGACTCCTTCACCACACCACGGAACAGGGAGCCAGCGCTGATCCACTGCTTGATCGTGTCCTCGCTCAGGCTCTCAAGCCAGTTCGCACCATTCCAGAACTTAATCTCGTGGTGCAGATTCTCAGCGGTGAACTGGATGTCTCCAGGCCGCAGCTGAGCAGGACCAACACCATTGGCTTGATCAGGGGCAGCCTGCGTTCCTTTGACGAAGCTCTTGGTGGTGCCACTGGTCGCAGCAGACGGTGCCTTCGCCACCCACCTGCCAGCCACCTGGTCCCAGGTAATGACCTGTCCATCAGCCGTGGCTGTCACCACCACTGGAGACGGTGGGGCACCGCTGCTGATCGCACTGCCAGGAGCTGGAGTACGGGTCAGCTCCCATTCATTCTTGACCGCCTTGTAGGTGGCCGTCAGGATCGACCCATCAGGAGCAGTGGCTGACACCACCTGTCCATCAGTCGGGTTCTTGGGAAAGGGGAAGGACATGGCTCAGGTGGGTGGTGATGTGGAGTGTTATTTGCCAACAGACAAGGCAGCGATCTGGTGCTCCAGCTGCTCAATCCGCGCCATCGCCTCGCCCAAAGCCTTGAAGCCCTTGAGCATGGCGACGGAATAGCGGACCCCTTTGGTCGTAGTGCCAGTCGGCTCATTAGCAACGGTTTTATTCCCGTCCGCGTCTACTCCTTCCGTGCGCTTCATGTCGGGAGTGTCAAACACCAAACCTGGGCACTGCCCTTCGATCTCTTGGGCAACCCAGCCAATCTGGGGAACATTGAGCGGGTCCGACTTAAGAGTGTACCGCTGAAGGTGATCAGCCAGAAACTTCACATCATCCCATTGACTGCTGGCCGCGCCCAACAGGTTCTTCAACTTTCGGTCTGAAATGGCGCCATAAACGTTGTTGACGTTCTGGCAGTTGCCATCATCAAGAACCCTGAAGACGCTCTTGGCTGTTGGTACGTGATACGCATTGATGATGGGACCGTTGTAGCCAGTAACGGCCTGATTCCACTGAAGCTCCAAAACGGATGGGGCTCCAACAGCCGTGCCAAGGTTCTCAACGACAAGCACAGCCGCACCAGGCGGGCATGTTCTTGCAATGGTATGGGCAGACAAGTTGGCCGCAGATCCAATTTGCAGAAGATGCTTGCCGGTAATGGTGCTATTCGGCATCTTCAGGTTTTCGCCCAGCCTGAAAGTAGTCACGCCATCAATGATTGTGTTGAGAGCGCTATCCGTCAGGTCTTCCACCGGAGTGCCGGTGCTGTTCCAGCTGAACTGGACAAAGTTATGGGCACTATCAGCGCCGGCAACCCCAGCAGGAATGTAGACACCGTGGTTCCCGGTGCTATACAACTCCATCGCAACGCCAAAAATGTTGTTGTTGCTTGACTGGTGATTGGCTGCATGAGCTGCCGCTGGAGTCAGCTTATTGCCAAGGTAGATCGCGTAGCCACCATTCTTGTTGCAGCCGTTGATGAAGCCGCCATAGATTGAGTTAGCGTAGGCGCCGTTCAATCTCCAGCCGTAGTGCCAGAAGTGATCAATCGCGCAATTAACAAAGGTGTGCGAATTGCTGACGTCAGTCAGCCAGTACGCCACTGACGCATCGAAGACCCGCACATTTGACACCGTGCCGAAGTAGTTGGCGCTACTTGTCCCCTTGGTCGGTTGCGCCGAGGGAATGTAGACGCCAACAGTGGCGGCCTCAATAGGCTCTGTCGTGTACGCCTTGCAGCGCACATCGCAATTCACAAATGACCAGCACAGGCCATTGCCTGTCTGAAGGGTGCCGGTATCTCGATGGCCCAACGCAACAACACCGCGAGGAGAATCGTTCTCCGACAGAATCTCGCCAAAGCCCCCGTCAAAGTGTCCATAAAGACCAAGCAGTTCAACCACTGGATCGGTTGATGTTGAAGACGCCGCCACCCGTACCAGCGTGGTGCCGGCGCTCATTGACACCAGCTTCCGGTGGGTGTAGGTGCTGTTGATCAAAATGCCGCCATCGCAGCGGTAGCGACCAGGCGGAATGACGACATGATCGTGGGCGTCAATCGCTGCCTGGATAGCGGCGGTGTCATCCACTGATCCATCGCCCTTGGCGCCAAAGTCCTTAACGCTGACTGCATCCTTCAGCTTGCTGAGGACTGTCCTGGGCTTGGCGTTAGTGCCGTCCTGCAGGAACGGCTTCTCTGGCGTGAACTCAATCAGTGAGTCATCATCTGCTCTGGCAAAAAGCCCAGGGGTTTCATGGTTGTTGTTCAACCACAGTTCCCCCTGGGCCAACTCCCCCGCCGCAGCAGGTTTAGAGACCGTGGGCTTGGTGCCCTTGATTCCACAACGGCGAAGAAGTAGTTGCAACATCAGCTGAAAGTCCCCAGATCAAGTGTGTTCACGAGCTTGTATGCAGCAGCTGTGCCATCGGTGATGGCGTTATCCCGCACCAGCACACCCTTCTGGTTGGCAGAGGTGACGCTGGCCACGGTGGTGTCACTCACGTCAGATGCGGAGTGAACGGAGAAGCCCGTTGCTGCCACCACACCAGAGAACACCAGGTGCCAAGTCGCACCGTCGTAGACGACGTGATCGTTGGCGTTCATCGCCACGTTCAAGGTGGCTGGGGTCTCACCAGTGACGGTGCCAGGCTTGACCACCAGGAGGTAATCGCCCTCCTTCATGCCGCGGCCAGCAGCGATCTTGGCTGCAGCAGCAAAGCCAGTGCGGCCACCACCAGAGGCAGCAGTGGTCACGGTGGCAATCGAGCCACCACCTGCAGCGCCAGCGTCGTAGGTGCCCAGCAGGGTGGAGCCCGTAGCCAGACCAGCCACCAGTTCAGCCAGGGCTTTCACCTGGCCAGCAGTGGCAACCGCCAGACCATCAGGTGCGGTGGCCCCTGCCTGGGCCGTGGGCTGCACATCAGTGTCGCGGGCCAGGTAAACAACACCCTTGGTGCCACCAGTGCCGGAAGCGCCGGTGCCAATGCGGGCGGTTGCATCAGGCAGCGCACCACCAGTCAGCAGCCAGCTGGAGCCATCCCACACATAGGAACCACCAGGGGAACCAGCGGTGCCACCGCTGACCACGATGGTGTCACCCGAGCGCAGGTCAGCTGCAGAGTTGATCTGATTGGCAGGTGGCGTGGTGCTGGCCACCAAGTAGGCAGTGGTCCGCACCGTCATGGTGCCCGTACCACCGTTGGCTGCATCAAGTGCAGCACCGGTGCCAGAGAAGATCCGCACCGAGGCCGGTGGGTTCTTCAGTTCATAGATCTCATAGCCCTTGCCAGCAGGTGGGGTGGCAGGAACCACCACGCCAGCCACGCCGAAGACGGTGGCAGTACCAGCAGTCAGTGGGGCACCAGCGGCAGAGACACCGTTGGAGCCATCACCCATCAAGATCCAGCCGTTGGCCAGATTCAGTGCAATCTGTCCGGGCTCAAGTGAAGCGGGGAGAGCAGTTGCGCTGGTGGTACGCAGCTGCTGAACAACAACAGTCATCAGATCACTCCTTGATCAATGGTTTGGATTTCATGGACAGAGTTGGCAGCAACGCCATTACCAGCAACAAGTTGACCGGTTGGCGGGGCGACCCCACCAGCCAGCACCCACTGCACACCTGTTCCGTCGTCGTATCTCAGACGCATCTCCCTCCGATTGGTGTCGTACCACAGCCCGTAGGTTGTTGGTTCAGGTGGGAAGGCAACGCCAAAGAACACGTTCGGACCAGGCGGACCCTGCGGGCCAGTGTTGGCCAGCGTCACCCAGGCGCCAGCATCTGCATCCCAGAACCGCTGGACCAGCTCATCGGTGTCAAACCACTGCTTGCCTTGCTGTTCCTTCTGCGGCAGACCCAGGGCAGTGGGAACACCGTCCTGCACATAGGGATCCAGTCGAGCACTGATCGCATCAGTGGTGGCGATGTACTTGTCCTTGCCATCCTTGGGCCAATCACCCAGCAGCTGGTCCAGCTTGGTGATGGTCTGAGCAATCTCAGTTGCTGTCCCCTTATTGGGGTCCTTGCTCCTGGGCAGGTTGTTCCAGAAGGACAGGCTGGCAGCAGGGTTCCCACCACCAGGGATCGACCCCTTCCCATACAGCAGCAGCAGCACCGCATCGTGGTGTTCCTGGATCAGGTACAGCCACTGCTTGTCTGACTCGTTCAGATCATCCGCAATGATGTAGCTGCCGTCCTTCCACTGGACGATCTGATCGTCCTCTGGCGTGATCCGCCGCACCGTCAGCACCTGGGCAGGAACTGGCGGTGTCCCTGCCACTGCTGCCTGCGGTGCCACGTTCAGCTTCAGCTGCGTCCCACTGGTCCAGCTGTAGTCCGTCCCATCCACCAGCTCCCTGCTGTCAAGGAACAGGTGGACGTGAGCGCGATCCAGATACGGGAACGGGACGCTGAAATCCTTGGCAGCCCCATCCCCCTGGTACTGGCGGTAGCTGTAGGGGGTGGGGATTGCCATTGCCGAAAGGCTTGCACCTGTGCAGTCCTTAGGCTACCGGCCTCCCTATTGGCGGCCCACCCCCATGCCGTTGATGCTCTCTGCGTACTGCTGCAACCCAACCTGCTTCTGCCTGAGAACGGCCTGGTACCGCTGACGGAAATCAAACTGCTGGTTGCTCAGCAGCTTCATCAACGCCAGCCGGTCGTAGTAGTTGATGATGTCGTCAACAGGGGCGTAGAGCTTCCCACCTCCTGACTGCTTCCGCTCAGCCAGGCTCTTACCCTGCTGCACCGCCAAGCTCGGGCTGACACCACCTGCCGGGTCGTTGAGCAGCTGGTTGTACTTCGGATCACGCATCAGGCTGCGCAGTGCACCTGCCATGTCCTGGCCCTGCACGTACTGCCAGATCGGCATGAGCCGACCAGCTGACTGACCGATCCCCTCCGGTGGGATCTCACCCCTCACCGTCCGCATCGTCTCCCGGTAGAAGTCTTCCTCGTCATTGCTCATCTGGACCTTGGCGCCACCCATCTCGAAGGTGCCATCAGGACGTGGCTTGTCTCCGAAGCCATGCTTCTCCAGCCACTGGTACAGCTGATCCTGCGGCTTGATCACCGGCATGAACGGGACGGTCAGATCCACCGGCAGACCAAGTGGTCGCTGGATGCTGTTGCCCAGCCAGTCCTTCTCCCGTGGCAGCAGCCCGCCGAGGATGCCAGCGTTGCCCTTCACGAACGCATCGCCCGCCGTCTGCAGAGCATTGATCACCGGCTGAATCAGCTTGTAGTTCGGGTCCTTCTTCAGCGCTGCCACCTCGTTGGCTGACAGCATCCGCCGCTTGGCCAGCATCTCCTCCGCATCGGAGAAGGACCGGGACACCGTGCCACCGAATCCACTGAGTGGCAGCAGGCCGCCCATCTGATCACCCAGCACCCGGCCAAAGTCGTAGCGCTGCGGGTCCTGCGCCCAGTTCATGATGCTGGTGATGTTCTTCAGCGCTGCCTTGTTCTTGATGAGGTTGGCGTAGGCCATCAGGATCGGAACCATGTTCACCTCGCCTTCCTTCCACGTCATCACACCATCGTGATACGCACGAAGGATGTCAGCGTGCAGGCCCATCAGGTCGATCACATCAATCGAGCTGCCCTGGAACTTGGTCGCCTCAGCCAGCGTGCCGGCCAAGCTGAAGCTGTACGGCTTCCAGTTCCTCCGCTCACGTTCCCGCTGGCGGACATCGAACGATCCACCATCCGTGAAGAACCCGTTCTCCCACATCACGTGGGTCATGCCAGCAATGGCCACTGCCACTGCAGTGCGGGCCCTGGCATCGGACATCTCCTCCACCGTGAACTTCGCACCCTTGCTCACCAGCTGCTGACCCTCCATCAGGATCTGCTTCGGCAGAGCAACGATCACATCACGGTTCAGCACCCAGCCGATGCCATTGATCGGCACCTTCCAGAACGGCAGCGCCCATCCCATGAACGGGTTGGATCGCATCTGCTGCACACCGTTCACAAACGGTGCAGCCATCCCAGTCACATCACCAGTGAAGGTGCTGTTCTTGGCACGCTCGAGCGACAGCCGGCCCAGCTCTGACTCGGTGTTGGGCACACCCTTCATCTGGTTGTAGAGCATGGCCCGCAGCTCGTCGTCACCGATCTCATCACCAACCGGGATGCCGTACTCCGCGTTCCGTGCCTTGCGGTACTGCACCAGGTCGTCATCGCTGAAGTTGCCGCTGAACATGGCCTGACCGGCCAGCTCGTCAGCACGACGCTCAATCCATCCCACCCCCTGTCCCGCTGCTCTGCCCTCCTCAGCAGCACGCACGAATGCTTCATGGCTGCTCTTCCACGCAAACGCCTGCGTCTGCATGAAGTCGTCCGTTGCGTTCAGGATGCGGAACGGTGCCATGTACCCAGCGTCCGATCCAGTCAGCCGCTCAACGCCACCGCCGAAGACTTTCCAGAAGCCACCGTTGATGAAGTTCAACACGCTCACTGGATTGGCAAGACCCTTCCAGCTGGTGATGTCCTCCCACGCGGAGTCGAAGGCAGCGTTGACGATGGCCTTGGAACTGCGCAGCTCATCAGCTGACTCCACGTACTTCAGCGAGTCACGCGCCACCGTTGTCTTGCCGGTGGACAGCGCTTCCTTGAAGTTGCCCCAGCTCATGCTGAACGCATCCACGAAGGCACGGCCTGCATAGCCAGCAGCCTTCAGCTCATCGGCCACACCAGCCTTGATCCCGTTCTTCGCAGCAAGACGCATCCCGCCAGACGCCATGTCCTCAGCCATGTAGATGCCCTGCACCAGCGCACCGGACAGTGGGTTCCTGATCGCCCAGGTGGAGAAGGACGACAGCAGGTTGGCCCTGCGCAAACTGTTGAGCAGGTTCAGGTCCCGGTAAAACCCAGGCTGATTCAGACCCAGCGCCTGATCAGCACGCTTGGCCGCTGCCATCTGACGCAGTGCCTTGGCGTTGCCCTCGGCCACCACCTTCAACATGTCACCGACCAGGCTGTTGCCGGTGATCTGATCCAGCGTCAGGTCCTGAACGTCCTTGCTCACGTCGATCAAGCTGATCTCTGCGTCCTGCTTGAACTGCATGGACTTCAGCGCTTGGCCAACACGTCGCCGCACCTGCGCATCCAGCTGCTCGTAGAAGTGCGCCCACTTGGCAGCGTTGCCAGCCTGATGCTTCAAGCCATCAGTCAGGTAGCCACCATCCATCGCATCGGCCAGCTCCTCGAGCACATCGGTGTACTGGCTGGCTGCATCCCACCTCGCCTTGGCAGCGGCATAGACAGCACTGGGCAGGTTGTCGATTCCCTTCACCCGCTTCTGCAGCGCCTCAGCCACTGCTCGAGGATCGGCGCCTGCCTGCTGCGCCATGCCCATCAACGCCTTCGCCGCGGCCTGGTTGGTGAATGGCCGGCGCAGCTCCACACCCTTGTCAGTGCCGGCACGCTTCAGACCCATCACCTCCAGCAGGGCAGCGATGTTCTCCTGGCTGGGATCGATCTGGCTGTAGTTGATCATCCGGCCAGTGCGACCGTTCGGTGTCCGGTTGCCCTGGAACCCAGCTGCCACCATCTGACGGACGGTTTCATCGCCCATCTGCATGGCATCCATCTCTGCCTCCGTCACCCACTTGCCGGGATCGAGAGTCACCTCATCACCGGTGTAGGTCTTGAGCACCTTTGGCTTGGCTTGAGGCTGGCCATCAGCCAGTGCTGCCTGCGCCTCCAGCCCACGACGCGTGGACTTCAGTGCTTCCAGCTGGTCCTGCAGTTCCTTGATCTCCTGGCCCAGGTCATTGCAGCTAGCCATCAGCACTTCGCTCCTTGGGATTGGCGGGTCAGTTCTTCCAGCCGTTTCTCAATCGCCTGGACTTGCTTGTCAACCACGGTCATGCCTTGCTTGGCATCAGCCTTGGTCATCCTCGCGGTAGCAGCCTGCTGCTTCTTGGCAGCCGCGGCCTCTGCTGGTGTGGGCTTCGCTGCTGGTGTCTTCTCCACCAGCTCACCACCTTCCATGCCGTACTGCTTCGGCTTGCGTGGTGGCACCGCATCCAGCTCGGGGTTGAACTGTGGTGTTGGTGCCTGGAACCGTTCGCTGTACGGCTGCAAGCTGTAGAACCCTTCACCCAGGATCCCCAGCTTCTTCTTCTCCTCCCACGGCAACGTGTCCCAACCATGCGCTGCCATCAGCGCCTGCTGCTGCGCACGCTGCGCCTGCTCATCCAGCAGGTTGTACTCAAACCGCAGACGCATCTCCTCAATCAACGCATCAGCGTTCTTCCCGCCCGCCTTGTACGTGGGCAGTGCATCGGTGGAGAACGCCAGCGGCAGCTGACCGGTGGGGTCAGCAAACAGGTCATCCACCAGTGAGCTCTGCTCAAACGCTGTGACCGGCCGCTGCGGCAACGGGGTGATTGGTGGCTGCACCTCACCGTTGTCGATTGCACGCTGCAGGATCTCAGCCTTCAACCGCTCACGGGTTTGAGCATCCATGCCGCGGCCGCTGTAGTCCGTTGCCGGCACCAGCTGCTCAACACCATCAGCGTCCAGCACCTTGGTCATGCCAGGTGCAGACAGGTCAGCCGGGCGATCAAACAACGGTGCAGCATCACCGAACTGGTTCGCCTTCAACTGCATCGCCAGCTGCTCAGCCTCAGGCGGCAGGAACCGCCCACGCTTCTCAGCCAACTCAACCAGCGCATCAATGATGTCGGACTTCTTGGCCTGCCATACCCGCCGGCCAGTCCGTGCCTTCACCAGTGCTGCCACCTCAGGACTGGAATCAGGCATCGCCAACCTGCGCAGCTGGTCGCGGTTCCAACCCTCCAGTGCACCGCGGTAGTCATCCGGTGTCTTGTACCCGTACTCACTGGCAGTACGTGTCACCGTCTCAAACGGTGGCAACTTCACCTCAGGTGCCAGCTCAAGCACCCCCTGCTGCTCAATGCGCAGCTGCAGCTGATCACCGACCAGCGATTCAGTCACCCTGCCGCGGCCTTGAATCACCTCGAGCTGCTGCTGTGCCGTAGCCAGCTCCTTCTGCACCTTGCTGGCCATCCGCTTGGCACCGGTCGGTGTCACCTCACCAGCCGCTGCTCGCGCTTCGATCTCCTGCAGCTTGCCCTGCAGACCATCCACCCGCTGCTGCACAGCAGTGAGCTCCTGTGCATTGCGTTCAGCATTGATCTCGGCATAGGCACGGCTGTGGATCAACCGCAGATCGGCGTCACCCATCTCGTCCAGGTGGGCCAGGTAGCTGTCCAGCTCTGGCCGACCGTCAGGCAGATCAAGCTCCGGCTGAACAGGACGCTCAGCTGGCATGAAGTCAGCGCTGTTGCCGCTCTGGATCAGATCGCCAATCTCCTGGTCGATCTTCGCCAGGTCCTGGCTCATGTCCTGGCCAGACTCCATCCCCTGCTTGATCAGCTGGCCGCGCTGCGTCTGCAGCTGCCGCACCTGCAGCCTGATCTCAGGATCAACCGCACCACCCAGCGCCAGATCCAGCTGGCCACCTTCCCCCTGCTGCACCAGGCCCATGTCCTGCAGCCGCTGCCGCTGCTGCGTCACCTGCCGGATCTGCGTCTGCTCTTGCAGTGACCGGGTGATGGCCGAGTCGTACGGCACCAACGCACCACCCTGCTGCTGGTAACCAGGCAGCTGGGGCAATCCGGTCTGACCAGCAGGTGGCAGAGCAGGGCCCGCCATCTGCCGCGGCAGGTACGGCTCGAGCTCTGCCTTCGCCAGCTCATCAATCCACCCAGGCCCGCCCTGGGTCATCCCCTTGCGGATGGGCTTGATCAGTGCACCCATCCCCAGCAACGCCAGCGGTGCAGCGATACCCTCCACCGCCACTGACTTGGCCAGTGACTGCAGGTAGTTCTCGTTCGGCTCCACACGGCCAGGCAGCTTCAACCCAACCGCATCACCCAAATTCGCCAGGTTCCCGTCCGACTGGTCTAGGAACGCTGCAGCCAGTGCAGTGCTGCCCACCGCCTGCCCGACATTGGTGATCACATTGGTGCCAGCCTTCAGCTTCGGGCTGGCAGTGATCGCCACCGCAGCACGACGCACTGCCGCCTGCTGCTGGAATGCCTGCGCTGCCTGCTGCACCCTGCGGATCTTCGTTGCCTGCTGCAGCAACGTTGCGCCAGTTGCAGCACCAGCCAGCTCAGCGCCGACCCCTTCACCGATCGCAAGACCCGCCTCATCAGAAGGCGTCACCTCCTGGCCAATGCCAAGCCGCCATGGGTTGATCTGCCGTGCCTGCTTGTCGCTGATCGTCCAGGCATCCTTCACGTCAATCGGCTTGCCCTGCACCAGGTCACCCAGTGCATTGCCCAGCTTCGAAATCCCGTTGATCGGCCCGGTGAAGATTCCGATCTTGGTGTCAGGGCTGGCCACTGCATTGGCGAACTGCGCCAACGGCTTCAGCGGACCAACCGCTGCCTCCGATCGCTTGGCGTAGGTGGCCCTGGCCTGACCAACGCTCATCCGCTGAGTGCCATCACCCATCGATTGCGGTGCCTTGTTATCCCACTGCGGGTCAAGGTCCTCGGGTTTCGGTGCAAGGTTGAAAGCAGGCATGGGTCAACCTCCGAGGTAGCGGCGTGCTTCGCGTTGAACGTGATCCGGTTGGGCTTGGCTGCCACCCGGTAGTGATGGCCAGGTCGGCGTCAGGATCCGATCGGCTGTGCCGTAGTCACCGCGGCGAATTGCCTCAGCAGCTGCAGGCCGATGCTTCTGGATCCATGCCCATGTGGCCTTGGCTGAACGGTTGTAGTTGGCGTCTCGAGGATCAATGCCACCTGATGCAGCGATGGCCTCAGAGCTGAACGCAGGGAAGGCCTGGAAGTACCCGCGACCTGGTGAGCCCTCAGCGTTCGGGATGTTCCTGATCCGCGTCTCCAGGTACGCCAACCGCTTCAGGTAGCCATCCACCGAGCCGCGGCCACCACCGCCGCTGCGTCCTGAATAGAAGGCGTTGATGTCAGCCAACACCCTGCCGTGATCCTTGGTGGCCACCGGGATGTCAAACGTCCGGCCGTCGTAATGGCCAGGATCCTGATGCTTGCCAACCCGGCCCCACGGCTTGAACTCCGTGATCGGCCAGCCTTTGCTCTTCAGGTACTTGGCCAGCGCCAGAGCCGTCTGAGGATCGTCAGCACCGTGATGAACGTGGTCATTGCCCACACCATGGTTGGCGTCATACCCCGGCTTCCCCTTGATGCCATGCAGCGTCTGCGTCCTGCGGTCTGCTGAATAGCCGAACCCAGTGGTCGCCACATAGTTGCCACCACCACCACCACCGAATGACGCAGGGAACCCAGTCGGCATGGTGGCCGCTGCAGCAGGCGGCATCAGCATGTTCATCAGCCAGCTGCCAGGTGCCAGCGGGTTGTACCCAGTCGGCACCATCCCCATCCCGGTTCCCCTGCTCATGCTCTGCCAGTTGGCACCGCTCACCGTCTGGCCCTGCCGCTGCTGACGCACCTTCTGCTCGATGTACTTCCGTGCCTCACCGTTGGGGTCCAGCTGGGGATAGAACCGCAGCTGCTCGAGCAGATACCGGTTGGTGGTGGTGCCAGCCCTGTTGGCCAAGCGGTACAGCTCAGCGCTCACCGGCTTGCCATTGCTGACGCGAGACAGCTCTGAGTACAACCAGTCGCCATTCATCACAGGGCGAACAGCAAAGCCCTTCACCGTGGTGTCCGGCAGCGCACCTGATGCAGTGCGTGCCACACCTCTGACATCCGGGCCAGGTGCACCGCCCTGCGCAGGACCGGTGCCCACCTTCTTCGCACCCATCTCCCCCGGTGCCTTGCCCGTCAGGGTCTGGAACGCCTGCTTGTACTCCTCACTCTTCCTGGTCTCAGCGATCGACTCACTGATCAGCACGTTCCGGGCGCTGCTGCTCAACGGCACGCCAGGACGCTCAGCCATCCATGCGTCGATCTTCGCCTCAGCGTTACGCAGGAAGAGGTTGTTCAACCGCTGAGTGAAGGCAGAGATCTTGTCATTGCCAAGACCACTGGCAGCAGCCATCGCACCAGCGCCACCCTGCAGCGCAGCAGTGAAGGCATCACCACCGCCCTGCTTCGCCTTGGCTGCATCCACGATCGGCTTCACCTGCGGCAGGCCCAGGTCCTGCAGCAACGCCTTGTCGATGGCCTGCTGCAACCCTGGCGTGGTGTCGGCGGCCTGCTTCTGCTTCGCCTCGATTGCATCCATGTACTCCTTGTACCTGGCACGCTGCAATGCCTCGGTTGGCTCGCTCCTCGCTGCCTTCCTGGCCTGCTCACGCAATGCCTGCACCGCTTCAGGCGTGTTCAGCGCTGACCGCGGCAAGTCCCGGATGCTGGCCATGAAGTCCTCAGACGCCAGCGGGTCCGGTGCATAGGCACGACCCACCACGGATTCTTGCGAATCCATCCGGCCCTTCATGTAGCTGTCGATGTCCCGGTAACCAGCAGCTGCTGCCTTGTTCCTGAAGTTGATCAGCGCACTGGCGTAGTTCGGATCCGTGGGCAGCATCGAACCCGGTGAACCCTCGGCCCACCACAACCCATCCAGCTGCTGCTCAACAGACTTCTGCCCCAGCTCGTACTGCTGTTGCCTGGCTGCATTGCCGCGGTTGCGGGTCTCGAGGATCTCCAGCCCGTAGCTGGCACCCCACGTTGGACGCACTGCGTCACCAGGGTTCCCGCCCTGGATGAATCCCAGCGCATCACCCAGCACCGGCACCTGGCCGTAGGTGCCAAGCAGCTGCGTGCGGATCTCCTTGAGATCATCCGCACGATCCTGCCCACCAACAAACGACAGCGAACGATCCAGCTCACCCGTCAGCACCTGGCCAGCCAACTGCGCAAACCGCGGATCACCCATCGGCACCACTTCACCAGTGGGCAACGTGATCCCGTTCTGCGCCAGCTGCTGCAGCACATTGCCCATCGCTGCCGTGGTCTGCTCCCTGCCGTTGACCCTCAGGGTTTCGGTGTACAGCTTCTGATGCTTCTCGGTGTACTTGTCCCACGCTTGGTTGAGCTTCGGCACCACGTAGTACGCAGCCTCAGGCTCATCACCCGTCAGCCCGTAACGTCTCAATACACCCTGCGTCAGGTCAGCCTTGCGCTTGACCAGTGCGGCACTGCCAGGCTGCACCGTTGACAGCTGCCCCTGGTTGAGCTGCAGATCAGCTGACAGCTCATTGTCGATGTCACCACCAGCCAGCTGCGCCAGCGCACGACGACGACCAATCGCCTTCCATGGGTTGGCCTCCCGCAGCATCTCAGCCGCCGGTGGATCCACCTTCTGCAGCTGACCGATCGTGCCGGCTGCATTGGCTGCACCCTGCTCCTGCTGCAGCTGAATCCCCATCTGCGCCCTGGCGGACTGGTTTTTCAGCTCGGCGTAATACCCCTCCTCAATCTTCCCCTTGGCATAGGAGAGCATTCCCTTCTCTGCCAGATCCATCAACCCACGGCTGAATGGCGCCAGCGCTTCAGCAAGCTGGGCAGCCTGGTTGAAGCCTTGAACATTGCCGCCGCTGGCACGCTGAATCGTGCTGATGCCAGACGGGTTGTCCAGCATCTGTGGCCTGGCCGCACCAGCAACGTTCTGCTGACCGGGCTGGATGAACGCACCGATCGGCCGCGCACCAGGACGGATCTCACCAAATGGAAGACGCTCAGCCATCAGTTACCTCCCGTGCCAGGACCTGTTGAGCTCGAGGGTCTTCTTAAACCACCCAGCTGGTTGTTCATTGAGATCCCAGC
>Ga0209770_10000123_pt1 | contig 43471 bp, 41 predicted proteins | sample LauGreSu1BDMLBDD_2_FD_187572 | JGI IMG/M metagenome (GOLD analysis project Ga0209770, IMG submission 187572) | Freshwater lake microbial communities from Lake Michigan, USA - Su13.BD.MLB.DD (SPAdes) (version 2) | ecosystem: Environmental > Aquatic > Freshwater > Lake | place: Lake Michigan, USA... | reverse complement strand
TAGTTGATTCAGTATTTGAGCCAGCAGATTTCATCGAACGTTCTATCGGTTTTGCAGTTGGAGTCCTTAACGGAACAACAAAAATCGAACGTCCTGATTACAGCAACGATCCAGCATGGGAAAGCGCGCTCGCCACAGGCAAAGCTGCAGCTCTCAAAAAGTACGGTGGAGCAACGATTGCATCTCCGATGAAGGCGCTTGAATTGATCGCTGCGGCAAAGAGCAACACATTGGGTGAAGGTTTTGATGCTGAAGATCAAGTTCTGGCTGATTTAACTATGTCTGACCCACTTCGTGCATCTTTATATGCATTTAATCTGATCCAGAAGAAGCGCAAAAAGGTTGAAGGTGCCCCAAAGCCAGCCCTTGCTCGCAAGGTAACCAAAGTTGGTGTTGTTGGTGCGGGTTTAATGGCATCTCAGTTGGCTTTGCTTTTGGTACGAAACCTTAAGTGCCCTGTCGTAATGACAGATATTGATCAAGAGCGCGCCGACAAGGGTGTGGCGTGGGTAAAAAATGAACTGGCTAAGTTAGTTGAAAAGAAGCGCATGAGCCCAGAATCTGCTGGCCGTTTAGCTCTGCTTGTTTCAGGCTCTGCCGATCAATCAGTTTTTGCTGGTTGTGACTTCATTATCGAAGCAATTTTCGAAGAACTTTCGCTTAAGCAAGAGCTTTTCAAGAAGTTAGAAAGCATTGTCTCTGCCGAGTGCGTACTAGCGACAAACACATCGTCACTGTCGGTCGAGCGCATGACTGAAGGTTTGAAGAATCCAGAGCGAGTTGTTGGTTTCCACTTCTTTAATCCTGTAGCAGTGATGCCATTGCTTGAAGTTGCTCGTACATCAACAACTGATGATGCAACTACTGCAACCGCGATTGCAGTTGGAAAAGAGCTGAAGAAGACCATGATCATTTGTAAGGATGCTCCGGGCTTTGTTGTGAACCGACTACTGACTCGTTTCATGGGTGAAGTCACCGATGCTGTCGATGAAGGCACATCACCAGAAGTTGCAGATGCTGCAATGATGGAAATTGGTTTCCCAATGTCTCCATTCCAATTACTAGATTTGGTCGGCCCCGGTGTGGCGCTTCATGTTTCCAACACTTTGCATAACAATCTAGGTCCTCGCTACCGAATCTCACCAACTATGCAACGCATGGTGAAAGAGGGAGTTCGTAACTTCTACGTCAAGGGCGAAAATGGTGCGGTAAGTGCCAACCCTGCAGCGCTGGCATTGATTGAAAAGGGAACTACCCCATCGACAGCTGAACAGGTTCGTTCACGAGCACTCAAGGCGTTAGCTGAAGAAGCTCGCATGATGCTAGATGAAGGCGTTGTTACAACTCCTGCAGAAATCGATCTCTGCATGTTGATGGGCGCTGGATGGCCAATGCACTTGGGTGGAATTTTGCCGTACTTGGATCGTGAAGGAATTAGCGAAGCTGTGACAGGTAAGCGTTTCCATGAAAAGGGAGTTGCTTCCCTTCCATAAATCTAGGAAATCCACCCTGCAATCTGTCGCACAATTGCAGCAGGGGTGATTTTTAGATCTTCCAAAATTTCGTTGCGCTTTGAATGCTCAATGAATTCCAGTGGTACACCAATTGAATGGACGACGCATGGGCTGCCGGCTTCACGTAAGCTTTCAGAAATTGTGCTGGCGATACCTGCGTGTTTGATTCCATCCTCCATCACAACCACAGTGGAGTATTTGGCACATAGCGCGGTGAGATTGGAAGAAATTGGCTTAACCCACAATGGGTCAAGCACAGTTACTTCAATTGATTCTTTGTGGGCCAGCTGTGCCACCTCTAGCGCCATTGCAGCCATAGATCCGATGCTGATCACAAGAACTTGATTGGTGTCTCCGCGATGCAAAACGTCTATCCCATCTACGCGTTCAAGTGCCGGAATATCTGAAGGTATTGCACCCTTTGGAAAACGGATCATCGATGGTGCGTTTTCGATAGCTATGCACTGACGTAGCAATTCCTTTACGCGCGCACCATCACGAGGTGCACCAACATGCATATGAGGCACTATGCCGGTCAGGGCCAGATCCCAAATTCCGTGGTGAGATGGACCGTCATCGCCAGTGATTCCAGCTCGGTCCAAAACAAATGTAACTCCGGCGTTGTGCAACGCAACATCTAGCAACAATTGATCAAAGGCGCGATTTAAGAAAGTTGAATAGATTGCAATTACGGGATGAACACCTGTAAAGGCAAGACCTGCTGCACTTGTTACCGCGTGTTGTTCGGCAATTCCAACATCAATAGTTCTGTCAGGAAAACTCTGTGCAAACTTATCTAAGCCCGTCGGTCCAAGCATTGCTGCAGTGATTGCAACAACTTTAGGATTTTCTCGACCAATCTGGGTGATTTCTTCAGAAAATACATTGGTCCAAGAAGGAGCTGAAGCTTTCAGTGGTTTACCTGTAACGGGATCCACAATTCCAACTGCATGGAACTTTTCTGCCATGTCATCGAGTGCTGGTTTGTATCCGCGACCCTTTTCAGTAATCGCGTGCACAATTACTGGAGAACCAAACTCCTTGGCCATCTGCAAAGTTCGCTCCATGGCCTCGATATCGTGACCATCAATAGGGCCTAAGTATTTGAAACCAAGATCTTCAAACATGCCCTGTGGTGCGAGCATGTCTTTCATGCCCTTCTTGATTCCATGCAGGGTGCCGTAAATGTACTTTCCAACAAATGGAGTGTTGTGCAGCATTCTCTTGCCGCGGCTCAAAATGCGCTCGTACTCTTTGCTTGCACGTAAAGTTGTTAAATACGTAGCTAATCCACCGATCGTTGGCGAATACGAGCGTTCATTATCGTTTACGACGATAACTAAATTTCTATCTGATTCTGGCGAGAGATTGTTAAGCGCTTCCCAAGACATTCCGCCGGTTAAAGCACCATCTCCAACAACAGCCACCACATGACGATCAGGTTGGCCAGTTAATGAAAAGCCACGAGAGACTCCATCCGCCCACGACAAAGCTGTTGATGCATGAGAGTTTTCAATTACATCATGATCGCTTTCGCGCCGATTTGGGTATCCCGAGATTCCATCGCGTTGGCGCAAAAGATCAAACTGGTCTGCTCGACCTGTAAGGATTTTGTGCACATACGACTGGTGTCCAGTATCAAAAAGAACTATGTCTCGCGGAGATTGAAAAACTCTATGAATTGCAATCGTTAACTCGACGACACCAAGATTCGGGCCAAGGTGTCCCCCGGTACGAGAAACTTTCTCGATCAGGAATTCGCGAATATCAGCAGCCAGCGCCGTTAATTCTTCAGGGCTCATTGCCCTAAGTTCATCTGGCGACTGGATATTAATTTTCATCGTGAGAGAGTAAGAAGTTACTCAACCAACAATGAACGAAGGACGTACTGCATGATTCCACCGTGACGGTAGTAGTCGGCCTCACCTGGTGTATCGATACGAACCTTTGCAGTAAATTTCTTATCTCCTGCGGTAACGGTTAGCTCCTTTGGAACTCCCCCATCGTTAAGAGCGGTGATTCCGGAAATCGAAAATACTTCGGTTCCATCTAATCCCAAAGTTGCTGCAGTTTCGCCATCCTTGAACTGCAATGGCAGGACTCCCATTCCGATCAAATTGGAACGGTGAATACGTTCAAAGCTTTCGGCAATGACAGCGCGTACGCCAAGCAATGCAGTTCCCTTTGCAGCCCAGTCACGTGAAGAGCCAGATCCGTACTCTTTTCCAGCCAAGATAACTAGCGGAACACCTGCGGCTTGGTAAGCAACTGATGCGTCGTAAATCGTTGTCTGGTCGCCGTTAGCTAAGAAGTTGCGAGTAAATCCACCTTCTACGCCATCTAGAAGTAAGTTCTTGAGGCGAATATTGGCGAAGGTTCCACGAATCATTACTTCGTGATTACCTCTGCGTGAACCATAAGAATTGAAATCTGTGCGTTCGATGCCGTGTTCAGCTAAATACTTACCCGCTGGTGAATCCGCCTTGATATTTCCAGCTGGTGAAATGTGGTCAGTTGTTACTGAATCACCTAGAACTGCAAGCACTCGTGCGCCTGAAATATCAGTGACTGGAGTTGGGTTCTTTGGCATGCCTTCAAAGTACGGTGGCTTTCGAACATATGTGGATTTTGGATCCCATTCGAAAACTTTGCCCGTAGGTGTTGCAAGCGACTTCCAGCGATGATCGCCTTCAAAAACCGTTGCGTAATCCTTGGTAAACATCTCTGATGAAATTGAAGAATCAATCACCGATTGGATCTCTTGAGGTGTTGGCCAAATATCCTTAAGGAACACATCATTTCCAGCCGAGTCCTTACCTAAGGAATCACTTTCGAAATCATGATCCATCGTTCCTGCAATTGCATAGGCAACGACAAGTGGAGGAGAAGCTAGGTAGTTCATCTTTACATCTGGGCTAATTCGGCCCTCAAAGTTACGGTTTCCAGAAAGAACTGCAGTAACTGCTAGATCTGACTCGTTGATTGCCTTGCTGATCTCAATAGGAAGGGGACCTGAGTTTCCGATACATGTCACGCAACCATAACCAACAAGGTTAAAGCCAAGCGCTTCCATGTACTTTGTAAGGTCTGCGCGATCATAGTAATCAGTAACAACCTTTGATCCTGGTGCCAAAGTGGTTTTAACCCAAGGCTTTGATTTCAGTCCTTTTTCAACCGCTTTCTTTGCAAGTAAAGCCGCACCAATCATTACAGATGGGTTAGAGGTGTTTGTGCACGATGTAATCGAGGCGATAACAACATCACCATTTTTTACGCGAGTTGATCCCGCAGTGACTTCACCCTTGTTGGTTTTTTCACCGTAGTAGCTAGGAACAATCTTTTCGTAAGCCATCTTTGAATCACTGAGAGAAATTCGGTCTTGTGGACGCTTTGGACCAGAAATAGAAGGAACAACCGTTGATAGATCAAGTTCTACTACTTGAGAAAAACGTGGTTCGACTGAAGGGTCATGCCACATTCCCTGAGACTTTGCATACTTTTCAACCAAGGCAACTTGTTCATCGCTTCGACCTGTTAGACGTAAATAGCGAAGAGTTTCTTCATCGATTGGGAAAATCGCACATGTTGATCCGTATTCAGGGCTCATATTTCCGATTGTGGTTCGGTTAGCCATCGGAACTGAAGTCACGCCTGTTCCAAAGAATTCAACAAACTTGCCTACGACGCCGACCTTGCGCAGAATCTCGGTAATTGTCAGAGCCATGTCTGTTGCAGTTGTTCCAAGTGGAAGTTCTCCAGTCAGCTTGAAGCCGACAACACGTGGAATCAACATTGAAACTGGTTGGCCAAGCAAGGCCGCCTCGGCTTCAATTCCGCCAACGCCCCAGCCAAGAACTCCGAGTCCGTTGACCATCGTTGTATGTGAATCAGTTCCAACTACGGTGTCTGGATATGCTCGTAGTGTTCCTTCGACAGTTCGCGTCATAACTACACGCGCTAGATATTCAATATTTACTTGATGAACAATTCCAGTTCCAGGTGGAACAACTTTAAACTCATCAAAAGCGGTCTGGCCCCAACGCAAGAAACGGTAACGCTCCTGATTGCGTTCGTATTCGATATCAGTGTTTTGCTCGAAAGAATCCTTAGTTCCAAACTTGTCTGCGATAACTGAGTGATCGATAACTAGTTCGGCAGGTGCAAGTGGATTAACTTTTGAAGGATCTCCCCCAAGATCAACGATCGCTTCACGCATTGTTGCTAGATCGACAACACATGGAACGCCAGTGAAATCCTGCATGATCACGCGAGCTGGGGTGAATTGAATTTCAGTATCTGGTTCTACCGCTGGATCCCATGAAGCTAGGGATTTGATGTGCTCAGCAGTGATGTTGGCACCATCTTCAGTGCGCAGTAAATTCTCGAGTAAAACCTTGAGGCTATAGGGAAGAGTTGCCGCACCATCGATCTGCGAGATATCAAATATCTCGAAACTCTTACCCGCAACCTCTAAATTCTTCTTTGCGTTGAAAGAGTTTTTACTCATTATCTGCCTTTCGTCGATGCGCGTAACCAGCGCTCAAGATACCTCAGCACGCTCATACAGGGCAACACATTCGATGTGATGTGTCATAGGAAAGAGATCAAAAGCACGCAATTTCACCAATGAATAACTGTGATCTTCAAGATATGAGGTATCTCTGGCAAGGGCAGCAGGGTCACACGCCACATACACAATAGCTCGCGGATTTAACGCCGTTATCTGCGCGATTACCTCTTTGCCGGCGCCTTCGCGTGGTGGATCTAGAACAACGACATCTGCAGATGTGACTCGCGGTAAAAGTTTGGCCACATCTCCGGTAGCAACAGTTATGTTTTTAAATGCAGCAAAGTTTCTACGTGCATCCTCTGTTGCAACTTTACTGCCTTCAATTAGATCTACATGACCTTTTGGACCAACTGCGTCAATTATTGCGGCGGTAAACAGTCCAACGCCTCCGTATAGATCTAGAACATGCTCTGCAGATTTAAGGTGTGCAAACTCAAGAACTACATCAGTTAGAACTTCGGGTGCTCTTACATGGCTCTGCCAAAATGAATCCTGACTAACTTCGAGAGTTCTTCCATGAACAATCTCGTGCAAAACATTTTGACCTTCGGTAACTCTGGCCTTTTCTTCACCGCGTGTTGGAGCTAAAGCGATGGTTCGCTCACCCGTACTTGATGCACTTATTTCAACTCTTACATCACCTTTGAGCGGACGTGCTGCAATTTCGGGAAAATTCATTCCCTTCACACAAATTATGCAATTATCTACCGGGGCGATCGAATGAGATCGAGATTTGTAAAAACCTAACTTTCCATTTCGATTTGTTGTCGCGATGGCGCGAGTTCGCCAACCAAGCGAATCTCCTACTTCTTCAACTTCGACGCGCAATTCTTTTTTTGCAATTCTAGAAAACTGTTCAGTAATGACATCAGATTTGAGATTTCTCTGATGAGCTGGTGCAATGTGCTGGAAATCGCAGCCACCGCACCCCAAGCGATGTGCATACTGGCAGGGAGGTTGAACTCTAAACTCTGAAGGTTGCGCAACCGAAACGACATCTGCGCGGTTAAAGGATGAACCCGTACTAGTGATTTCAATGGTGCACTGCTCGCCGGGAATAGCGTGGCGCACAAAGATAACCGCCCCGTTATGGCGGGCAATAAAATGTCCCCCGTGCGCGACTTTTTCAATAGTGACATCGATCAAATCACCAGTTTTTAGCGTTGAAATCTTGTTTGATGCCATGGAAGGAAGTTTATGGGTGTAAGTTACTTCCTGTGCACGTAGTAATCATGGGTTGCGGACGAGTTGGTTCTTCTTTGGCCATCGAACTCGAAGCCGCTGGGCATACCGTTTCCATCATCGATCAATCCCGTGAAGCTTTCCGCCGCTTAGGTCCAAACTTTAAAGGTCGTACCGTCACAGGTGTTGGCTTTGATAGAGACACACTTCTAGAAGCTGGCATTCAAGATGCTGATGCCTTTGCAGCTGTTAGTAATGGTGATAATTCAAATATTTTGGCGGCTCGAGTTGCTCGCGAAACTTATGGTGTTCATAACGTGGTCGCGCGAATCTACGATCCAGGCCGCGCAGAAATTTACCAGCGTCTAGGTATTCCAACTGTTGCCACGGTCTTATGGGCAACCGATCAGATTTTGCGTCGATTAGTTCCCGAAGGTTCGCGTTCCGAGTGGCGCGATGCAACCGGAATGGTGCAGTTATGCGAAGTTCATCCTCAGGATGATTGGTACGGACGCCCAACACTACTTATTGATGCAATGACACCTGCTCGCGTGGCCTTTATTACTCGACTGGGTGAAGGCTTAATCCCAGATGAACACACTGTTTTGCAACAAGGTGACCTGATCCATGTGATGGTTTCAGATAATGATGTTGCTCGAACCGAAGAAATTCTTGCAAGTAGCCCAGAAGGTGAACGTTAATGAGAATTGCAATTGCTGGAGCCGGAAATGTTGGACGAGCTATTGCTCGCGAACTTTTGGACAATGGTCATCAAGTTCTCTTGATTGATAAGGATCCAAAAGCTTTGAAATTAGAGAGCGTGCCAGATGCTGAATGGCTGATGGCTGATGCTTGTGAGATTACATCACTAGATAACGCTCATTTGAATAACTGTCAGGTATTGGTCGCTGCAACCGGTGATGACAAGGCAAATCTTGTGACGTCGCTACTTGGTAAGACTGAATACGGCGTTCCACGTGTTGTGGCCAGAATTAATCATCCAAAAAATGAATGGCTCTTTGATTCATCATGGGGTGTCGATGTTGCGGTATCTACGCCGCGAATTATCGCCGCCCTTGTCGAAGAAGCAGTAAGTGTTGGCGATGTTGTTCGCTTATTCTCATTTAGAAAAGGTCAAGCAAACCTTGTAGAACTTACGCTTCCAGACGGTTCAGCATGTATTGGAAAAACAGTTGAAGAAATTGAACTTCCAGAAAATGCTGCACTAGCTGCAATTGTGCGTGATGGTCGTGTAATCACTGCCAAAGCACATGATGTCTTTATCGCCGGTGATGAGCTTCTCTTTGTTGCATCCGCTGATGCCGAAGCTCAGATTAAAGCCTGCTTTATCTCTTAATTAGCAACTTTTTGTGCCGGCGGTCCGGCCTTGATGACCAACCATGTTGCATAAGCAGTAATGAAAAATAACGGATACCCCATTGCCAGATTTACCGTACCTAACAGATTGACGTTTCCGCTCTTATAAATCGGATACTGAACAGCGATTCGCAAGAAGAACATCGCAACCCACAGCCAACTTGCTTTGATATACATCTTCTTCCGAGCTGGATTATTGCGCCACGTAAAGTTTTCTCCGAGCAATGGCCCCAAGACAAGACCCAAAATAGGCCAGCCAACAAGGTTTGCAATCAAGTAAACCGTTCCGTATCCAAGATTTGTGAGCAACTTTGGAATATAAAAATCCGTTGCATTTCCGCTGCGATTGGCAAAGTAAGCACAAATTAAGACACCGATTACTCCAGAGACTGAGTGCTGAATCGTATCTTTTTTGATCAATCTAAAGATCGCCAACACTACGGATAAAGAAAGTGCGGCCCAGATTGCGGTATTAACCTCTTTGGTGAAGTTAAATACAATCAGGAAAACTACTGACGGAACGCCTGAATCAATGAGCCCTTTTTTCCCACCCAAAGCGTTAACAACTTTGTCACGATCCTCGTCATGTTGGTTCATGCGCGTCCTGTTGATCCAAAACCATCTGTGCCACGGCCTGAACCTGGCAAATCCTTTACTTCAACAAATTCGGCACGCTCTACTTTTTGAATTACTAACTGTGCAATTCGATCGCCCTTTTTGAAAGTTATGGACTCGTGCTGATCATGGTTGATCATGATGCACTGCAATTCGCCTCTAAAGCCCGCATCCACTGTTCCCGGCGCATTAACCATTGTCACGCCGTGCTTAATGGCTAGACCTGAACGCGGATGCACAAAAGCTGCGTATCCATCGGGCAAAGCGATTGAAATTCCAGTTGGCACAAGGGCTCTTTCACCTGGCTTTAAGGTGATATCAATTCTAGAAACAATGTCCGCACCAGCATCTCCACCTTTTGCATAACGTGGCAGCGGGATTGATTCATCCAAACGCGTAATCAAAACCTGAACATTGCTCATGATTACGGATTAACCCCAAAGGTTGCATCAACATAAGCCATAAGTTCTGGCGTTTTTGCTAACTGCTCTAAGTATTCTTTAGGTGCATTATTCAAAAAGTGATCCATGCTGACAACGATAAAAAGCGCAGCTGCCTTTACTGCAATTTCACCATCAGGTGAGTTCAAACGACCTATTGCTTCGGTATAAACCTTTCGGTCTACCTGACCTGTGATCTGAGCACTGATATGAAGTGTTGATCCCACAGGTACTGGCTTTAAGAAATCTGTTTCTAAACGCCCAGTCACCGCTGGTGCTCGCAACAACCACATGAGTTTTCCAAGTGCCTCATCAAAAGCTAAGGACAGCAGTCCCCCATGTGCAAGTCCCGGAGCGCCTTGATGATTTTCACTGACTGTAAATTCTGCAGTGACATCCATGCCTTGACCTGCGTATGCAACTAGATGAAGACCAGTTGGATGAAGTTCTCCGCAGCCAAAGCAATGACCAAAGTGAGATGGAATTTTGCTACCGATTGCCGGAGCTTTCGGATGTCTTTCCGGGATCATCGCTCCTTCAGGAGCGGTCGTACTTGGAATACGTGCCATACCTGAACTTTACTCCTTCAATATCGGATACGGTAATCCCCGTGAGTTATAAAGAAGTGATACGTGCACCACTATGGCTTGTTGCCTTTGTGTACTTCTTGTTTCTTTCCTTGGTCTTATCGGTATGGGCAGCCCTTGGAAATACACCTGCGCTTATCACCTTTGGATCGCTGACCCTTTGGCTCATTGTTCTGTTTTTCAAAACTTCACTTAAAATTGAGGTCGACCAAACTCATTTACGGGTCGGCGGGGCTTCTATCGAGCACAAATACATTGGAGAAGTAACTGTTCTTTCTTCTTCCGAAGTGAAGTTAATTCGCACCAGAGATGCAGATCCCTTGGCATATCTTGCAATTAGATTTTGGAGCAGCAAAGCAATAAAGCTTCAGGTATCAGATGCCCGAGACAAAACTCCGTACTGGTTAATCACAACAAATAACGGACAAGAACTACTTAAAGCACTTAAGAGTTAGTTGCACTCTTTACAAACAGCTTTAGCGCCTTCACCCTTAGCTAACTGCGTCATGTGATGCACCAAGAAACAACGAGAGCATGTGAACTCATCAACTTGCTTTGGAACAACACGAACAGCAAGTTCTTCACCTGAAAGATCTGCACCCGGAAGTTCTAGGTTTTCAGCAGCTTCGGCTTCGTCAACATCGATTTGACCGGATTGAGCATCAACACGCTTAGCCTTGAGTTCTTCTAGAGACTCCTCATGAAGTTCCTCATCAGTTTTTCTGGGTGTGTCGTAATCTGTTGCCATTGCTCTCACCGCCTTTTAGTCTCTCGACTTTAACTCTTCAATTTGTGCTTGCGGGCGCATCATGGCGCACTTCAAGCCTTCCATGCTCTATAACACTCGGCGTGTCGGGGTTATTCCCCACTCATTGCTGAGATTTTTCGATTCTCTGCGCTAGTCCGCCATCTACACGGGCATGAATTGAGGTTCCTTCAGCGATGTACTGCTCAGAGAAAATCTCACCCCGTTCATGAATGGCATGCACCAAATCTCCTCTGTCATAAGGAATCACAACGTTAATTTCAACAGATGGACGAGGAAGTGAACTTTCAATTGCATGAAGTAAACCCTCTACACCAAAACCGGTACGTACTGAAAACGCATAGCTATTAGGTTCTTTACGCAGAATTTCCATGATGACATTTGGATCTGCAATATCAACCTTGTTGATGGCGATGATCTCGGGAATATCCTTTCCACCGATCTCATTAATAACTAGGCGAACCGCTTTGATTTGTTCAAATGGATCAGGATGCGACCCATCAACAACATGCACGATCAAATCTGATTCAGATACTTCTTCAAGCGTTGATTTAAAGGCATCAATGAGTTGATGTGGCAGGTGTCGCACAAAGCCAACAGTGTCGCTCAATGTGTAGATTCGACCATCACTCGTCTGCGTCTTGCGGACGGTCGGATCCAGCGTCGCAAAGAGTGCGTTTTCAACTAAAACTCCGGCATCGGTCAATTTGTTGAGTAATGAGGACTTGCCTGCGTTTGTGTACCCAGCAATTGCCACCGATGGAATATTGAATCTGCGTCGTTCTTGGCGTTTGGTGTCGCGAGATATCTTCATCTCGGCGATCTCGCGTCGAAGTTTTGCCATCTTGTCTCTAATACGACGTCGATCAGTTTCTATCTTTGTTTCACCTGGTCCGCGTCCACCAATACCTGCACCACCTGCAGCTCGACCACCTACCTGGCGCGACAGCGAATCACCCCAACCACGCAAACGTGGAAGCAGGTAAGCAATTTGAGCCAGTTCAACTTGAGCTTTACCTTCTTTGCTCTTGGCATGCTGAGCAAAAATATCAAGAATCAGCGCGGTTCGGTCTACAACTTTCACCTTTAATTTATCTTCGAGCTGTCGAAGTTGTGATGGCGATAGTTCACCATCGCACACAACTGTGTCTGCGCCAGTGGACATTACAACCTGCTTGAGTTCGACGACTTTTCCAGAACCAATGTATGTCGCGGGATCTGGTTTATCTCGTCGTTGAATCAAACCTTCCAGAACTTCTGACCCTGCAGTTTCAGCCAAGGCTTTTAATTCTGCCAAAGAATTTTCAGCATCCTTGATCGTGCCTTCGGTCCACACACCAACTAGAACAACTCGTTCTAATTGTAATTGGCGATATTCAGCCTCGGAAATATCCTGAAGTTCAGTTGAAAAGCCTTGAACACGGCGCAGTGCATGGCGCTCAGAAAGTTCTTGCGATTGATCTATGTTTTTGTCTTCTTCACTTGCATCAAATTCGGCCGCGACTCGGGCACTTTCTTGAAGCAGTTTCTCAAACTCTAAATCAAAATCCTTACTCAAGTAGAAACCTCGAGATATCTACATCTCGAACTAAAACCGCTGGGCCTGTGAGAGTTGCATTTGAATGCCCATCGATTGAAACTTCAAGTCGGCCACCTGGTGGGTTGATAATCCAGGTTGCCGGCAATCTTCCCTTGGTGTGCACAGTTGCAGCTAAAGCTACGGCACAGGTTCCGGTTCCACATGATCGAGTTTCACCAGAGCCTCTCTCAAAGACGCGCATCTGTATCGAGTTGCCTTCGGTAATTTTTACAAACTCAACGTTTACGCCTTCTGGATATGAATCGCGTGGACGCACAACAGGGGGCTCATTGAGTTCTCCGATTTCGGACATGTCATCAACAAATACCACTGCGTGAGGGTTACCAACACTGATGTTGTAGCCGTTCCAGATATGTCCATTAGTACCAGCAGTAATGCTTTCGCCTTCATCAGTAACTTGTCCCATATTTACTGAGATGTCATCTGTTAGAGGGACCCGCAGATGCTTAACTCCGTCGCGGGTATTGATCGCAAAAATTCCTTCAGGCTGGTGCCCACGTTCTACCAAGTACCTGGCCATGACTCGAATTCCGTTACCGCACATTTCGGCAAGAGAACCATCGGCATTTCGGTAATCCATAAACCATTTGCCGTCTCGCTTGATCATTCGAATCAAACCATCAGCACCGATGCCTGTTTCTCGATTACATATCGCCGCCGTTTGGGCAGTTGTAATGGAGTGTTCATCGCTAGGATCGAAAACGAGTACAAAATCGTTTTCGGTACCGTGGCCATACGTTGCAATCATTGTTATTAGTTTATCGATTCAAGGATGCGTTCGAGGGCGTTTTGTACCGGCGAAATCCAGGTGATGCGATCATCGCGAGAAAACCAAGTTTCTTGACGGCGGGCATACTGCCTGGTTGCTCTTTTTGTCTCTTCCTGAGCTTCTTCTTCGGTTACCTTGCCTTCAATCTGAGCAATCACTTGCGCATAACCCAAGGCTCGTTGAGCTGTAGTTCCCTGCATGATTCCCGCAGCCACAAGTTTTTCTGCTTCTTGGACTAAACCTTGCTCCCACATGCGATCAACACGCACAGAGATTCGCTCTGACAAGGTATCGCGATCCATTACTAGCCCAAACTGTTTCGCCGCTGGATACCGTGAACTTTCTTCGCGGGGTAAGTTTGCAGTGAAAGGTTTGCCAGTTATTTGAATGACTTCTAATGCGCGAATCACACGACGAGAATTAGCTTTATCGATCGCCAAAGCTGCAGCCGGATCTAGTTTTTCTAGGCGTTCAAAGAGTGGTCCAATTCCTTTAGTCGCAAATTCAAGTTCAAGTTCTGCTCGAACTACCGGATCAGTGTCGGGAAAATTGAGTTCATCCAAGATCGCTTTGATATACAACCCTGTGCCGCCCACAATGATTGCATCTTTACCCCGAGCGTGAATATCTGAAATCATCGAGCGAGCGTTTTCTTGATACCAGGCAACATTGGCATCTTGATTAACTTCAAGCAGATCCATCATGTGGTGGGCAACGCCTTTGCGCTCTTGCATTGTTATCTTGGCGGTACCGATGTCCATCCCTTTATACAGCTGCATAGAATCTGCATTTATCACTTCGGCGTTTATCTGCTGAGCAAGTGAAACGGCCAAGTCGCTCTTACCTGTGGCGGTTGCACCACAAATGACAATCAATCTCATCGCTTAACCGTTGGGATTCCAAGCATGGTCGATGCCGGCCCTGGGGTTTCAATTCTCACTTGATGTGCTTGCGCTCCCCTGGTTTGACGAACCGATAGAGGTTCACCAATTAAGTAGTGTGCAGAGGCTTCGGATATCTTCACTTCTACTTCATCACCGGGGCGGGCGACAAACTTGTTGTCAAAGTGAACCAATCTAAAGTCTTCACTGCGGCCAGTTAAACGTTCTTGCGCTTCATCGCGGCGACCTTCGTAATCACCCACTAATACTTTGTGGGTCGTACCGATTGCTTCTTGATTTACCGATAGGGAAATTGACTGTTGATGGTTATGTAAGCGTGTGTATCGCTCGCCCACAACTTCTGCTGCAACTTGATCAGGCATTGTCGCAGCGGGAGTTCCAGGACGTTTTGAATATTGATAGGTATAGGCAGCGGTAAAACGCGCTGTAGAGCAAAGATCTAAAGTCGCCTGAAAATCTTCTTCGGTTTCACCCGGAAAACCAACGATGATGTCAGTTGTAATTGCTGCATGTGGAATGGCTGCCCGTACACGATCTAGAATTCCTAAATATCTATCGGTTCGATATGACCTGCGCATGTGTTGCAGAATTCGATCTGAACCAGATTGCAATGGCATGTGCAAATGAGGCATAACGTTAGGTGTTTGCGCCATAGCCTCAATGACATCATCAGTGAAATCTCGTGGGTGCGGTGACATAAAGCGAACCCGCTCTAGCCCATCAATTTCGCCACACTTGCGAAGCAGCTTGGCAAAGGCTTGGCGATCTCCAAAATCTACGCCATAGGCATTTACATTCTGACCTAGCAAGGTAATTTCAATAACCCCTTGGTCAACAAGGGCTTTAACTTCGGACAAAATATCGGCTTCATTGCGATCTTTTTCGATTCCACGCAAAGCGGGAACTATGCAAAAAGTGCAGGTGTTGTTGCAACCCACTGAAACTGAAACCCATGAAGAAAAAGCTGACAAACGTCTGGCCGGAAGCGTTGATGGGAAATGCTCTAGCGCTTCTAGAATTTCGATCTGCGATTCTTCTTCAATTCGAGCGCGTTCAAGCAAGACAGGCAAGGATCCAACGTTGTGTGTACCAAAGACAACATCAACATATGGCGCTTTCTTAAGAATCGTTGCTTGATCCTTTTGCGCAAGGCAACCACCAACAGCAATCTGCATATTGGGATTAGCCTTTTTGATGGGGGCTAGAAAACTCAAGTTTCCATACAGTTTGTTATCTGCATTTTCACGGACTGCGCAGGTATTAAAGACAACAATGTCGGCTTGCTCACCTTGGGTTACAGGAATAAACCCGGCTTCATCCAGTAATCCTGCAATTCGTTCAGAATCATGGACATTCATTTGGCAGCCGTACGTTTCGACTGTGTACGTACGGGTCATAGAGCCGAGATTAAATACTTAAGCGTCGAACGATCCACAACCAGCATCTGATGGTTATCAAGATGCTGCCAATCAGTATTTCCCCAACCGGTTGAAGCAATTAAGAAATCATCTTCACGTGGCGAGAAGCGGAGCTCGTAGTGATCTGGTCCGCTCCATTCGCTCTTGTTGGTGTCGTTAAATTCACACACCGCTATTAAAGTATCAGGAGTCTGAACCATGATGTTGAGCGCTGAATAATCTGCAATTGCGCGAATCTGATTAACAATGGTGCGAACACCTTCGACTAAACCTAGCTCATCGACCTGCGACAACAGCGCATAGAAGAATTTTTCGCTATCTGTAGTACCTGTTACTAGTGCTCTGTATTTTTCACTGATGAATTGTTCGGCAGCATCAGAAGGGCGAATCGTGCCGTTGTGCATAAATGTTGTTGTGCCATGTGTAAATGGGTGGTTGTTATCAATATTGATCGTAATTCCCTTAGAAGCAAGGCGCAGGTGAAATAGCGCTCCAGCGGTCTCTAAGCTCTTACCCGTTTCGGCTAGAAGGCTACTTTCCTTCGCAGGATTAATGTCCTTGATTACTTCACCGTCGTGGCCGATACCCCAGCCATCTTTATGTTCGGCAGATAAAGCAACGAATTTCTCGAAATCGGCGCCGACGACATCGTAAAAACTCTTACGTTCTAGAGATGTAAAGGCTAATAATCTGCACATAGGACAACTCTACTTGATGGTTAGAGATTCTTCTTTGCGCGCTCTGCCGCTTGGGCTGCGCGCCATTTAGCTATCTCGCCATGATTTCCGCTGAGCAAAACAGGTGGAACCTCAAGCTCTCGCCAAACAGATGGCTTAGTGAAATTTGGATACTCAAGGTAGCCCTCTTCATTGTGTGATTCTTCAGCTAATGATTCTGGATTTCCCAGTACTCCAGGGATCAATCGTGTAATCGCTTCAATCATCACAAGAGTTGCGACTTCTCCCCCACCAAGAACGTAATCACCGATAGAAACTTCATGAACGCGATAATTGTTGTTTTCATAATGCTGACGCACGCGATCATCAATACCCTCATAACGACCACACGCAAAGACCAAATGTTGTGAGGTAGAAAATTGCGCTGCCATGGGTTGATCAAATCGCTTGCCCGCAGGTGTCAAAATAATTAAATCCGTTTCAGGAGTCATTATCGGGTCAAGAGCTTTACCCCAGACTTCTGGAAGCATCACCATTCCAGCGCCTCCACCATACGGAGTGTCATCAACGGTGTTGTGATTATCTGTTGAAAATGCGCGTAAGTCGTGAATTCCGAACTCAACCAAACCTTGCTCTTGTGCTTTTCCAAGTAAAGAAAGCTGTAATGGCGCAAAGTAATCAGGAAAAATTGTTACCGCATCAATCTTCATTCAATGACCCCCGTAATCGAAGGAGGAATGACGACAACTTTTTTGTTTGCAATATCTACTGTTGGAACCAATTGATGCACAAAAGGAATCAACTGTTCGCCGTTAGCTGTCTTAATTGCCAGTAGATCCTGACCTGGAAGATTGATCACATCACTTACTTCGCCAAATACATCCCCATTTTCAAGGACTGCTTGACACCCGATTAATTGAAGAACGTGGTATTCATTCTCGTCTTCACTTGGTTCATTGATATCAACATCGGCATACAACATGGTGTTGCGCAGTTTTTCGATTCCGTTTCGATCGGTTATTCCATCAAAGCCCAGCAACAAGATGCCATTGTGAACTCGACCAGAGATGATCTTTAAGTCGCCGTGTGAATCAGTTTGAACAGTTGCACCAATGGCAAAGCGACGATCAGGTTCATCTGTACGAACCTCTATCGTCGCCTCACCAAGAATTCCGTGAGCGCGACCGATTCGCCCCACGAGCAAACGCATTGTTAGCGAACTTCGTCGGTCTCGATGAGATCGACGCGGACTGTACGTCCTGCGAGCGCACTTACAACTGTACGAAGTGCTTTTGCGGTACGACCATTACGACCAATGACCTTGCCGATATCTTCAGGGTTAACTCGAACCTCTAAAGTTGTTCCGCGACGTCCGCTTTTTTCAGCGACAACGACATCATCAGGGTTATCGACTATTCCCTTGACCAAATGCTCTAGGGCTTCATCCATCATTGTTACTCTGCAGCCGCTTCTTCAGCTGGAGTTTCAACAACTGCTTCTGCTGGAGTTTCTACAACAGCTTCAACTGTCTCTTCTACAACAGCTGCCGGAGCTTCTTCCACAACAGTTTCTGCCACTGGATTCGCCTTAGCTGCAAGCTTCTCCTGTGCCTTCTTCTTCAAAGTTGTTGCACCTTCTGCAGGTTCTGCAGCGGCAGCCTTCATCGCTGCTTCGTACGCAACAATCTTTCCTGGCTTAACAGCTGCAACCTTTAGAGTTCCTTCAGTTCCAGGAAGTCCCTTGTGCTTCTGCCAATCTCCAGTCACCTTTAGCAAAGCCTCTACAGCTTCAGATGGTTGTGCACCAACGCCGAGCCAGTACAGAGCACGCTCTGAGTTGATCTCGATGAGTGATGGCTCTTGTCCTGGGACGTAGCGACCAATCTCTTCGATTGATAGACCATTACGTGCCTTGCGTGCATCTGTAACAACAACGCGGAAAAATGGTGTGCGGATTTTGCCCATGCGCATTAAACGAATTTTTGTAGCCAAGAAAGTTGTACTCCTGTAAATGTGTGTCATGCGTATCAACCGCAGCGGGGTGCGCGATCAATTCATATGACTATCGAATTGTGGATGTTGCTGGGGGTAGAGGGCCCCTTCAACAGGTTGCTAATTCTGCCATTTATGGGCGCAGATGCGAAATCGAGGGTTACTGGCCCTCTTCTTGCGCTCGCTTGGCGGGATTTCCAGATTTGGACTTCTTCTTCTTAGCTACTGGGGTGCTGACCTTTGGCAAAGCTGGCATGCCCATTCCTGGCGGCATTCCGGCAGGCATTCCACCGTTTCGAACCTGCTTCATCATCTTTTGTGCAGCGGTGAATCGATCTACCAAGTTGTTTACATCTGAAACCTTGCGACCTGAACCCAATGCAATTCGTGCTCTGCGGGAACCATTGAGCACCTTTGGATCTCGGCGCTCTGTCGGTGTCATTGATTGAACAATCGCCTTTGTGCGAACGATTTCGCCTTCATCAAAGTTTTCAATCTGCTTTTTCATTTGCCCTGCACCTGGAAGCATGCCTAGCAACTTAGACATGTTGCCCATCTTGGACATCGCCTGCAATTGTTCTAAGAAATCTTCTAGAGTGAAATCTTCTCCGCTGGCAAACTTTGCTTCAAGTTTTGCTGATGTGTCGGTATCAAAAGCTTTCTTAGCTTGTTCAGCCAAAGTTGCGACATCGCCCAGACCCAAGATGCGAGAAGCCATGCGCTCTGGATAGAAAATATCAAACTCGTGCAGTTTTTCACCAGTTGATGCAAACATGATTGGGCGCTTAGTCATAGACGCTATTGAAAGAGCAGCACCTCCACGGGCATCACCATCGAGCTTTGTCAGAACTACTCCATCAAAACCAACGCCATCTAAAAACGCCTGTGATGTTCTCACCGCATCTTGTCCGATCATGGCATCGACAACAAACAAAATCTCATCTGGATTGATCGCATCACGAATCTCTGATGCTTGTTTCATTAAATCTTCATCGACACCCAGACGACCAGCCGTATCAACGATGACCATGTTGTACATCTTGGACTTTGCAAACTCGATACCGTCTTTTGCAACCTTTACTGGATTTCCTTGGCCGTTGCCAGGTTCAGGAGCAAAGACTGGAACATTGACTGATTCACCAACAACTTGCAGCTGCGTGACAGCGTTAGGTCGTTGTAAATCTGAAGCAACAAGCAGTGGGGTGTTTCCTTGTTCGGCATAAAACTTTGCAAGCTTTCCCGCCAAAGTTGTTTTACCAGCACCTTGTAAACCTGCAAGCATGATCACTGTTGGAGGATTTTTAGCAAAGCGAACTCTGCGGGCCTGTCCCCCAAGAATTTCAATCAAGGATGCATTAACAATTTCAAAGATTGCGTTGGCCTGGTTGGTTCCAGATTGCAAAGTTGGCAAAGCATCCAAAGATTTTTGGCGAATATCTGCAATGAAATCCTCAACAACTGAAAGCGCCACATCGGATTCAAGAAGTGCTTGTCGAATCTCCTGACAAGTTGTCTCTATGTCTGAGGATGAAATCTTGCCCTTTGAGCGCAGCGATGAAAAGGCTCCACTAAAGCGCGAGGTCAATGATTCAAACATAAGAACCGAAGACTACTTCAAGGCCTGCTTAAGATGCGAAGCGACCTCGGTTGCGCGCTCGGGAGATAGAGGTCCGCCTGTTAACTCGGTTACATACAAGGTGTCGATAGCTTCAGCACCAAGAGTTGTGACAATCGCAGATCGAATATCAATCTTGGATTGAGTAATGGCCGCTCCAATTCTAAAGAGCAAGCCAGGTCTGTCATGGCTTCGTACTTCTATGACCGTTGCATCTGTAGCGGCATCAGTGAATATCTCTACTTCAGGATCTGGAACTGGGATAGAAGGTATCGATGCATAGGCGGCGGCTCGAGCAATTAGTTTTTCTTCCACATCTTTGGAATCCAAAAGGGCCTCAGCTATCAAATCATGAAGTTTTGTGGCACTTGTTTCTGGAGCATGGGGTTCAGGAGTAACGATCCAGTACATGACCGCAGAATTTCCAAGCGTTTTAGTACGGGCTGATTTAACATCTAGCCGCGAAATATTAAATACGCCCGCGACAATAGATAGCAGTCCAGGCTTATCAGGTGAGATTACCTCTACAGCGTAGCCACTTGAATGCTCTTCCAAAGTAACCCGAAGCTCTCCTTTTTCTGCTTGCGCCATTTGTTCTGCGCTTACCTCTGGTTGTTGTGCAAATTCCGCACCGGCCATAGCTCGCTTAACTCTTTGCACCAAGTCATTAACCAGCGTTGCTTTCCAATCACTCCAGCCTGCGCTACCTGTGGCTTCACCGTCGGCAATACTTAATGCATGCAATAGTTCTAGGGTATTTACATCTGGAATCAAGGAAACAATCGATTGAATTGTTGCTGGGTCATCTAAATCACGTCGGGTAGCTGTAGATGAGAGCAGCAGATGATGTAAAACCAAGTTTTTAAGGATTTCAATTTCTTTAGCATCAAAGCCAATGCGCTGAGCTATAGGTTCAATTAAACGAACACCGCGTACTGAATGGTCTTCTTGGGCTCCTTTTCCGATGTCATGGAAAAGTGCGGCAAATAAAAGTAAGTCTGGCCTTTGAACTTTTCGCGTTAATTTGGCGGCATGCACAGCTGTCTCAACCATGTGGCGATCTACTGTGTGCCTATGTAGGGCATTGCGCTGAGGTAGCGAACGAACACTCATCCATTCTGGAATCCATTCAAAAATGATCTCTTCTTGGTCTAATGATTCGAAAATTCCCACCATCGCTTCACCGGCACCAATAAGAGAAATGAGTAATTCCCTTGCTTCGCGCGGCCACGGCGTAGGTAGTTTCCCCTGGCCACTCTTTAGATTTTCAGATAATTCAGTGCAGGTATCAAGAGAAAGTGGAAGACCTAGCTGCGCTGCAGTTGCCGCAGCACGCAAACCACATACTGGGTCATCATTTAGTGAAGTGAATGGATCAATAACAATTTCGCGATTTGATGCGCTGACATTTTTGGCTACAGTGGTTATTCGAGGACGCTTTAGAATTCGCCCTAATCCATCTTTTTCTTTGTGTTCAAGTGCATGCCAGGTGTAATTAAGAAGATAATCAACTGTACGGGCAGCTCGTGCTACATCGCTCATCATCGCATCAGCATCTGGGTAATTCAATAACTTAGCTACTTTGTCCTGTTCTTGAAAAAGAAGCCGATCCTTTCCGCGCCCACTGGCAATATGTAAAGATTCTCGGACATTGTTAAGTGTTCCTTCTGCCCAACTAATTTTCTCTAGCGGCACAGCTATCGCTGCTGATAAAGAAATAGCTCGCAATGCTTGAATATCGCGCAGGCCTCCACGCGCTTCTTTAAGATCTGGTTCTAACAAATATGCCAATTCGCCAGCACGTACATGTCGCTCTTGCAGACTCTTATGTAAATTCGCCAGGTTTTCCTTGGCATTTTTTCGCCAAAAATCTAATGCATCTAACTGAATAGCAGCTACTAAGTCAGGGTTGCCGGCAATTAATCGAATATCTAACAATCCAGTTGCAACTCGCAAATCTGACGATGCGGCGTCACGAGTTTCACTTCGAGTTCGTACTGAATGATCTACGCTCTTTTTATCCCACAGCGGGTACAGAACATCATTAACGAAAGCTTTCAAATTCTCTGCTGATACTTTGCCTGAGTGAAGAAAGAGAATATCTAAATCTGATCCAGGAGATAACTCGCCGCGGCCGTAACCACCGACCGCGGCAAGTGCTATCTCTTTACCCAAGTTTTTCCGTCCATCTGCTTTTTCAGCAGTGTTGAACAGTTGAGACAGAAAACGATCGCTCTCGTTCGATCGCTCTCGTCTTTCGCGGGTACTCATAGAGGAGAGTCTAGATTGCGTCTACGCCGCGCTCTCCTGTTCGAACGCGAATTACTTGATCAACTGGTGTGGTCCATACCTTTCCATCACCAATTGATCCGGTAGACGCGGCCTTTACGATGACATCAACAACAGAGTCTGCATCCTTGTCATCGACAAGAACTTCTAGACGCACCTTGGGTACCAGGTCAACGGTGTATTCAGCACCGCGATACACCTCGGTGTGTCCACCCTGTCGCCCGAAACCACTAGCTTCAGAAACAGTCATTCCTGTAATACCTGCGCCTTGAAGGGCGTTCTTCACATCCTCTAACTTGAATGGCTTCAAGATTGCTGTAATGAGTTTCATTGTTAAGCCCCCTTCGAGATGCCAAAGACGCTGCCTTGGCTGTTGTCTGATAGTTCATACGCACGTTCTGCATGAATCGCAAGGTCAATGCCAGCGATCTCTTCATCATGCGTGATTCTGAAACCGATCGTCAGATCGATGATCTTTCCGATTATCAATGTTGCAATGAATGAGTATGCAAGTACGGCTCCTGCGCCAATTACCTGCTTTACCAGTTGCTCAGTTCCGCCACCATTGAATAAGCCAACCTCTACGCCTACAAATCCGATCATCACAGTTCCAACGATTCCACCCACAAGGTGAACCGCTACAACATCAAGAGAATCGTCATAACCGAGCTTGAACTTCAGGCCTACAGAAAGTGCGCACAGCGCGCCTGCGACAGCTCCGATAATCAATGCACCACTTGCGTTAACAGCAGCACAAGCAGGTGTAATTGCAACAAGACCTGCAACTACACCGGAAGCTGCGCCAAGACTAGTTGCGTGACCATCACGAACTTTTTCTACTAACAACCAAGCCAGAACCGCTGCAGTAGTTGCACCGATTGTGTTCAGTAGTGCAAGACCCGCAGTTCCATTAGATGCAACCGCTGAACCTGCGTTGAAACCAAACCAGCCAAACCACAGAAGTGCCGCACCTAGCATTACTAGCGGCAAGCTGTGAGGACGCATTGCTACTTTTCCAAAACCTGCGCGCTTTCCGAGAATTAATGCAAGAGCTAAGCCTGCTGCACCTGCATTGATGTGAACCGCGGTTCCACCTGCAAAGTCCAATGCACCTAAATCATTTGCGATCCAACCACCAGTTTTGGCAACAAAGTCATCAAAAGCAAATACCCAGTGTGCAACCGGGAAGTAAACAAGTGTCGCCCAGATTCCGGCAAATACCATCCATGCACCAAACTTTGCGCGATCTGCAATCGAACCTGAAATCAGTGCAACTGTGATCGCGGCGAAGATACCTTGGAAAGCAATAAACACCGCTGCTGGAATTGTCCCAATCAGAGCAGTTGAATTATCCAGTCCATTCAAGAAAGTAAATTGACCGATATCTCCTATGAGACCTCTGCCACCTACTGAATCTCCGAAAACCATTGAAAAGCCAAACGCGATCCAAATAACAAAAACAACTGCAAGTGCACCAAATGACATCATCATCATGTTAAGAACACTCTTAACGCGAACCATGCCACCGTAGAAAAGAGCAAGGCCCGGAATCATAAGAACAACGAGACCTGTACTAATTAACATCCACGCCGTATCGCCTGAATTTATTACAACTTCCTCCATGAGAGACCACCTAAGTAATTTCGAGAAATTTCTCGCCTTTGAGATGGGTAAACCTTCTATCGATACAGTTACAAAGAAGGGATGACTTGGTTTCAGGTTGGTGACAAAACCAAGGGTTGTGTTACATCTGGGTTACGCCAACAGGCCGGCTATGTAGCTCTGAGCGTTAAAGGGGGCAAAATCGGTCTCGGACTCCCCTGTGCCAATCCATTTGATCGGGATGCCTAGCTCGGCCTCGATCGCCAGTGCTACTCCACCCTTTGCGCTTCCATCTAACTTAGTCAAGACAATTCCGGTCACTTCAACACTTTCAGTAAATATCTTTGCCTGCTGCAAACCGTTTTGACCAGTTGTTGCATCAATGACAAGTAAAACTTCATTTATTGGTGAAACTTTTTCGACAACGCGCTTTACCTTTGAAAGCTCTGCCATCAAATCGCTTTTATTATGCAAGCGACCAGCGGTGTCGATAATGAAAATGTCGCTACCTGAGTCTTTGGCGTTTTGTGCGCCATCAAAGGCAACAGATGCGGGATCTCCATTCTCTTTTCCAGATACAACTACAACTCCAATTCGATCGCCCCACGTTTTAAGTTGATCAACCGCTGCAGCTCTAAAGGTATCTCCTGCTGCAAGAACAACACTCTTTCCACTGCGCTTGTAGTGTGAAGCTAATTTCGCAACTGAAGTTGTCTTGCCTGTGCCATTAACGCCAACAACCATAATGGTTGTAGTTCCTTGGACGGTTATTGGCTCATGGGATTTATCAGATAAGTTCTGAGTCATTATTTCGATTAATGCTTCTTCGGCATTCTCGCTTTTTACTTTTTTGGCGGCTTCTAAAAACTCTTGAGTTAATCTTGGTCCAACATCTGAAGACAGTAGTTCCTGCTCAAGCTCTGCCCAATCGGCAGGTGAAAAATCATTTGTGCCCTTTATCTTGGCGATGAACTTACTGAAAAGACCCATCGTTCAATTCCCTAACTTGCGTCAGATTCGCGCAAGCGTTGTGAAATCACTTCAGTCACACCATCACCACGCATCGTCACACCATAGAGCGCATCTGCAATTTCCATGGTGCGCTTTTGGTGAGTAATGATGATCAACTGAGAACTCTCACGCAGTTCTTCAAGTACACCCAACAAACGCCCAAGGTTTACATCATCCAGAGCCGCTTCAACTTCATCCAACACATAGAACGGACTTGGTCGGGCTTTGAAGATCGCAACTAACATGGCAACGGCGGTCAGAGACTTTTCTCCACCAGAAAGCAATGAAAGACGCTTCACACGCTTTCCAGGTGGGCGAGCCTCGACATCGACACCTGTTGTCAAAGGATTGTCGGGATCGGTCAGGATTAAGCGACCATCTCCACCAGGAAACAGCCGAGCAAAAATATCTTCGAAGTGCTTAGCGGTTTCTTCGTACGCTTCCATAAAGATCGACTGAACTCGGTCATCTACTTCCTTGATGATGTCCAAAAGATCCTTCTTAGTGTTCTTTAGATCCTCTAACTGTTCAGCCAAGAACTTCAGGCGCTCTTCAAGAGATGTGTACTCCTCGAGTGCAAGAGGATTGATCTTTCCTAACAAATTCAGCGAGCGTTCAGCCGATGCCAGACGCTTTTCCTGTTGATCGCGACGGTACGGAACCATCTCGGTAGAAATGATTTCTCCTTCATCGGTCTCGTGGAAGGTCGGTACATCTTTATCCGGACCATACTCGTTGACCAAAGTTGCAGTATCAATACCAAACTCTTCAACTGTTTTTGCCTCTAACGTTTCAATGCGTAGGCGCTGTTCGGCGCGAGCAATCTCATCTTTGTGAACACTTGAGGTTAATTGCTCGAGCTGCGATGCGAGCTCTCTGCCGCGAGTACGTACAGTTAAAGTCTCGCCATCACGAGCAGCGCGAGATTCTTCTAGACGTCCACGTTCGGTTGCTGCTTTTGCGATTGAACGTTCGATGTGAATCAAAACTTCATAAGCTGCTTCAGCAACTGCTTGCGAAATAACCGCCGCGCGAGCTCGTGCGCTACGTCGAAGGATTGCGCGTTCTGATGCATCTCTTTCAGATTGTGCTGACTGTTCTAAAGTAAGTGCACGTGCAGCAACTGAATCCACGCGCTCTTCAATTGTGCGTACTGCAAGTCGCGCCTCTACTTCTGAGGTACGAGCTACAGAAACTTGGTTGCGAAGAACTTCGGTACGAGAATGATCTGGCTCTGCTACTTCCCCGCGTTGCTGTAGTTGAGATTGTGCAATTGTGATCTCACCTTCATCGCGAGATTTAGCAGCAGTTGCTTCGCTAATTGAAGTATTCAGGCGCTCAACTTCGGCCATTGCAGATTTCATGTTCTGCCCAGATACCGCCAGTTGTTCAGTTAATGCTGCGATTCGGGCATCTGATTCGTTGAGCTTAGAAAGCGCTGCATCGAAATCACCTTGGCGTGAGGCAACTTCGGTGTTGGCGGTAGAAATTTCAAACTTTAAGCGATCGCAATTATGAGTAATCTCTTGCAACTTTGTCTCAAGACCATCGATCAATGCTTTGATTTCAATCAGTGATGAAGAGGATTTGGAACCACCACGTGCACGATCACGTGAAACAACATCTCCATCGCGCGTAACAACCGTTACTGAAGGATGAGACCTCAAGATGGCTTCTGCAGCGTTTGCGTTTTCTGCAACAACTGTTGAAGCTAAAAGCGATGTAATCAAATCACCGATTGAGGATGAACGAATATGTGCAGAAAGTGGATTGAGGCCTGAAGGAATCGCAGAGTTTGCGCCCTGTCCCGGCTCGAAGACCAAAACATCTGCTTGGCCCAGATTCTCATTGCGCAAAGTTGTCAAAGCGGTGACAGCAGAAGAAAGATCCTTCACAACCACTGCATCTGCAAGATTACCTAGCGCAGCTGCTGCTGCTGCTTCCCAACCATTATCGATTTCAATCAGCCCTGCGATGCTTCCGAGAATCGAAACTCCACGAGAATCACGAAGAAGTGCTGATGCACCATCACGAGTTTGTGAGGTTAACTTCATCGCCTCGAGCTTTGATTCCACCGCGTTTCGTTCACGATCGGCAGCTCGTTCAGCCTCGACTAAATCAGAGTACTTTGCTTTAGCGCTTTCTAGCTGTGTCTTTGAATTTTCATACAAAGAATCCAGTCCAAGTTCACCAGAGTCTGCACTTGCGATTTCGAGTTCGTGCGATGAGTACTGCTGCTTAGCTTGATCAACACGTGCCTGCGCATCATCGCGTGCCTTGGTGAGTCGTGCAATTTCCTCCGCGATTGCTTCAAGACGAGCATGTAGCGACTTGATGTGGCCTTCTTGACGCGCAGTTCCTTCTCGCGCATCGGCAATTGCACGCATTGCTGCAGCAATAGTGTCTTCATCGCTCTTAAGCGCGACCTCTGCTTGTGCAAGCGCGGTTGTTGCTTGAGCTAACTCTTGTTGTGCCGAAAGAACATCTGCGCGAAGTTGGGTTTCTTCTAATCGAAGTGCACGAGCTTCAGCATCCAAACTTTCGGGATCTCGCCCTGATGTACGAGCTTCTTCTGCTTCTTCATTCAGGAAGCGGGAGCGCTCTTGCGCCAAGCTCTGGGTTCCGCGGAATTTTTCCCGTAAGGAATTCAAATTGTAAAAAGTCTCTTGTGCTGCAACTAGTAATGGGCTTTCGTGTGCAGCCTGGGCATCTAAAGCTTCTTCACGACGTCTAACTGCATCAAGTTCATTTTCAACTGCTGCTCTGCGTTCACGAAGCGCGTTTTCGTCAGCAACTTCAAGTTCGAGAGTTTTTGACATCGAGATAAAGTCATCTGCTAGCAAACGAAGTTTCGCATCACGTAGATCTGCTTGAATGGTTGCAGCCTTCTTAGCAACTTCTGCTTGCTTACCTAATGGTCGAAGTTGACGTCGAAGTTCAACAGTTAAATCCTGAACACGCGCAAGGTTTGCCTGCATCGAATCTAATTTGCGAAGCGCTTTTTCTTTTCGCTTACGATGCTTAAGAACGCCAGCTGCTTCTTCAATGAAACCACGACGATCTTCAGGAGTTGCCATCAAAATTGCATCGAGCTGACCTTGTCCAACAATCACATGCATTTCGCGACCGATACCTGAATCGCTCAGTAACTCTTGAATATCTAATAAGCGTGAAGCTTCACCATTAATTTGGTATTCGCTTTGACCATTTCGAAATAAAATTCTCGAGATAGTAACTTCGGTGTAGTCAATTGGAAGTGCGCCATCACTGTTATCAATTGTCAGTGAAACTTCGGCGCGACCAAGCGGTGCTCGACCACTTGTTCCCGCGAAGATGACATCTTCCATCTTTCCGCCGCGAAGTGACTTTGCGCCTTGCTCACCCATAACCCAGGTGAGGGCGTCTACAACATTTGATTTACCTGAACCGTTAGGGCCGACCACGCAGGTGATGCCGGGTTCGAGTCGAAGAGTGGTTGCCGAAGCGAAGGACTTAAAGCCCTTAAGCGTCATACTCTTCAAATACACGCGGTAAACCTATCGCCTAATGAGCGTGATTTTGACGAATTCAGCCTTGCGGATTGGCGGTTTTTAAAGCCTCATAGGCTGCTCGGGCTGCAACTTGTTCAGCCTCTCGCTTACTTTTTCCAGTGCCCTGACTTAACGCTTCTCCGGCTAACATCGCAACGGCGGTGAAGTTTTTATCATGATCAGGTCCATCTTCACTGACGATGTATTCCGGGGTGCCCTTACCCAATGCTGCAGCGAGCTCTTGTAACGCGGTCTTGCCATCAAGGCCAGCTCCACGAGCGACCGCTGAATCCATAGTTGGAGTAATCAGGCCGCGCACAATTTCAGTACAACGCGCAAAACCAAACTGTAAATAAATAGCGCCGATAAGTGCCTCTAGCGCATCTGCAAGTAATGAGTTCTTGTCGCGACCATTTGTAACTTCTTCACCTTTTCCAAGGCGGATGTACTGGCCAAGTTCTAAGCCGCGTGCAATATCGGCGAGCGCTCGCATATTTACAACACCCGAACGCAATGGAGATAAACGACTTTCATCGAAATCGGGATAGCGTTTGTACAACTCTTCGGTGACAATTAAACCGAGAACTGAATCGCCTAAGAATTCCAGACGTTCATTAGTTTCTTTACTTCCCGATTCATATGCAAATGAACGGTGAGTAAAAGCCAACTCAAGCAAAGCTGGATCGAGTGTTACTCCCAGCTGCTTACTGAGCATGGAGCTCAGATCAGACCTCTAATACCTGACGACGGTTGTATGTACCGCAAGTTGGGCAAGCAGTGTGCTGCAACTTTGGTTGCTGGCACTGACCACATGTTGAAAGAGCTGCTGCAGTAGTTTTCCACTGGCTACGACGTGAACGCGTCTTTGAACGCGACATTTTTCGCTTTGGTACTGGCACTGTTCTAACCTCTTCTCAATCATGACAGCGGCAACGTGGCCGCAGAGGGAAAGTATCCCTCAAAAGGGCTAAATCTTGAAATCGGGATCGTCGAGGTTGAGCCCGCCAAGGCCCGCCCAACGGGCATCGATGACCTCGTGTGCGTGATCTTCTGGCAGTTCAGCCCATTTTCCCCCGCATTCAGGGCACAAGCCTGGGCAATCCTGGTCACATAACGGGTTAATCGGCAGGGATAAAACCACAGCATCACGGATCGGCGTTTCAAGATTCATGATGTCCCCGTCCATCATCAGTTCATCCTCGATCTCTAAATCCTCGAGTGTTTCTTCCTGCTTCTTCTTTCTTTTGCCACGTTCATTAGTTGGCTCATAGTTATAGAGCTCCTGAATTTTGCGGTCGATCACGATTTCAACTGGATCAAGGCAACGAATACATTCGCCCTTGGCTACGGCATAGACGTCGGCACTGAGCAAAATACCTTCGGTGACTGATTCCAGGCGAGCATCAACTTCAATGAATTCTCCTGCTGGAACAGCAATTAAATCAACACCAAACTTTTCTTTCACTGGGATATCCAGGACGTACTCTTTCATCTCGCCCGCACGTCTAGGCAACTCGTAAGTATTGAGTTGAAAGGTATCTGCTTGTTTACTCATGAAGTTTTTCTCAAATCTAATCTGTCGTGCTTAGTTTTCATCTGCTAGTTGAGACAAAACATCCTTATCGTTTGCACCCGCCAAGCGATCACGTCCGCGTGAAACCGCGTCCATGGTTTTATTAAGGATTACTTCAAGAGTAGCAAGACGACCATCTATGTACTCTTCGACCTCGGCCTTTTCAATTTCCGCAGTCTCGCGCGCATCATCAAGAATTTTGCGAGCTTCATCACGAGCAATCTGCACAATCGAAGTTTGTTCTACCATCTGTGCAACATCTTCGCGAGCAATCGCAATCATCTGCTCAGCACTTACGCGAGCCTCTTCGATAATCGCATCTCGTGTTTCAATAATCTTTCGGGCAGATTCAAAATCGGAGGGCAAAGATTCACGAGCATCATCTAATACCTCGAGCATTTCGGCACGATGAACAACGCAACTTGCAGATAGTGGGACTCCACGAGCTTCTTCGACCATCGTAATTGCTGCGGTTAACTTCTCAACTGAATCCATGATTACTTCCCTGCTATTCGTAGCTTGAGTGCTTCGTTAATTGATGGTGGAACCATCATTGATACATCTCCGTTGTAATGAGCCAGCTCTTTTACTAAAGATGAAGATAGGAAGGAATGTGACGGAGCAGTTGCCATAAACATGGTTTCAACTCCGGAACCTTGCAAATTTACTTGAGCCATTTGAAGTTCATAATCAAAATCTGAAACCGCGCGAAGGCCCTTCACAATGGCTTGGATAGAGTTGCTCTTGCAGTAATCAACCAATAATCCGCTCCAGGAATCCACAGATACATTGGGGAACTTAGCTACGACAGCGGTGATCATTGAAATGCGCTCTTGCACGGTAAAGAGACTCGCTTTAGTTCTGTTTTCAAGTACCGCAACAACTACATGATCAAATTGCTGCGCCGCACGCTCAATGATGTCTAAATGCCCATATGTGATCGGATCAAAGGATCCTGGGCAAACCGCGCGCTTCATGGCGTAAACGCTAGCAAGATGGCGCCAAGTAATCCATTCTTACGGCTGGTAATTAGCGTAATAAATCGTGGCTTGCCCGTAATTCCGCTCACGAGCGGGTGCATAGGCGTCGGGCCAAATGAATTGTGGACCTCTAGCTGTTCGCTCAACTGCGATAAAAGCATCACTACTTAAGAATTCTCCGTCGTACAACGCACTTAAGACATCTTCTACCGCTTGATTACTGAAATCATATGGAGGATCGATATACACCAAGTGATATTTAGTTTTAGGTAAATCCTTGAGAAATCTTTCTGCGCTCATTCCAAAGAGTTGCAATTTTCCCGCTGGGTTAGATTTCTTTACTAATTCGTAATTGTTTTCAATTGTCTTTTGTGCTTCGTCATCTTTCTCGACCACATGGACCAAGGTTGCGCCGCGAGATAATGACTCTAAAGCGATAGCTCCAGATCCCCCAAAGAGATCAAGTATGTGTAAGCCTTCAAAACTTCCAAACTCAGAAGTTAATGAAGAGAAAAGACCTTCGCGCGCACGATCAGACGTTGGACGAGTTGCACCAGCCACTGTTCCTAAAGTTCGACCACGTGCAACGCCTGCAATGATTCTCAATGTGCTAACCCTTATCTAAGTAATCGACGGCTTGATCTCGCTGTAATTGCTCAAGCTCTTTCCTGAGCAAAGGATAGTTGGTTAAATCATTATCTTTTGCAATCAGTTGCTCAGCATCATCGCGGGCTTGCTCAATCAAAGATTCATCCCTTAACACACGCAATAAACGAAGGTGAGATTGAGTTCCGGATTGATTTCTACCTAAAACATCGCCTTCGCGCCTTTGTTCAAGGTCGATTCGTGACAATTCAAAACCATCAACAGTTGCAGCTACAGCGTTGAGTCTTTCGCGAGCAGGGGTTAACTCTTCACTGTTTGAGACCAACAGACATAGACCCGGCGATGTTCCTCGACCGACGCGACCTCTTAATTGATGCAATTGAGATACGCCAAATCTGTCGGCATCCATGATCACCATGATCGTTGCGTTGGCAACATCTACGCCGACTTCGATGACTGTGGTTGAGACCAAAACATCAATCTCTCCTTTAGAAAATGCTTGCATAGTGGTGTCTTTTTCATCGGCAGATAGTCGCCCGTGCAAAATAGCGATTTTGAGCCCTTGCAGTGGACCCGCGTGCAACATGGGAGCTAACTCTTCTACCGATGAAATTTCATCAGATTCTTCACCGAAGAGAAAATCTAAATCCGCATCTGCTCCCGCATCAGGATCTGCCGAAATTCGAGGTGCGACCACGTACGCCTGATGGCCCTGTGCCACCTCTTCGCGAATTCGTTGCCAAGCGCGTTCCATGTAATTTGGTTTTTCCTTAACTGGAACAACATGAGTCGTAATTGGTTGACGACCTAAAGGAAGCTCGCGCAAGGTTGAAACATCTAGATCACCAAAGACTGTCATCGCAACAGTACGAGGAATTGGCGTTGCCGTCATCACAAGCAAGTGCGGAGGCAAAACAGCTTTCTCTTTCAAGGCATCTCGCTGTTCAACACCAAATCTGTGTTGTTCATCCACGACAATTAATCCAAGATCTTTGAAAACAACGGATTCACCCAACAACGCATGAGTACCGATAACAATTCCAGCAGTTCCGTCAGCTGCCTTAGCAAGTGCTTCTCTGCGTGCTTGTGCCGATTGCGATCCTGTAATCAGTGTTACCTGTGTTCCAGTTTCTGAACCACCCAACATTCCACCTTGTGCCAGAGTGCCTAATTGCTTCTGGATCGTGCGAAGGTGCTGCGCAGCAAGTACTTCGGTTGGTGCAAGCAATGCCGCCTGTCCCCCGCTGTCGACGACCGCTAACATGGCGCGTAAAGCAACGATAGTTTTTCCTGAACCAACTTCTCCTTGAAGTAAACGATGCATCGGATGTGGTTGCGCTAAATCACTTTCAATTTCTTTGCAGACCGCTACCTGGCCTGCAGTTAACTCAAATGGAAGTGATTTATCAAAGGTATCAAGTAGGCCACCGGCAATCCTTTTTCTTGAGGTTGAATTAAGTTTCTTTAATTCATTTCTGCGCATTACTAATAAGGATTGAAGAAGAAATGCTTCGTCAAAAGTTAGACGCTCACGGGCAGTTTCTGCATGATCTAGATCTGCTGGTTGATGTAATTGCACAAGAGCTTGCTGCAGCGTTGGGTAGTCGTGTTTTTCACGGATTGAAGCGGGAAGGAAATCATCAATCTCATCTAGCGCACCTATTGCCAGTTGTGCGCATTGCGAGATTTTCCACGATGGAAGTTTTGATGAGGCGGGATATACCGGTAAGAACTTTCCAGCAAAACCTTCTACTGCCGAATCCACATCGGATCCATCGGGGATCAGTTCATAATCAGGGTGCGCCAATTGTTTCTTGTTGTTAAACACGCCAATTTTTCCGGCAAACAAACCCTGCCGGCCTACCTTTAAATCTTTTTCACGCCACGCTTGATTAAAAAATGTGAGAGATAATTTGTCGGTTCCATCAGTGACGACAACCTCGAGAATGCTCCCTTTACGGCCACGCAGAGGTCGGTTCGTTGTTGAATAGATTTGCGCCAAAATGGTGGTTTCGTCACCCTCGCGTAGTTCTGAGATATCCGACAACTCGCCGCGAACCATGTACCGGCGCGGGTAGTGGCGCATCAAATCGCCAACGGTTGTGATTCCAAAAACGGTGCTCAGAACTTTCGCGGTGCGGTCACCAACAACAGCAGAAACCTTGTTCTCTAGTGTGGCCACGCGAGCATTCTCCCTCGCAACTGCTTCAAACCAGCCCACCCGCGCGTAAGAGTTGCTCGCATACGCTCAAATTGGCATCTCGGCCCGCCTTCACGCTACCCTTACGCCCTGTTCCCATTCGGAACCAGTCGAAATTAAAAGGAGTACCGCTGTGGCATCAACATGCGATATCTGTGGCAAAGGGCCCAGCTTCGGAAACAATGTTTCTCACTCACAGGTGAAGACCCGTCGTCGTTGGAATCCAAATATCCAGCGCGTCCGCACTCTCGTAGGCGGAACTGCAAAGCGTCAGAACGTGTGTACTTCATGCCTAAAGGCTGGAAAAGTAACTCGTTAATTTAAAGTTTATTGAAAGTGGCGCCAGGTATCTGGCGCTTTTTTCATTTCTACACCAATTACGCCTGAACCTGCTTGAACTGTTCCAATTCGAAATCCATCGAGATCTTGGCCCGTTGCAAGAAAAACATGGTCCTCACCTCCGGCCAAAATCCACTGCCACACATCTATACCTTGCGAATCAGCGAGCTCGCTCAAAGTTTCAAACTCGGGATGCTTACTGATCAACTCTTTTTCAACAACTAATTGAACCGCGGATGCGGTTGCGATTTGTTCTGCCTGAATGACAAAGGCATCGCTGATATCGCACAATGATGTGGCTTTGCCATTTGCGAACTGAACCGCTGCTGAATAATCGACAGTTGGTGCACAAAATTCTGACACAGCATGAAGTGAAATATCTGTTTCTATATCCTTATCAATAATTGCTAGACCTGCGGCAGACCAACCGGGAAGCGAGGAGATGTAAATAGAATCCCCGGCTTGTGCACCAGATCGTGCAATCGCGGTATCGATCTGGCCAATTGCGGTAATTGAAATAACTTTGCAGGGGCCCTTTGCTAGGTCTCCGCCGACAACATATGCCCCACAACTACTGGCCTCATGTGCGATTCCTTCGGCCAGATCTTCAATCCATTCCATGGATTCTTGGCCCGTAAGAGTTACTGCTGCAACTAAGAATCGTGGCGAGCCGCCCATTGCATAAACGTCGGCAAGGTTTGCCGCCGTAATCTTGCGACCAATATCAAAGGCGCTAGACCATTCGGTATTGAAATGTGTTCCTTCAACTGCGATGTCGGTTGTGATTGCGGTTCGTTCGGATGTCTTAACGACTGCAGCATCATCTCCAATGCCGATCTCGACTCCGCGTTGCGAGCTGCCAAATATGCGTGCTAGTGCCGCAATTACCCCAGCCTCATCGAAGTTCATACCGCTTAGCCTAATCGACTATCTTGTTGGGGCTCATCTGCGGTAGCGTTTGCCATCGACCAGAAAGGACATCTCATGTCAGTACAGGCTTTTATCTTGATTCAAACCGAAGTTGGCAAGGCAACTGGCGTTGCAGATGCCGTGGCAAAGATTCCTGGCGTTACATTGTCTGAAGGCGTTACTGGTCCTTACGATGTAATCATGCGCGCAGAAGCTGCAAGCATGGAAGAGTTTGGTCGACTAGTTCTTTCTAAAGTTCAAGCGGTACCTGGAATCACACGTACCTTGACTTGCCCAGTTACACACCTGAGCTAAGTTTTATCAAGCTTTGCTAATCGCTGAATCAATCAGCGCAGTAATCAAATCGGAGTAACTGACCCCCGTTGCCTGCCATAACTTGGGATAAACACTGGTGCCAGTAAAACCCGGCAATGTGTTGATCTCGTTAATGATGATTTGATTGTCATGGGTATAGAAAAAGTCACAACGTGCCAATCCTGAGCAACCTAGCGCGTCAAAAGCTTGCATCGCTGCAATTTGAATTGCTTGGGCATCCGCTTCGGGGATATCAGCAGGAATCTTTACCGTTGTCGCATCATCTAAATACTTTGCTTCAAAATCATAGAATTCAAATTGGGGATTAACCACAATTTCACCAACCACTGATGCATAACTTGTTCCATCACGCTCTAGTACTGCGCATTCGATTTCACGTCCATTAATGGCGGTTTCAATTAAAACCTTTGAGTCATACAAGAATGCATCATTGATAGCCGCAGACAATGTGTCAGCTGATTTAACTTTGTGTGTGCCACGACTAGATCCACCGCTTGATGGCTTCACAAAGACGGGATAAGAAAGTGTCTGGGCATCTGGATGCGGGTCACCACTACGAACAATGATTCCCGGTGCAACTGTAAGACCTGCTGCAGAAAATAATCCTTTAGCCAGCGCTTTATCCATGGCATCGGCAGAGGCTTTAACTCCACTTCCAACATATGGAATATGTGCATCTTCAAACAGCTGCTGAATCTTTCCATCTTCACCAAACTCGCCATGAAGAATTGAAAAGATGCAATCGATCTTTGTAAAGGAACCGTCTATTACAAGCCCACCTTGTGCAAGTTCGACAGTTGTTCCATTGTCTTCAATAGTTGGCATAACTTTGTTTTTAATTGCCAGCGGATAGTTTTCATCAAGTGCAACCCATTTGCCTGCCTTGGTAATTCCGATCAAAATCGGAGTAAAGCTTTTTTTATCTAAGCCCTTTAATACTCCCCCTCCCGAAACACATGAAACTTCATGTTCACTGCTCGGTCCTCCGCAGATGATTGCAACCGTTAATGTGCTCATCGGATAAAGTTTTCTGCTTTAGTCGTAATCTCCATCAGGCGATCTAGTGCTTGTTCGGGCGTCAACGAGCCTGAAACAACATCTGCCACCGCTTCGATGACTGGAACTTCAATTCCTACGCGGTGTGCAATTTCAAGGACGGCGCTAGAAGATGCAACACCTTCAACTGTTTTTGCCACCTGAGTTTTAGCAACCTCCATCGAACCACTTTTCCCTAAAACTTCACCAAAGGTTCGGTTGCGAGAAAGTGCTGATCCACAACTTGCAACTAAATCCCCCATGCCGGCAAGACCTGCAGCGCTGAGCGGATCTGCGTTGTGCGCCGCACATAAACGCGCAACTTCATTCAGGCCGCGAGTAATCAACATGGCTTGGGTATTTTCGCCGTAACCCATTCCGATTGACATACCCACAGCCAAAGCGATCACGCTCTTGATAGCACCTGCGAGTTCGCATCCCAAAACATCTACTGATGTATAAACGCGGTAATACGGTGTTGTAAAAAGCTGCTGAACTTTTTCAGCAATTCCAATTGCAGGAGCTGCTGCAACCGCACCTGCTGGTTGGCGCAAAACAAGCTCATTAGCAAGGTTTGGTCCGGTAATGATTGCAATGTTCTGGGTTTCTAGCACCACAGAAATAATCTCGGTCATACGAGACATGGTGCTTAGTTCGATACCCTTGAGCGTACTTATAAACAAAGCATTGGGTTGAACCATCGGCTTCCAAGCAGTGAGATTTTCACGAAGTGTCTGTGCCGGAACCGCAAGTACATAGATATTTGAATATTCAAAAGCCTCGCTTAAACTTGTTGTGGCTTTTAGTCCTACAGGCAAAATGTTGTCATCTAAGTACTTTGAGTTTGTGTGCTTGTTATTTACTTCATCAACTAATTCTTGGCTGCGACCCCACATTAATACATGGTTTCCAGCATCACACAGAACTTGCGCCATGGTGGTTCCCCACTGGCCAGCTCCTAGTACGACAACCTTGCTCACTTCTTCTTGGCCTTCTTAAAGTTACCGGTGCGAGGAAGGGTTGAATTGTGTGGATCAAAAATCTCTACGGGACGTTTTTCGCCGCGAAGTTGTTCGAGAAGATTTGTTAGCTCACGCATTACAAATGCAGTTGCTTCGCGCAATGCATCTGGATCATTCTCTTTTCCATACCACGGTGAAAGATCTAGGGGTTCGCCGACCAAAATCTTGATGGGAGTACGTGGGAAAAATTTGATTTTCTTTTCATAGGTTGGCATTACGATCTGCGAACCCCACTGGGCGATTGGCACAATTGGAGTTTTGGTAGCAATCGCCAATCGAGCTAAACCAGTTTTGGCAACCATCGGCCAACCAAGTGGATCTCTGGTTAACGTGCCTTCGGGGTAAACACCAACGCAATGTCCGAGCTCCAAAAGTCGAATCGCATGATCAAGGGCTTTAGATGCATCTTTGCTTTCGCGGGCAACCGGAACCATCCCTGCAGCCAAAATAATTTTCCCGATTACTGGGACTTTAAAAACGCCTTCTTTGCCTATATAGCGAGGAGCTCTTCCATTGCGGAACAAAAAGTGAGTTAGGAACAAAACATCCAGGTATGAAACGTGGTTACTGGCCACAATGATTTTGCCGGTCTTAGGGAGTTTCTCTCCGCCTCGCCAAACCTTCTTGCCCACTACATTCATAATGGGGATTAATACCTTGGTGCCTAATTTAAATGCAAAATTTGTGCCAAGAGGTTTTCCCGTTGGAGGAGCGTATGAAACTTTGTACTCCGTCATGTGATTAATAGTAGTGCTGCACATGCAAAAACGGGGCCAGCGTTGGCTGACCCCGTCTTTAAAGTAAAAAGAATTACTTCTTCTTACCCTTCTTTACAGCCTTCTTTGCTGCTGGCTTCTTCTTAGCAGGTGACTTCTTAGCCGCCTTCTTTGGAGCTGCCTTCTTAGCAGACTTCTTTGCAGCCTTCTTTGGAGCTGCCTTCTTAGCTGCTGGCTTAGCAACAACCTTTGGCTCTGGCTTTGGTGCAGGAGCTAGCTTGCGATCTCCTGAGATAACTTCCTTAAGTGCCTTTGCAGGTAGGAAGCGAGCCTTCTTTGAAGCCTTGATCTTGATTGTCTCGCCAGTAAATGGGTTACGTCCCATACGTGCCTTGCGGTCAACCTTCTTGAACTTACCGAAATCGTTGATCATTACATCTTCGCCCTTTGAAAGGTTGCGAACGATTGTGTCAAAAACGATATCTACAGCGTGAGCTGCTTCCTTCTTGCTGTCGTTGAAGTGTGGTGCTAACGCAGCAATGAATTGGGCCTTATTCATTGAAATCCCCTTATTTACGCGTAAATGTTAAGCAACCGCTTAACGTGTTCATAAACTTACGCGCTCAATAGGGGTGATGAGGCTATTGAAATGCGCGTGTCGCAATTTTTTATTTCACGCAAAATCCAAAAAACATTGATTTTTATGCGTAGAAAACCCTAAATGATTGATTGAGAGTTCTACACAAGAGTGTTCACCCTATGCAAAAAACCTTAAATTACGCTTGTTTTGAACCTCTACGAACGAATTGGCAGCGTTGCAGGTTTGTATGCAGGACGATTTTTCTCAAAAGAATCAATGAAATCAGTCTGTTTTAAGGTCAGCCCGATGTCATCTAAACCTTCCATCAAACGCCAACGGGTGTAATCATCGATTGCAAAAGGCAGGCTTTTGGCACCGTACGAGACTGTGCGTTCTTCTAGATTTACAGTGATTGGCGTTGCTGGTTCAGCCTCAATCGCTTCCCACATAGCCTCAACATCGCTTTGCTCAAGGATGATCGTCAGCAATCCGCCTTTCAGCGAATTTCCGCGGAAAATATCGGCAAAGCGGCTAGAGATAACTACCTTGAAGCCATAGTTCTGAAGTGCCCACACTGCGTGTTCACGTGATGAGCCAGTTCCAAAGTCGGCGCCCGCTACCAGCACGGTTGCGCTCTTGTAAGCAGGTTGATTGAGAACAAACTCTGGATCATTGCGCCAAGCAGCAAAAAGGCCATCCTCAAAACCGCTTCGGGTAACGCGCTTTAAGTAAACGGCAGGAATGATCTGATCTGTATCAACATTGCTTCGGCGAAGTGGAACACCGGTTCCAACATGTGTGATGAATTTTTCCATGGTCAGTTGCTCCTTACAGATCCGCAGGTGAAGACAGAGTTCCACGCAGCGCGGTTGCAGCTGCAACTAATGGACTTACCAAGTGAGTTCTTCCACCCTTACCTTGACGTCCTTCAAAGTTTCGGTTTGAAGTAGATGCAGAACGCTCGCCGACAGCAAGTTGATCAGGGTTCATGCCAAGACACATCGAACATCCTGCGTTGCGCCATTCAGCTCCGGCATCAAGAAAGACTTTATCTAAACCTTCTGCTTCGGCTTCAAGTCGAACGCGTGCCGATCCAGGAACTACCAACATGCGAAGTGATGAAGCGATCTTCTTTCCCTTCAAAACATCTGCAGCCGCACGCAAATCTTCAATACGACCATTGGTGCAAGAGCCCAAGAAAACAGTGTCAATCGCTATCTTCTTCAGTGGGGTTCCAGCTTCAAGACCCATGTAAACAAGTGCTCGTTCTGCAGCGGTTCTTGCTTCAGTATCTGCAAAATCTGCTGGGTTTGGTACGACACCGTTGAGCGGAAGACCTTGGCCAGGGTTGGTTCCCCACGTTACAAAAGGCTCTAGATCATCAGCATTGAGATTTACTTCGACATCAAACTTTGCATCTGCATCTGTGAACAGCGTTTTCCAGTACGCAAGAGCTGCATCGAAATCTTCAGGTGCATGAGGCTTGCCCTTGATGTAATCAAAAGTAGTTTGATCTGGGGCAATCAGACCTGCACGTGCACCAGCTTCGATTGACATATTGCACACAGTCATTCGTGATTCCATAGACAACGCACGAATTGCACTTCCGCGGTATTCGATGACATAGCCCTGCCCGCCACCAGTACCAATTTTTGCGATGATCGCAAGAATGATGTCCTTAGAGGTAACACCAGGCTTGAGTGTTCCTTCGACATTGATCGCCATTGTCTTTGGACGTAGCAATGGCAGAGTTTGCGTTGCTAATACATGTTCTACCTCTGAAGTTCCAATACCAAATGCGAGCGCACCAAAAGCTCCATGCGTTGATGTGTGCGAATCTCCGCACACAATTGTCATACCAGGCTGAGTGATTCCAAGTTGTGGCCCAACTACGTGAACAACGCCTTGATCCTTATCGCCAAGTGAGTGAATGCGAACGCCAAATTCCTTACAGTTTGCACGCAAAGTATCGACCTGTAGCTTTGACACTGGATCAGCGATTGGCTTATCAATATCGATTGTTGGAACATTGTGGTCTTCTGTTGCAATCGTTAGATCAGGTCGGCGAACAGGACGTCCTGTTAGGCGCAAACCATCAAAAGCTTGTGGGCTAGTTACTTCATGGATTAAATGCAGATCAATGTAAACAAGATCAGGTTCACCATCTGCACGTCGAACGACATGCTCTGCCCAAATCTTCTCTGCTAACGTTTTACCCACGGCTCTTGTGCTCCTTTTTCGTTCCAACTTGAGGTATCAGATACTGAGATGCTAATATCACTCTGTGAACACAAAGAATAGCGGAGTTGGCGTTTTAGACAAAGCGGTATCAATTCTGAGCACACTAGAGGCTGGCCCACACTCACTTGCTGAACTTGTTGCAGCTACCGGCATTGCCCGTCCTACCGCCCACCGTTTAGCGGTGGCTCTGGAATTTCATCGCTTAGTTGCTCGAGATCTCACGGGACGATTTGTTTTGGGCCCACGTTCTGGTGAATTAGGCGCAGCCGCTGGTGAGGATCGCTTGTTAGCCGCCGCTGCCCCAGCGCTATCGGCGCTGCGTGATGCAACAGGTGAGAGTGCTCAGTTGTATCGCCGTCAAGGAGATCTACGCATCTGCGTCGCGGTGGCAGAACGTCTTTCAGGTCTTCGTGACTCTGTTCCAGTCGGTGCAGCATTAACTATGCAAGCAGGTTCTGCAGCTCAAATTTTGTTGGCGTGGGAAGATTCAGAAAAAATTCACCGCGGACTCACTAACGCACGTTTCACCGCCGCGCAACTATCTGCTGATCGACGTCGAGGTTGGGCACAATCGGTCGGAGAGCGCGAAGCCGGTGTTGCATCAGTATCTGCGCCGGTTCGTGCGCCCAATGGCAAAGTAATCGCCGCTGTAAGCATTAGCGGCCCGATCGAACGTCTAGGACGTCAACCAGGCCGCATTCATGCTGCTGCAGTAGTTGCTACCGCTGCTCGTCTGACTGAATACCTAGCTCGCGAATAACCCGCGAAATAGTTGAAAAGGAAAAACCTTTTCGCTGCAACAAGGATTGAATTCTGCGAATCTGAACCTCAGCCTCAAAACGACTCATTGTGCTGTATTTGCGCATCGCCAAAGAAAAAGCGGTGCGGTATTCAGATTCATCATCAATCTCATCCAACGCTTCATCGATACTTTGTTGGTCAACTCCCCTAGTGCGAAGTTCACCAGCGATAATTCTTTTGGACAGTTTCTTTGAGGTATGTCGCGATTGAGTCCACGCTTTTGCGAATTCAGAATCGTTAATCAATCCTTTTTCTTGAAGTCTAAAGATGGTTGCATGAGCAACATCATCTTCGACCCCGCGCTTTTTTAGATGAGCCAGAAGCTCACCCTTACTCTTGGCCCGCGCGACCAACGCATTTAATGCGATGGTGTTTGCAATTGAGTAAGGGTCAGCCTCGTGGTCAACTTTTGTGTACTCCAACATTGGAGCTTAGAAATCCACCTCTGCGGTGGCCTCATCGATTGCAGCAACTAACGCTGGATCGACCTCAACCGGAACAAAGTGAGCGCGGATCTTGGTCTCAATATCATTGGCAAGATCTGGGTTATCCAAGAGGAATGCACGAGCATTTTCTTTACCCTGACCCAGTTGGTCAGCCTCGTAGGTGTACCAAGCACCTGACTTCTTGACGATACCGATGTCAACACCCATATCAATCAATGAACCTTCACGTGAAATTCCAGTTCCGTAAATGATGTCGAATTCGGCTTGCTTAAATGGTGGAGCCATCTTGTTCTTAACAACCTTGACGCGGGTACGGTTACCCACTGATTCTTGGCCATCCTTCAGCGTTTCAATACGACGGATATCTAGTCGAACAGACGCGTAAAACTTAAGCGCTTTACCACCAGTTGTTGTCTCAGGTGAACCAAAGAAGACACCGATCTTGTCACGGAGCTGGTTAATGAAGATCGCAGTTGTCTTTGACTGATGAAGTGCACCAGTAATTTTACGAAGTGCCTGAGACATCAAACGAGCCTGTAGACCCATGTGTGAGTCACCCATCTCGCCTTCGATTTCAGCACGAGGAACAAGTGCTGCAACCGAGTCAACTACAACTAGATCAAGTGCACCTGAACGAATCAGCATGTCCATGATTTCTAGAGCTTGTTCACCAGTATCTGGTTGTGAAACTAGCAGTGCATCAATATCTACACCTAGTTTCTTTGCATACTCAGAATCAAATGCGTGCTCTGCATCGATGAATGCACAGATACCGCCAGCTTTTTGTGCATTAGCGATTGCATGCAAGGTAAGAGTTGTCTTACCTGAAGATTCTGGTCCATAAATTTCAACAACGCGACCGCGTGGAAGTCCACCAATACCAAGTGCGATATCTAATGCGATTGATCCTGTTGGAATAACTTCGATAACAGTGTTCTGTCGCTCTGACATCTTCATTACTGAGCCTTTACCAAATTGACGTTCGATCTGGGCTAGGGCTGTGTCGAGCGCTTTTTGGCGTTCGCTGTTGGCTTTATCTTGTGCTGCATCGTTAGCTTTGTTACTTTTTTCAGTAGCCACTTACATTCCTTTCGATAGAACGTCTTGCGTTATGCAAAAACGTTTTGGTCTGGCCCAGAAGGTACGGAGACCCAACGACGGTCTGCAGAAGCTCCACAACTGGTGTGGAGAAGCGCTGCAGGCGGAGGTTGGAACCGCTCTGGTTGTACGAG
>Ga0209770_10000121_pt1 | contig 44232 bp, 68 predicted proteins | sample LauGreSu1BDMLBDD_2_FD_187572 | JGI IMG/M metagenome (GOLD analysis project Ga0209770, IMG submission 187572) | Freshwater lake microbial communities from Lake Michigan, USA - Su13.BD.MLB.DD (SPAdes) (version 2) | ecosystem: Environmental > Aquatic > Freshwater > Lake | place: Lake Michigan, USA... | reverse complement strand
AGCAGTAGCAATCGCTCTATTCACAAGCGGATTCACGCTTGGTATGTTCGTCGCACGTCGTGCCGTCCGCGAATGGCTCGCACGTCAAAGATAGCAGACTGAAAGTCTGCTTATTTAGGGGGGACGGCAAATCGCTGTCCCCTCTTTTGTCGCTTAGAAAGGAGCAACAAATGACAGCACTAACAATGGATGTTCAATGTCGGTTATGCGGTGAGTCCAAGTGGATTGACTGCACAGTCGAGCAGATGACTGAGTTCTACATGCCTCGCTCCGAGCGTAGGTTTGTGCAAGACATCTTCCCTGATTTATCTATCGGAGATAGAGAGTTGCTTATCTCTGGAACATGTGATACCTGCTGGCAAAAGTTGTTCGGCAGTGATTGTGATGAGGAGGAATGAGATGAACTACAAAGTAGCAATCAACTGGCAAGAGGATGAGAACTCGCCCACTGGCACAATGTATTGGGTCGAGGTAATGAAACTTGATGACTGGAATACAGTCATTGTTGAAGCCAAGTACCACACATTGAGTGTCGCATGGGGCGACGCTCTCTCACAACTGCAAGCGATAGGAGAAATCTAAATGGGTGCAAGAATCAACTTCGTATTCAAGCAATACGAAAACAAACCAAACGTCGTGCTCTACTCACACTGGGGCGAGACATCATGGGAGATTGACTTAGCGTTTGCCTTAGATAAGGCAAGGGGTCGCTGGGATGATGTCTCATACGGCACACGTATCACAATCACAAGCCTCGTTGCTGAGCAATGGGGTGCTGAGACTGGCTTCGGTATTTATACCGCCGAAGACGGCGAAGACTTAGGAGATTTCCAAGTCGAGGTTGATTTCATCAACCAAACAGTCGAAGGAGTTCCCTTCGACACGTTCGTAAAGTATGGAATAGCGAAAGGGGAGTATCAAGATGCCTAATTGGGTATTCAATTCACTAATAATCGAGGCAGAGCCTCAAGTTCTAGCACAGATTAGGGCGCAGGTATCTGCGCCTTATGAAACAGAGCACCTTGACTGGCAAACCAACGAGCGAGTCAAGGCAATGGTTGAACAACCATTCTCATTCTGGAACATCATCAAGCCTACTGACCTTGATGCATACCATGACAACCCAGCAACGCACGACCAGAGCGGGCGTGATCACTGGTACAACTGGAACATCCGAAATTGGGGTGTGAAATGGGAAGCAAGAGAAGCATACGAGAAGGATGACTTCACCGAAGGTGATACCGATACCTTCTATAACTTCGATACAGCATGGGGAGTACCCGAGAGTGCATTGCTCGAGCTCTCACGCCAGTATCCAACAGCCAAACTCAACCTTGAGTTCGAGGAAGAGGGTGGTTGGGGTGGTGAACTTCTCTTCACCAATGGTGAAGTGGAAACACTAGAAGAATACAACGACAAATGCAGACAGTGCGGAGCACTAGACCAAATGGAAATGTGCGACAACTGTGAGAACTATCTATGCACGAAGTGCAACTATGGCTCATTCATTGAGGAAGAAAAACTCAGCGAGTGCGAGACACACAAACATCTACTAGAGGAGGCAAGCGCATGACAGTGTACATAGCAAATGAGAATGGTGATTGGTGGGAGTATGTCAAAGGCTCCGTCCTCTACATAGTAGATGACGAATCACCACGCATCAAGCAAGCAATGAAGGACGAGGACACCTCGCCCGACGCAGACAAGTTCGAACGATTCATACAACAGTATGGAGAGACGATTGACCTAGGAAAAGGAGCATACAAGTGGGACTAAACACAGCGCAAGACTTAGCGGAGAATGTCATTGACATTCGCCAGTCAATAGCAATACAACTGCAATCAAATCACTATCCGCCTGTACCCCTGAGCATGGTCGAGCCATGTATCGAGGCTATCTATGCGGTATCTGAAGGGCTAACGCACAAGCAAATCAACCTGCCGAAAGGTGTCTCATGGCGGGGCTATCCTACGGCTCCCGCCTACACCATAGTGGAAGCACATCACCTCGAACCATGGTGCGATTACGATCACGAGTGACGTGTGTTCTTTATAGCATAGAGAATCTATGCTCTTGAAATAGCCAACCAAACCGAAAGGAGAAACATGCTATCGCTAATCAGAAGCAATGACCGCAAGGTTACCAACCTAGTCTCGCCAAGTGGCAAGACATCTGCAATCGCTAACACCTTCGGCTTACCAGCAGGCAAGGCATACTCATGTCCCAGTGCAACCAGCATCTGTGAGAAAGTGTGTTATGCAGGCAAGCTCGAGCGTGTATACAAGGGAGTGCGAGAAGTTCTCGTTCACAACTGGCAACTATTGAAGGACGCAGACATCAACCAAATGGTTGACTTACTTGATGACATGATTACTGATTTCATCAGGGATTGTGAGAGACGGAATGCCCCGAAGTTATTCCGCATCCACTGGGACGGCGACTTCTTCAATACAACTTACGAGTATGCATGGCAGAAAGTAATCATGATGCACGAGGACGTACAGTTCTGGTGCTATACACGTGTCAAGTCTGCTGCTTATTCCCTATCGGGACTTGACAATCTCTCGCTGTACTACAGTACAGATGACGAGAACAAACACATTGCCGAACAAGTTCGCAATGAAACAGATACGAAACTAGCGTACCTATCCACCACATTCCAAGATGCGGAGGATGAAATGGTACGTATCACTGGCAAGGTAGGTGCGAAATGTCCTGCACTAACCAAGCAAATCCCACTCATCTCAACGAGTGGCTCAGCCTGCGTCAGCTGCGGGCTCTGTGTCTACGGCAAAGCCGACATCCGATTCAGTTCAACCAAGAAATGAGGAACAAATGAACGCATCATTCCGTATCGAACAAGTAAGTTTCTTACTTGACCAGTACCGAGAAGCAACGCACCGCCCAGGCATGATGGACCTTGCCATCTGGCAAACTCTCGAGACGTACTACAAACAGCCAGATGAATGGGACATAGTGCTCACATCCACACGTGAAGAAGCATTCGACCGCATGGTTGCGGATCATTGGAGCGTGAACATGGGTGACCACTTCTATGGATTGGATTACGAAACCATAGATGAACTAGTCCTTGAGTACCTCAAGGATAACAAGTTAGTAAAGGACACAACCGAAGATGAGGAGGAAGAGTAATGCCTATCATGTGTGAAGAATGCAAGTGCTCGAACTGGTCATGCAATGAATGCGGTGAGTCCAATCATAATGATTGTGGTTGCCCTTGTTGTGGTTGTAAATGCCAGACGAAAGAAGATGAGAAGTGGTGCGATGATTGCGGAAAGAACGTGCCATACACCAGCGAGGGATGTGCCTGTCAAGATAGCACAGCTTTAGCTGTGCATATAGATAACCAACCAACCGAAAGGAGCAACACCATGGAAACAGAAGCACCAGTAGTAACGCCAGACCAGCAACAAATTGTGTACCTCAAGGAGCAGAATGCTGCACTCGAGAAGCGCATTGAAGCACTAACGATTGACCTCACCAACTCACGCTCAATGATTGACGAGCACCGACGTAAGGTGAGCAGACTGTTCACCAAGTTGAACGATTACATTGAAGAGAATGACTTCGACGAGGACGGCGAGATGCCTATGCATGAACTCGACGACATACTCAGCAACGTATTCACTAACCGCCTCGTGTTCGAGAAGTTATACGAGGTGCAGATTACCTACACAATAGATGCGACGTTCGAAATCCGAGCCAAGGATGAGGATGCAGCACGTGAGATAGCCGAAGAGATTGGTATCTGTGAAGACCCACGCTTCGACCATGAAGATGACCCAACCGAATGTGCCATTGACACATCCCGAGTTGGATACCTACAACGAAAGGTGAACTAATGCACGAAGTACCCAAGCTAGGTGATCGCGTCAGGAATGGCGCGATCATCATCGACCTCAAGCCAGCATGGGATTCATCTGGCTACATTGCCCTCTGCCTATGGGTCGAGGACATGCAAACAGCCGAGCCATACAGACGTACGGTTGACCCATACGTCACGTGGTTCATCCGCCCCGAAGCAGAGGGAATCATCTGCCATCAGGGTCACTATCACGACCAACTCTCAGAAGCAGTTGTTGATTTCAACAACCGTATCTGATACCCTCACCTACAACCCAACACGAAAGGAAGTACCATGTCACAACTAACAATCCGTTCACGCCGTAATGCATACAGCATTATCGGTGAGCAAGTATCCGCTACATCTGCAAGAGATGCAGCAACACAGGCTGGTCTTGACTGGCACGTATCACTAGCCGACGTACAAGCGTTGGCTGTATCAGACACAGGTGTTAGCCAACTCGAAGTGCCTAACACTTTCGCAACTATCCGTACCAATGAAGACAACACACAGTCTGTACTAGGTACAGTCGGTGGACGTTACAAAGTATTCCAGAATGCTGAGATGTTCTCAGCACTGGATGCACTGGTGGATTCAGGGGATGCACGTTATGCATTCGCTGGTGAAGTCAAAGGCGGAGCACAGGTATACATGGTGCTCGAGCTACCTAAAGGTGTAACGATTGGCAACGATGAGCACAAGGCTTATCTAGTAGCACGAACTTCACATGATGGTTCAACTGCACTGCAGATTGCACCAAGTGTTACACGTTTACGCTGCACCAATCAGATCGCTGGCATCTTCTCTAAGTCAGCGACCTATACACTCAAGCACACAACCAATGCCGAGTTCAAGATTGAGGACATCCGCAAGATTATCCCAGTCACATACACAGGCATCGAGTTCTACGAAACCGTAGGTAACAAACTCATCAACGAGAAACTCACAGACACAGAGGTGGATAACATCTTCAAGAAGATGTGGTCACTACCATCTGTGATTGAACAATCACCATACGCCATGCTCACAACAGGGCAGAAGCGACAGTTCAACTCAGCAATAACTGCACGTCAGTCAGCCAAAGGTATCTACATGGGTGAGACTGGTACTCAAGAAGAACTGTACGGCACAGCGTTCGGTGCGTTCCAAGCAATCGTGGAATACGCTGACCACTACAGCCACAAGTCAGAAGAAACACGAGCCGAGCGTGTCATCAACGGTTCGGCTGACCGCATCAAGAGCAAAGCTCTTACCCTACTAACGAAGGGAATCTAAATGGATAAGCAAGACCTATACATCCAGCCTCACATCTCGACGAGGCTGGCTCAGTACATACAGAAGGCACTCGATTACCTACACATCTATGCACAAAAGATGGATGACCCAAGTGTGATCGAGCCTGAGCTACACAAGGAAGCAGATGATGTCATGGTTGACATCATTCTGGATGCACCTATACCAGAGGAGGAATCTAATGGGTAAACTAATCAACAAAGATACGATTGGAGTTCGCGTTGGGGGTATGAAAATTACCCCCATCGCGGGCTGGACATGGTACTGTGGATACCATGACTCGTATGGAATCGGGGATGACCGCGATGAATGCGTGTTCATGTTCGGTGCTCACATGCATTACAACGAGATAGACGGTGATGTATGCGAGCCGTACTACAAGGAATGGAAAGTAAAGGAGGAAGCATGATTTACCTAGCAAGCGTGTGTCTTATCTGTTCATACTGCAATGCAGAGATAGAACGCAGAACAGAACGTGAAGCGCGAGAAGCACTGGCTTGGCATCAGAAGTATGTGCAGTGCATGAAGGAATACTGATGGGCAAACCACGCCCAACAGAAATAAAACTAGTAGCAAAGCTACTAGATCCAGACGCTGAGAACTCCGAAGATGCTGCGGAACTAGCGATTGAAATCATTGAGGCACTAGATAACTCTAGGCTCAAGCGAGAATCGTTTATTGTCGTAGCAAAGTTAGCGGACTGGGCTCCCTTGCAGGCATGGGGGGAGTTCAGTACCCGCTTACAAGCAGAGAAGTTCTTTCCTAACCTAGCCTCACCAGATGCTGGTGGTGGTAAAGGTGCAATAGCAAGGCTCGAACATCCAGATGATTTACTCAAACGAATAGGAGCTAAGTAATGTTTTACAACGGATTTACTTTACTCATGCAGATACTTGCAGGCATGAGTATGTATTATGTTGGTCGACACTTTGGTTACCACCAAGGTGAGCAAGAGATGTATCAGAGATGTCGACGTGCTGATGAAGCACGTCGTGAGTTCTTCTCAGACATCACTCGGCAGTAGGTTCAGAATCAAGGGCGGGGGCGGGAGCCTCCGCCTTTTTTTCTGTCTCGTCCGCGACCAAGTGCGTGATCCAAAACAACTTATAGTAATCGTAATCATAAGAGAATCTCTTCATGTGCTTGACTGTCGCACCAGTATGTGCATGAAGTGGGACACCAGCTTGCTTCATTAGCATGAAGAACTGGATGTCTTCCGATACATACTGAGCATCGCTACCACCAGATGAATGCTCAACAAAGAATGGCTGCTCATCACCATGAAACTCTTTCATCTTCTTAGCAGCAGACCTATGCATCAAGAAGAATCCATAGCCAGCATAGTCACACTTGACTATGGCATTAGGTTCAAGCGGATGTATGTATGACATCGTGTGTCTATCTTCTGGGTGTGCCATGAATAGGCATGGGTATGGAGCCATCAAAGCCTGCTCATTCTCTTTCGAGATGAAGTAAGTTCCACTAACAGCAGGTCTTTCCTTAGCATCAGCCACATCCCAAACCTTTCTCAGCGCATCATTAGTCATGTGAATGTCGCTATCAATCCACAAGATCCAATCGAAGTCTGAGTTCCACCATGTATCAAAAGCTGTCTGACGCTGGCGTCCAATCTGATTTCCTTGTACACGCTGCGCTCCAAGGATGGGCAAACCACTGGTCAGAATTGTATAGACCAGACCCTCCGCAAACTTTCCATCTACCATTCCGTTATCACACCAAGTAAGCATGATCTTTTCTTTAGCCTTGTGCATGGTTGCCTCCCCATCCTGTCCCTGTGAATTTAATTGGTGGTGCATTGTATATTCTACGTAATGTGCTACCGCATACAGGACAGTCGTACTCTTGTTCTTCTTCTGTCATGCCACGTTCAATGGTGATTACTTGTCCATCACCTGGACATTCATAGTCGTATCTCATTAGTAAGGTGTTGCTCCCCCCAGCTTATCTGCTATCTCTTTAACTCCCTTAGCAATCAGTTGTTCAACTCGTTGAGGTGAGATGTCCCAAGCTTCTGCGATTTCTGCAAGTGGCTGGTCGTTGACGAACCGAGAGGTGAGGATTCCTTGCATACGTGGATCAAGTTTCTTCATTGCTCTATCTACATCAGCAATCATTGCTGCCAAATTGTTGCCCTCATTGGCAAGCTTCTTTACTCTTACGCCATGTATATCTGGATCAAATACTTGGTTAGCCAAGTATGACTCATCAGTACCAGCAACCTTAATAAGATTCTCAATCAACTCAAGGCGATAGAAGTATTCATCACCGAGTTCATAACCCAAAGCCTTAGCCTTTTCCTTGCGAGCGTATCGCTCGCCTGCCCTACGTATGAACGTAGAGAACGCTTTGTATCCCTGCTTCTTCTCGATTACATCTTCACGTATGAGGTACTCAGATACTTTATCTTTGCGTTTCCAAGCGTACTCATTCATAGCCTGACGTATATCTTCGAGCTCAACGTAGCGGTGATACCGCTTGGACAAATGGTAGGCGATACCTGAAGTTATCTCGTTGATCTCTTGCCACACTGGATGGTCTTTAGTTAAGTCAGACATACTGCCTAACCAAGTAAGTGTGCGCTGCAAGTAGCAGGTCGGGATCATCGCCGAGTAAACCTAACGCTCGGTTATGATTAGAGCAGAGCAAGCCACGCACCTTACCAGTGCGGTGATCGTGGTCTATATCTAACGCACGAACAGATGGACTAGCACCACAGATATAGCAGCCACCACCTTGAGATTCAAGCATGGATTCGTATTCTTCTACGCTAATACCGTAACTACGGATGCGTGATACTCGCTGCTCTTTGTATGTTTTATTTCTGTTGCGTGGCATACTTCTCCCAGATACCTCGCTCTACCATCAGCGCAATGATTGCGTAGTTGGCAATGTCAATGAAGCTATCTTCGAGAGCTTCATTGTTAGGTTCAATGGAGTTGTATATAAGATTCTTTAGTCGTTCAAGTTTGTCAGACATACGAACCATCAACCCATTGGTCGCACCGCCAGGTGCATTCCAAATGTTTAGTGGACCGTAATCGATTTGCTTCATAACCAAGATAGACAGAAGCTGATCGTAAATTTCCTGAGCATCTTCTTGGAAATTATCGATGGTTAATTTGTTCGTCGCCAACGGAGCACCTTTCAGTTGTTAATTGCATTAACTAAATCAGCTAATGCTTGCGCTCCTTGGTCTACAATTATACTATTAACATCGCTATCAGGCGGTAACGACACGCGGACAGCTTGGGGTATGGCATCCTGTAAACGACGAGCAAGTTCCTGCCCTGGATTAGAGCCATCCTCTTTAGCATCATTGTCTGTACAAATTATGACAGTGCCAATACCATCAAAACACCTACTAAAATAAGGCTTCCAAGCATTAACGCCAGCAACGGCAACAGCAGGGAACCCAGCAAGAGTCGCACTAATCGCATCTATTTCTCCCTCTACTACTAGCACTTGATTGACTGCATGAAGTATTGCATCGACGTTATACAGGTGGTGCTTCTGTCCTGTAGGTATCATGTACTTAGGATCACCGCCGTCAATACGACGGAACTTAAACCCAACTACACCAGCCTCTGTTATATAGGGGATGGATAGGTGATGTCGAAGTCTGTCCTCATGACCAGGTGCAACCTCGGCTACATATCCCAGTAAAAATTTTTCGGCTCCATCAAGGATGCCACGCTGTGTTAGGTAAGCCTCTGCTGGTGAACCAGCAAGGCTTTCATGGTATTGGTGTGCTGCTTTAGTCCAGAGATCTATGAGCTTGGGGTTAGTCTTCATGGTTTCTCCTGCCTGTGTGTAATGAATGGAGGTGCAGTATATACATCATTGCGAGCAGCAATCTGCATTGCTTGTTTCCATGTTGCGCCACCTGCTAATGCACCAAGTGCAAAGCTTGACCCTGATCCTACGCCATACAGCCCATCGTCACGTAAGTAAACAGAATAAGAATCATCTACTTGGTAGATGGTTCCATTGATTGCAAGTATAAACTCGAAGCCTGCATCTGCATCATCTTTGTCTGGTACATAGCCAGACTCCTTGATACATTCTCTAATGCTTGGGGCTACAGTTGTAATCATAAAGTGATACATGTCTTTGATGTTAGCTGGGATTGCAGGTGGTTTCCACACATGTTGTATCACATCACATGGTTGCACATCCCCAGCACCAGCAATTAACCACTTACCCCGCTTACTAATCTTAGTAACAATTGGATGTGAGTACGGTCTATTCATTGCAGTGGTACGTGAATCAGCTGCAAGAATGCAGCCGTTATCTTGTTGGATACCAATGATCGTTGTCATCTAGACCTCAACCTTGGTGGTGTCCACCGCCCACTCTTCTTACTGCGACGATTGTGAACAATCGGAGTAGAAGATTCTTTGCCAATATTTTTCTCAGCCCATGACCGAGCTTCTGGGTATGCTAAGTTCTCACGAGCCATGATGATCTGTATACCAGAACCACCAGCACTACATGCATAGCATACCCAGACGCCCTTGTCTGAGTTCACCGAAGCAGACTTACGAGAGTCATCATGTACTGGACAGAGAATTGACTTCTCACCTTGCGGTAAGTCCAATCCATAATGATTGAAGACTGCTTCTAAGAACTCAGGCTGGTTCACTTAATACCAATTCCTTTCTTGATGGAACTTGTGTGCCTCGCACCAAGTTCCGTAACGATGAAGCACATACTTGTGTGCTTCTGATGTTTGTTTGAGTAGTGACCACTCGGGTTTTCCCCATAGTAATTGCCACGCTCCACGTGCTCCGCTCGATTTGTTGAACGAGTCCACGTTGTAACGGCTCTCCTTGTACGCGATCTTCTTCGCACAAGATGCTTCTCGTTTGTCCGTTGTTACTGTGCTTATCGCAAGCTCTATCGCTGATTCTTTGTCGAGCGTTATCATACGCTTTTCCAAAGTCATCTTCGGTGAGATTGCTGTTGCTGGCGTTGATAGTGATATCAACGTTGTTAGTACGGTTATTGCGATCAACCGCATAGTTACCTCTTTTCAGTTGGTAACGCACTGTCACTGTGTTACCTATGTCCATTGTAACCTGCCTGTTTTAGCAGATCAGCCCAGAGCCATGCGGGCATTACCGCGTATGACTCTGAGACATTTGTAGTGCCACGCTTTTTTATTAGCACCACGCCAGTCTCAGCATCAGCATGAGTCATCTCGTCTGACAACTCCTGAAGATAGCCACTGAGAGTGATCTTCTTTTCGTTCTTACATTCTATCACTACGCCATCGATGCCATCAATGTCACCAACATCGTCGTGACGACCTGCACCATACGCACGTTCAGCGCATGGAAAACCATACGAGACTAGCCACTTGGCTACGTCTCGTTCGTATTGTGAACCTTTACGTTTACTTGGTGTCGACATAATCAGTCACCAGTATCTGCTCGAGAATAATGTTTCTGTTCCTTCGAATAATCATACGTTCTCTCGGTGTCATACCACCCCATAATCCGTGAGCTTCATGTCTTACTGCCCACTCTAAGCATTGTTGTCTTACGAAACATCCAGAACAAATTGTTTTGCCAAGCGAATAGATTGATGTATCTCGTTCGTTATCTTCTTCTGTGAAGAAGAACTCAGTACCCACTTCCCTGCAACGAGCTTGGCTGAAGTTTGGATATTCCATCGATGAGCTCCTCTATTGGTTGTAGTTGATTAGCATCCATCACTAACCGAATGCCGTAACCATAGTCATGTTTGTAATGTTCCGCAAGAAATCTTTCACGTGTCACATAACCAACTAGAGTAAACTTGCTGTCGACATGAGGTAGTTGTTTGTCACCAAAGAATTGCACCAACACTGCGATGTCAGATACAAATAATTCTGGTGCATTAAATATTAATTGCGGGAGCGTGGAAGTTTTGACTTGTATATTTTTTCCCAGTGGTGTAGATAAGTCGTGTCCGTTGTCACCGCTCGGCGAAATCGTTCTGTCCACTTGTAGCCCAAGTCCTTTGCCACACGCCATCTCACCCAGCTGACCCATAAGATTAACCGAATACGACGAATTGTTTTTGTCAAACTTTTTATCGGTGACTTCATATTGTTTTTTATTTTCTCTCACTAGGTGGACGAAACGAAGTGCGTCCAAGATCTCATCTAGGGTTAATTCAATATCTACTGCCATTGTCTCATTGTCCTTGCTCTTGCTAACTCGGCAGGTGAGTTATACAAAGTCATGTGGCTTGCCTCCGCTGACAACGAGATGTAACTCTCTGCTGTTGGGTCAGCCTTACCATGTCGGTTCTTCACTACAGCAACGCGATAAGCGTTTGCTTGTCCGTCTAGTGCAACACTAAGAACCAACTCTGGTAACGCTGCAACTTTACCCATTAATGCTTTACGTGGAGCAGGATAGTTAGGCTTGGACATCTTCTCGTTCTCGGATACATGGTGCAGAACAATGAATGCTGACTCGTATTCACGAGCCATGTAGTGGAATGCTGACATTGCATCACGCAATGCAGTCCATTCATTGTCGCTTGTTGAAGCGACATTCATTAAGTTGTCTACAAAGATTGCTTGTGGTGCAGAGCCGTGCAGTTCTATCCAAGCTTCTATTTCTTCTTCGATGTCTTGCAACGAAGGCGACGGATCAAAGTTGAATCGAACATGCCCTGCACCATCAGCGAGTGCATCTTCCAAAAGGACTGATGCATCAGAGTCCATCATCTTCTCAACCTGTGCGACTTCTTTCTCCATAAGGATTGCCCCTGCACGAGTGGCTATTGTTCGGGAGTCAGAGTCAGCCGAGAAGTAGAGTGACGGAATCTTAGATTGAATTGCGTACCACAGTGCAAGTAGTGTCTTACCACCACCAGGTTGTGCTGCTATCAAGTGCAACTGCGCTTGACGAAACACAACTTGTGAACCAGTAAGTTGAGGCAGAATCTCTGGGAGCATATGTCCAGCAGGAGATTCAACCCCCACTACTTGCAACAGTGAACGCATGGTTACTTAGCCCAGATAGTTTCTGCTTCAGTTGCACCTGGAGTAAAAGGCTTCGGTCCCTTGGCTGGGTCAAACCAACCAACGTAAGCCTTGCCAGCCTTGGAAGTACCCTTCTTCTTTGCGTACTTACCACGACCGTCTGGTAGTGCTGGTGCATCTGGATGTCCATATGTCCATTCATTACCGTAGCGATCCATGATTACTTCAATTGCTTGTGGTGTTGTGCCAGTAGCAACTGGAGTTGGATTGAGTCCAGCATCCTTTAGCAACTGCACTGCTGCATCTGCATTAGGTGTGTAAGCATTACCACTTGTACCGCCTGAGCGATTGTTAAGTGATTGCTGTAGTGCAGCAGCTTCAGCGATTGCTTCAACTGCAGCAGTTAGGTTGGCACGAAACTCACTAACGCTATTACCTCGGACGGTGAATAGGTCAGTTGAGTTCAACTTGCCTGTATACGAGAACATAGATTCAGTCATCTAGTTCATCTCCTTTTCCTTTTCCCTGGATTTGTAATGGGAAATCTTTTCCTCCCATTGCAGGACATTGTGCCGTAAAACTGCACATCCTGCAGGAGTCACCAACTGATGGCGGGAACCAGCCATCCCAGACGGAAGCGTTCATCGCTCCAAATACATAATCAAAATATTCCATTGTCAAATGTGACAAGTCAATGAGTTCATCGAGCTCGCCTTTGCGAGTCATGAAGAAGGCTCCCCACTTAGGGCGGATGCCATAACTACGTTCTATACCAGAGGCGTAAAGACCAGCCTGAATAGCACCGAAGGGCGTCCTAGAACCTGTCTTGTAGTCAACGATAACAAGGTCTTCCCCTACCTTGTAAATCGCATCAACAACCATGCGTACTGGTGTACCCCCGAAGTGTACATCAGCAGCCCATTCGATTCCAGGACGCCCATCAGGCATAGTAGCAATCTGCCAACCAGATTGTTTGTACCAGTTATAGTACGCCTCAACCTGCTTGAGTCCATCGCTCTGCCAAAAAGGCAGATCTTCCCCATCAGGACGCAAGGTGGTCTTGCGTCCTGCTGTCTTCCACTCTGTCGAGGGAATGCCAGTCTTTTGTTCTGTCTCCAGAACGGCATCATTAAATACTTCTGCCCACTTAGTTGTCAAATCGATAGTCATCGGGGTTCCATTCTGGGTGATCTACTGGGGTTGGTGCTGTCATTGGTGAGCCACAGTTGGCGCAAAAAGAATCCAAGAACCACATGACCAGCTCGTAGTCCGAGAATACTGCTCTGATAACTTGGACGTTACTTCCGCAATTGATACACTCATTGCTTGGTACGCCACGTTGGTCAATCCCCTGTGGGTTGCTGTCGGTAGAGCTCATGGTTTAACCACTCCAACATTGAATGGACGGCGGAACCAGCAGCAAGGTACACTGCAGGTTTTTCAGGAACCATGGCTACCTTACTCAGATAATATTTCTGAGGGCATGATTGCCAAGTAGATAGCTGGCTAAAGGATCTATGAGGAGGAAGTTCATTCATACCAGAATAATACCAGTCGTGACCAAGATTACTTGGTAACGACACGCCTTTCTTTTTTACCAATAAGTGATAGGGTAGAGGGGTGGTGGGCGGGAAAGGCTCGCCATAGGGCGAGCCGATGAAAAGAATAGGAAGTTATGACATATCCAAACTGGTTTGAATCAACAGATGCAATGAAGAACTTCGAGAAGAACCTTCTGCCTCTGGCAGACAAAGAGATTAAATGCCTCCAGATTGGTGCTTATACAGGTGATGCAACTAAGTGGATGGTTGACAACATCCTCAAGCAACCGCATTCATTCCTTGTAGATGTAGATACATGGGAAGGATCTGATGAAGCAGTCCACCACAATATGGATTGGAAAGATGTATACAAAACATACACAGATAAAAATGCAACAGCTATCTTTAACCAGCAAGTAGTTGTAATGCAGATGACCAGCGATAGATACTTTGCTGGTATAGGTAATGAACAAATCTTTGACTTCATCTATGTAGACGGTGACCACACTGCGTTTGCTGTGCTGCGTGATGGATCAAATGCGTATGACAAACTCAAGGTGGGAGGCATCCTTGCCTTTGATGATTACACATGGAGTTTAGGTAAAGGTGAGTTCTATGATCCAGGGTATGCCATTGACGCACTGTGTCATTTGCTTGTTGGCAAGGTAGAGAAGATAGAAGATAACTCTCAGCTCTGGTTAAGAAAGATTATATAAATAAAAAAAGAGGGGGACAATTAAGTCCCCCTCTCTTTCTAGCCCTACCATTCTGGTGGAGCAACTGCGAGCGCATCCAGCGTGGCTATATTGATGCACCCGACTACTGGGATGTCCAAGCGACGCTGCAACCCTTTTAACATTTCCTGTAGGGGAGCATCAAGCAGATCATCTCCAGCAACATTAAGAGCCACACGAACTTGTGTGACCAATGGCGATCTTTCTTCTGGTTGTACTAGTGGTAAATATTTTTCTATCAAACAACTACTTCTTCTGTGTCGATTGTCTGTAGTTGGAGGGTAACAATCCCGCCGAACCCAGATGCAAAAGTGGGTGGGGCAGTCTGCTCAAATTGTAAAGCGCGGATGACGCAAATGCGTTCTTCCCCAGATGTGAAGTCTTGGTAGAGGACTGCTCCACCATTCTGCTCAATAGACTCAAGGTATTGGATTCGTTCCCATGGGTTTGAGATTCGTGTGTTTCCATTTGGATCCCTCTCTTCTTCATAACAAAGTAATGGAACTGTAATAGTACGTGAACGCAATGGTGCAGGTAATGCACGGATCTGCCATTCATTTAATATAGGTCCTAGTGTTGCATCAGATGCATCACGTGCAAAGTTAAATGTAAGTTGGAATACGTCAGCAGGTGATACATAACTTGCAAGAGTTGATTCAGTATTAGGACCAAATGGAATTGTTCCTGTTGTTACAAGCTGTTCGTTGTTATCATCTAGGTTAAATCCAAGTGTGCCACCTGAATCTGGATCTGACTTAATACTTAAAGATACTGGTTGCTTCTTCTCGCCAGTTCCCCAACGAATAAGACCAGACTTAAGGTAACCAGATGCAGCAAGATTAGTTGCATGTTCTACCCATATACCAGTTGCTGATGTCATGAACTTCAATCCTGAAGTTCCAACAAACGCAACTCCAGTAGGAGCGTTGCTATCTGTTACTAGATCTGGTGCGTATGCATAACCATTCTCAATTACTTGACCTAAGTCAAGACGCCATAGTCCAGCAGAACCAGAGACAAGTGTTGATCTAGTTCCATAAACATAAGTTTCATCTAATGCGATATCGCTTACTGCTCCTTCAACATTGAGTGGACCATAAGTAAATGATTGACCATCTGTTCCAACAGTTCCTACACGCAATCCTTTTGATGTAGCAAGGATGACATACTCATTAAGGTATGAACGTATTTGGTTTAATGTTTCACCACGTGGTAGTTCTGCAATGATCGTTGGTCCAACGATTGCAGCAGTAGGTGATGTTGGGTTAATGGTATACATCTGCACACGTGAGACAGCACCTTGTGTATAACCAACAAGTACTGATCCAGGTAGCTCTGATACTGAGTTAACTACTGTGCTTGTGTTACTTGTTTCCCATCGCTCATCGCTAGCGTTGATACGTGGCGTTGGTGTTGTGTATGCACGGCTGATTTCATATACACCAACCTCAACAGTACCTTCTAAAGCTGCAACAATGATACGTTCTTTAACATATGCAATTACTTGAGGAACCCATGTGGCTGCTACATATGTAGGTTGATTCCATAACTTACGGACAGCACCAGCAGTAGTAACATCATAGATACCGTCGCTTGCAGCGACAATACAATAAGCACCATCTGTTGTTAACTTGTATGGTGTAGCACTACCAGTTAAAGTAATAGATGAGATTGCCTGTGTTGATTCATTGTAAAATTTAAGTGTGCCACTTTGAATAAAGAATGTGCCACCGTTAACGGTAGTTGGTTGGTAAGCAGCAGCTGAGTTAGATACGTTTACTGTTGCTGGTAGAAGCGTAAGCTGACCAAGAACCCATGGGTTAATATTGTTTGATTCATAGTAGCGATATAGATCGCTGTTATCAGCGTCGTAGTATTCCTCGCCCGCACCATGATGCCATGATGTAGCAGAACGTAACCACCAGTTAGTCAGTGACTGTTCACCAGTAGTTGAGCTCTGGTCAATACGTTCCTTCTGGTATGTCGTAGTGATACGACTAATGCGGTTGTTATCAGATGCAGCCGATAGCCAAGGTGTATTACCAATGGCGTAGCTTGCAGCAAAGTCTTCTCTGCTATAGCGAACCAACGCTGTAGGTACGTTGGTGCTGATAGCAATAGGCAGATCGCCTTTAAGATATTTGTTGGTCGTTGCCACGATTTACCCCTACTTCTTAGACGGACAGTGCTGACAGCATTTAGATGTATCTTCTGCTGGGTATGCTTTCTTTATTGGAATAGCAGTAACTGCTGCTTTAATTTGATTAACAATCTTTGGTTGATTCATCCACCAAAACCACGGTGAAGTATCGGTAGCACCAGAGGCAACAATAGAAATATGTAGATGCTTGTTATGAGGATTAGACCCAGTGTACCGTCTGTTTCCTTGCTTCGAATGTTGCTTAGACCAAATCTTACTTTGGAAGATAAGATAAGAAACACGCTTATCCTCTTTAAGTTTCTCAAAGATTTCAGCACAGTCAATACCATTGTCTGGATCATGGGTAAGGTCTACTGCTAGCCCAGTATTGTGATCCGAATTCGGACTTTGCTTCACATGAGCAGCAGATGGTAGAAGACCATCGCTTGCTTTCTTCCGCTTTGGTTGCAGTGCCGTCGCTTGACGAAGCACAGCAAGAGCAGCAGGTGTGGCTTTCTTGGCTACAGTTGTCACTCATTACTCTTTCCAGCTACTAATTCATACAGGCTGTCAACGCGACGTTCCAACCTATCGATTGAGTCACGCATCGAGCTGCCTGAATTTGGTTTCAATTCTGTGAGGTAGTGCTTTACTAACCAACGAACTGAGCCAGCAAAGCTGGCAACTATTGTGGCAGTGGCAACAGCCAAGCCAGCCCATTCGTTGGTAGACATTATTCTGCTCCGCGTCCGAAGTCTGTTGAAGATCCGTCGAGCCACTTAAGGACTGGACCGAGGAATCCTGTTAATGCTGCTGTTGCCAAGACCTTAATGTCCGTCTGACCTGCAAGGTAGAGTGCGATAGCAGATGCTGCTGCTGCACGGAACCAAGATAATGCTGCTGCTTGTACTTTTGCGTTCATTTATTTCTCCTTAGAGTGCTGCGATTTCGTCAGCACTTAGACCAAGTGCTGCTAACTTTTCATGTGCTGCTGCTTTTGCTGCAGCTTTCGCTGTTGCTACTGCTTCTTGCTCAGCGCGATATGCAGCTTCTACTACTGCATCTGCTTCACGCTGTGAAATTTCTTCTGCTGTAAGAGGGCGTTCAGTAACTTCTCCAGTAGCGCAGTTAATCTCAACTGCTGTAGGTGTCTCTGTTGTCATGGCATATCTCCTTAGTTGTTATGTGTATTTGATTCCGTATAAAGCAAATGAACTTCCTATTGCAAGGTAATTGCTTGCTAGTGCAATGGTGATGCTGCTAATTGCAGAACCTCCGCTTTCGTATCTTAACGATGATTGCTCAAGGTAACTGTTCCCGCTTCCGTTCATTGTAATGCTGTCACTTGACATCATCTTGTATGAGACGGCGCTTCTGTAATTCATAAGGTATGCCTCACAGTTATTAAAATTGTATGTAGGGCTATTCCCTCCATTAGCATCACCAAGAAAGCACCCAGAAAGGTAAGAAGATTGGGCGTTACCGCCACCGCCATTGCCGTAAAGAATATGAGTATTCTTGTTGGTAGTAAGTGATGAATCGCTATTGAATTTCATATACAAAATCTGAGTAACGCCAGAGTTAGTTGTTCTTGCGGAAGCATGAATAACTAAATCATCAAAAGTTTGTGGAATAGAAGAAAAGGTAACTTCTGATTCCGATGCGGTTGCCACTGTGTATGCTTGGATTTTTTCAAAAGTATTTGCCATTATGCAACCTTCAATCCGAACAGAGTTATCTTACTTCCAGCGGTAAAGTATTTAAGTGGTGATGCTTGAATAACTCTTAGGCTTGTGATTGCCGAGTTGCTTTTCCATACAGAAACCATTGTGTCAACACCGCTTACTGCTGTGCTTTTAAAGTTATGGGATTTAGAATAAAAAATTTTCCAATGGCTTCCAGTGTAATCTGCAATGCTTACATGAACTAAATGTTGTCCAAGTCCACTTGCTGTTGGAGTTCCATAATAATCAACTAAAGCACCTTGATAAGAAGTTGATTTAAATCCAACAGTGTTATCAGTTGATGAAGTTCTATAAGCGGATAGACCACCATACCCATAGTTGGTGGTATCTCCATTGCATTGGATACATAAATCATTTTCTCCTATAGAGTCAATGCTTGCTACTATTTTCAATTCAGTAAATGTAGACGGAATTGATGTAAAGTCAACATAATTTGTTGATGTTCCAGAAATAGTGTACGTCTGTATTGGTTCGTATGTTGTCGTAGGCATAGTTATCCCTTACTTAATTCCGTATAGTGTTATCTTTGACCCAGCAGACCATGTACGGCTGGATACTATTGTCATCCTTAAAGCAGTAATAGCATTTGTTGAGTTATAAACGCCACCAATATTGTTGTTGTAAGGGCTAGTACCGTCATCTATCGCTCCATCAACACCACGCCAAACTTTGTATTTTGATGTTGATGTATAGTCTTGAATCATAAAACTTCCATAGCCTGGTTGGCTTGTACTTCCACCCATAAAGTTTGGAGATATAGTTGTGTTTCCGTATGTAGAAGTTCCACTTCCAGTACCTACTGAATACAAAGCACTATAGTTATAGTTGGTAAGTGTCGTGTCCGAGTTTAAATAAAAATACGCACCAGTTGAATATGTATTAGTTAGGTTAAAAGTAGTTACGACTAAACTTCTATACGTCTGAGGTATGCTTGTAAACTCAACGGAAGCTTGTGAACCAGTAAGAGAGTATGACTGGATTGCTTCGTATGATGCATTGGAAAGCGTTGCGGTCTGGTCCCAAAACTTAGATCGCTTAGCGCCAGTAGATATACTGGCTGATGAAAGACTACGAATTCCCATTATGCCTCCGTTGGATTGTGTGCCTCATTGGTGCAATCCCAAAGGCAGGTATCTTCGTTTAAGCTTGCTTCGTCATGGCACTTAGGCGGGATAAAGGCATCACGCACTGAGTCGTAGGTAAACCCTATGCCAGCATAATTCTTACGAATGTTTGCATTGTAAGAAGTTTGCTTCCAATTAGAGTATCCGCCTGACCACTCAGTTAAAAAAGCGACCCCAGATGTTTCTTCATTAGATGCATCAAGTGCATCGTTGCTTACAACATGAACTTCAAGGACTATGTTGTTCTCATCCAATTTAGCAAAGTGTGCCATTATAGAGTGATACTTCCATTTCCTGTAAATTTGTAATATGTATACCCACCAGTTTCATAGCGTGTTGGTGAACCAGTAGTTGATGATGCTGTTTTAGAACCAGATATTCTAATTAAAACAATACCTGAACCTCCACCAGCACCGCTTGCGCTACTTCCAGCACCACCGCCACCACCAGTGTTTGAAGTTCCACCTGCACCACCGCCACCGCTTCCACCAGTACCGCCACCACCTGCGCCACCAGTACCGCCACCGCTTCCCTGGTTGCGAGAGCCACCACCACCGCCAGCAAAATAACCGCTTGCGCCTGATGATGTTGCACTAGCCCAAGATGACCAAGTGTTTAATCCTGCTCCACCATTACCAGCAACGCCAGAAATTACTGCGTTACCACCAACTGAACCAGCACCACCACCACCGCCACCTTGACGACTACTTCCACCAGCGCCATTGCCACCAGCAAATCCATAACCTGTGTACCCAGTACCACTTCCTTGGGTAGCAGCAGCACCTGTTCCATAATCTTCTGAACCTGCACCACCAGAACCACCAGTATTAGGTGGAACGCTGTTGCCTGAGCCGTAACCACCACCGAGTGCGGTAAGTGTAGAAAATACAGAGTTACCTCCGTTAGTGCCAGCGGTACTACCGCTTTGACCATTACCACCGCCACCTACAGTTACTGAGTAAGAAGTGCCAGTAGACATACCAAAATCTGTAGCGTAAACAATTCCTCCAGCGCCACCTCCGCCAGAACCACCGAGTGTTCCGCCGCCACCACCACCACCTGCAACAATTAAAATGTCTGCAAGTGTTGCAGGAGCAGATACCTGGTCCCAAAACTTTTGATACTTAGGAAAACCATTAGCAACAGATGAATTGCTAAATCGTGATATTGCCATGGGTAATCTCCTTAGTTAATTAAAGTTCTGAACCGAATGCTGTAAATGTAAGATCAGCAGCTGATGCGTATGTAACAACAACGTTGCCAGAGGCAAGTGTGATACCAAGAGTTAGTGCTGTTGAATCGTTTGCTGCGATTGCGATGTCGTATGCAAGGTAATGCTCGTTAGCTAATGTTGTGCCAGATGTTGGCTTAACCGCAAGACGGTATGTCTTAGCAGCAGCTGAACGGTTTGCAATTACGATTGTTGACACTACGGCAGAAGAACCAGAAGGTGTTGCGTATAGTTCTTCAGCAGTTGTGGCAGCAGCAGCCTTGCGACCTAGTACTTTGTATGCCATTTGTTATGCTCCCATCAATAGAAACGGATCAAGACCACTTGTATCCGTTGATTTAGCTAGGGGAAATCCCCCTACTGTTGAACCATCGTGAACCACAATGGTGTCCTTGTCGGTATCAATTGTTACTTCTCCGACCAAGCCTGTAAATGCCGAGTGTTCTGCTGTAGTTCCTCGACGTAGTTGTAGTGCAAATGCAGCCATCTTATGCTCCCATCATCATTAGGATGTCTGGTATTGGATCTGTCGTAATAGTTCCCCAAGTTGCTGAAGTTCCATTGGTTGTCAAATACTTACCGCCATTGCCAGTCTGTGACGGCAAAGCATCAACTGTTGCCCATGATGCAGCAATACCATTGGTAGTAGTTAAATACTTACCAGCATTTCCAGTAAGTGAAGGAATATAACCAGCAGCAGTTGTTGCACTAGAAGCAGCAGCAGTTGCTGATGTGGCAGCTGCTTGGGCGTGATACTTAGCTGAGTATTCTCCACCAGCAACTGGTCCACTTGTTAATGTTGCCCAGTTCTGTGCTGACACATCCGATGCTGCAGCAGAAGATGCTGAGGTTGCTGCAGAAGATGCACTGGTTGCAGCACTAGTTGCGCTAGTTGCTGCAGATGTAGCACTTGTTTGTGCTGATGCTGTAAGGGTAGCAATGTTAAGATATGTAGATGTTGTTGTGTCGGTATCTGTAATAGAACCAAGATCGCGTAAGATTCCAGAACCAGTTAATCCAATAACAGAACTATATGAAGTTGCTGCACTAGATGCTGAAGTCGCTGCACTTGATGCCGACGTAGCAGCAGAAGATGCAGATGTAGATGCACTAGACGCACTTGTTGCAGCAGCCGATGCGTACGATGCAATTGTTGCTACTGATGCAGCAGCGGTTGTTGCAGATGCAGCAGCTGAGGTTGCGCTAGTTAGCGCAGATGCAGCACTGGTAGCTGCGCTGCTTGCAGAAGTGGATGCACTAGAAGCAGATGTCGCAGCCTGTGCTGCTGAAGTTGTTGCTGTTGCAGCAGAAGACACGGCTGTTGCTGCAGATGTTACTGCGGTGGCAGCACTTGATACAGCAGTCGCTGCTGAAGTAGATGCTGTGGCAGCACTTGCTGCTGCTGCAGATGCACTTGTTGCTGCACTTGAAGCAGAGGTTAATGCTGATGCTGCTGAAGTTGCTGCGCTAGATGCAGATGTGGATGCAGAAGATGCACTTGTCGCAGCAGCAGTTACCTGAGCATCAGCAAAGTCTTTTCTTACGGCATCACTAGATGAAGTAGGAGTAGCAAGGTTAGTAATCTTGTATCCACCAGCATCAAGGATAGAACCAAGTGTTGCTGTAGTTAATGTCTTACCAGTAAGATTTTGTGCTCCACCAGTTCCTACGACATCTCCAGTTACGCCGTGAATAGATGTGGTTGCAACTTCGTGTTGGCGAGACTCGGTAAAGTCTCGAGCCGAGACACCGTGTTCAACGTTAGCACCAAAGGCGTGTGCCTTAGCACCCGACGAGTCAATGTTACGAGTGATCTGGTAGGCAGAACCTACCAGACTGGTGACTTCGACTACTTCTTCGTTTGCCGTATCCTTCTCAAGAATCAGAGTGTATGGATACTGTGCAGGAAGATTGCTTGCAGCAGCAAGCGTTAAGCTTGTTGCTGATGAACTGATCGATGCAGCAAGAGTTGTCTTGGCTGCGGTCGAACTATAGTAACGTGATTGTGTTGGCATTCATCACCTCTGGTACTGGATTGTGTTGAGGAAGTTGGCTTGCGCTTTAGCAACCTCTTCCGCAAGGCGGACGGTATAAAGTTGGAAAATATATTTAGCAGTACTGGTAGATGCGCCAGCAGATACTGGTTGGTCTAGTGCATCAGCAGCAACAGATGTGGCAATTACCTTGCCTGGGTCTACTGTTGATAGTAGGCGATACATAGCACCAAGTCTTACAACGTCTTCACATGATGCTGGCAAACCACTTACTGTTAACTCTTGGTTGTCTGTAATGGTTGTTGGATATTTTGTATATTGAACTCGAACTGCAGCACCAGACATTGGTGCTTCATTAAGGATTAAAGCTTGCTTAGTTGATCCGCTATCTAGATAGTTTGTATCTAGTCTCCAGCGTTTGATTAAACCCCATACTCCAGTTCCATCTGGAAGTTCCCATGAAACTCCAGTCACATCTACTAGGGCATCTGGCATAACGTAGGAATAATCACTACCAGTAAAAGTAAATGTTTCATTGGCAATAACAGGAAAGTTCATGCCTTTAATTGTTTCAAGGATAGCTCGCTTAACTTGAGTCCTTGGAAACAGTGGGTTGTTTCTAATAACAGATCCTGATACGTGACTAGTTGCTGTGGTTCCACGCCATCCACGACCAACAGTATTAGATGTAGTTCCAAGGATTTGCAGAGTACCGCTTGCTACAATAGATTTCTTTACATATAAAAGTTCATCATCTATTTCAATAATACCTTTGCTAATAGCACTAGCATCATCTACTGTAATAGCAAGATCGTCTCCGTCTACAACGTTAGTTGCAATAGTGACAGATTCTTGGTTGCGAACATAGCCATTAATCTCACCAAGCGTTTGTTCTGTTAATTGGTTTAACGTAGCCATTATGCTTGTAACGCCTTTCCTGCTTTATCAGACATACGGACAGCCTTATTGATGTCCTTCATCTTAGTTGATGCTGGCTGAATGCCAAGCTTCCGTGCATCACGGTATGCGTTTAATTCTTTTTCGTTGTGCTTTAATACAGAGATAGTCTTCTCATTGCCAAAGCTAATGTTTGAATCTTGTAGACAATCACCGTAACTTGCATGGTCTTGTGTCTTACAACCTGATCTACAATTCGACAATGTAATCTCCGTAACCCGCAGCAGTTAACTCTGCTGCCTCTGCGTCAGTGATTGGTTCGTCATAACCACCGCGTAATACTCTTTGATATGTTGCTAAGTTTGGATCATATGGAACAACAACGGTTGACCAAGTATCATTATTCTTAATAACGGTTTTACCAATTGGATAAGATACAAACCAAAGGTCATACTCTCGACCTGGCTTATACTTATAAGTTGGTCCACGAAATATCTTTGCCATTACCACTTCACCTTGTCTGCCCAGTATGCTGCTGACATAACTCCCTTGGAGATATTCTTTGCATGACGAGCCTTAAATGATTGGCGTCGTTGTTTATATTTCTTAGTCTCGCCAGACTTTTCTGGCGAACCTGATACACCCTGTTGACCAAAACGGATAGTCTTTACCTGAGAACCAGATTTAGCCACAACAACGTGTGACTTCTTTGGGTGGTTTGGCGTAGCCTTTGGCTTATTAAAGCCAGATACGCCTGCTCGTTTTAGTCTTGGGTCCATTTACTTCTTCTTTTTAATCGCAGGCTTCTTAACGCTAGGCTTCTTCTTGCCGTATTCAACTTCTCGTTCCATCTTGCCTTCAGTCTTTTCGTGCTTCTTTGAAGCCTTCTTTGCTGCAGCAATTCCCTTAGCGGTGTATGGAAACTTCTTTCCCTCAATCATTGGCATCTTCTTCTTCTTCCTCTTCGTCGTCCATGTCGTTGTACGACATTGGTGCGGGAAACTCCCACTCTGGTAGTTGGCGTAGCAATAAATCCCAAGCTTCACCATCTGTAAAACCAGCGTCAATAAACGCCTTGTACATTTCATGTGCTTCGAAAGCGTAGGCTTGAAGCGGTGTGATTAGGTTTAGTTCTTCGCTCATGGTTTCCTTAAAGTAGAGAGGGGCGGTTGCCCGCCCCTCTCCGCCAAATTAAGATGCGATGCTTGACTTGGTCTTGATGACGTAACGTGCTTCCTTGCGGAATACGTTCCATCCAAGTAGACCCTTCCAACCCGCTGGGCGGAAGCGCATCAACTTATCTGTAACTGGACCGATAACAGTCTTTGGCTCATATGAGACAGCCTCGATAAGAGCTTGCTTACCAAGAAGAACTGTTGCGTATACCTTTGATGTACCTGAACCAGAAATGGATTCTGCACGAGGAGTTTCGATATAACGAACCTGATCGAAGATTCCGATTTCGCCTGTCCATAGGTTACCAACACCTGCTTCGGTGTAGGTATGTGGTTGCTGCCAAACAGCGACACCGTTTGAAGATGCTTCTGTACGAAGATCGTAAGATACATCTGGGTGAATAAGTGCTGTGTAGAAACCACCATCACGTGGCTGTACTGATGCACCACGAAGCTTAGCTACTGCCTTACGAGGTAGAGCTGAAGTCATGTATGGTGCTGAAGTAGATGAAGAAACGTCTTCTCCGTTGAGTGTTGACTCGTCGGCTGTAGTTGTTCCTGTCCAACGACCTGTTGCAAGTGATGTCAACTTTGACCACACTAGTGAGTCAAGTGAGTCACGCATGTTGAATGACAACATGTCTGCAACTGCTGGGTCGATTGCTGAAAGAGACTCAAGAGCAAGACGCTCAGTTGTGATTACAGCGTTACCGTATTCGTTAACGACTACGTTAACCTTGTTGGTGTTGCTGAGCTCAACTGCATCTGGATCTGCTGTTTGAGTTAGTGCTGATGTAGCACGAGATAGATCTGTGTAGACCTGGAAAATGACAGTGTTACCTGGGTTTGTTACATCGACAGGACGCTTGTCCGCAAACTTGCGGAACATTGGCTCTGAACGAAGGTTAAACTCAATGTACTTGTCATACGCAGTCTGGATCAAGTTCGACATCGTTGATGTCGTTGTTGACGTGGCTGGTGTTGTTGGCACGTTTAATTCCTTCTGTTAGGGTTGATTTGGATTATCAGCCTTTTAAGAAGTTGGTGAGTTCTTCAGGTGTTGATGCGTTAGCAATCAACGAATGAATATCTCGACCCACTGATGGGTCGACATCACCATTCTCAAAGTCTGACATTTGCTCAAATGCTTGAGCATCAGGGTCTTCTTCATAAGACTCTGATTCATCAACGGCAGATATGCCAAAGGCATCGCCGTATTCATTTAACCATTCAGCTACTGCTTCCTCATCGGCTTCAACGTCTGATGGAATAAATGCTGCGATTCTTGGATTGAGTCCGAAACTTTCTAAGACTTCACCGACTGCTGCTTCGTGACTGTAGGTCTGATACTCCTCAAGCACTGCATCTCTTTCCTTAAGTTGCTTGGAAAGTTGATCCACTTGCTTGCGTAGTTTCTTTACTAAGTCAGTACCGTAGTCTTCAGTATCGTCTTCGAACTCGTACTCGTTGTATTCTGCCATTGTTTTCTCCCTATTGTTTGTTGGACCCTCATCGGGTTTGCACCACACGTACTCCTCACCAGGGGAAGTGATTCATAGACGTGATGACTACCAGACTGATACACGTTACCTGGGCTGGTCGGTCAGGAACGGAACCTAGTTATACGTCAGCTTTTTTATTACGACGTGCTAGAGACGTTGTATCAATTGCTGACTTCTGTGTGAATAACGCACGTTCTTTAGAAGCTAATTTCTTCTTCTTGATGGTGACATCTGTGCCACCTGCAAGTGCAAGTTCTTCACGAGCAAGATCTTGTGCTCCACCAGTTTCACCATAAAGACTTAGTAGTCTTTGGTAATCTGCTTGGTTTGCACCAGCAGACTGGAATGCAGACTCTGCTTGAGCACCCTTGCCTGCTTTGTAAATCTCTTCAGCAAACGCCTTATCAGATAGTTGACCTGCACGAAGTGCAGCACCACCAATCTCAGCAGCACCGTAAATCTGCTTGGCTTGCTCTGTTGTGTACTTAAACTTAGAGTTGACAATATCAAATGCCTTCTCGCTGTCTAACATATAGGCTGTAAGTTCGCCTTCTGTCCAGCCGTAATAATCTTTAAGTGCTTGCTTGGTTTGAACATCTGCATTCTGCAGCGCATTACGTGCTATGTTGACACGATCTGTTAGTTCGGCTGCGCTTACTGAGTTTTCAATAAGGCGACGGAAATCATCTTGTGTGTCATAGAATCCTGTTGGCAATCCTGCTTCACGCAGGATTGATTCATATCCTTTTTCTGCTTGGATATATTCGTATGGTGTAAGAAGCTTGTCACCAGGGCGACCCTTGCCATCTTTCATTCGCTGTGCAATTGTTTCGTTAGCAGCAAATCGAGTCTTGTATGCCTCGCTATCATAGATGCTATTAAGAATCTGTGCATCTGTTGGCATGATATTTTCTTCATACACTTTATCAATAGACTTCATTAATGAGCTCATGAATCCAGCACCAAGACCAGTGTTCTCGAACATTTTGAGAACAGAATCACGAGCACCAAAATCTGTATATGTGTCAACCATCTGACCCATAGAGCCATCTGACATAACTTGCCAGACTTCTACAACTCCGCCAGTTTTACGAATAGTCTTTTCGTATGCAACTTTTAATGGCTCTGGCTTATTAAATGTAGCCTGCATTGCTGCAATTTGTGCTAACAAATCAGCAATTTGAGTATCAACTGCACCTCTTGCTGCAGTTACTGGATCAACAAATGTTCCACCAGATGTTGAGGTGGAAGTAGATGTAGATGTTGCAGTGTTGGTAGCAGTAGATGTTGCAGTAGATGTTGCAGTGCTAGTTGATGTTGACGTTGCAGTACTTGTTGCAGTATTAGTAGCAGTACTTGTTGCAGTAGATGTTGCTGTTTGAGTTGCGGTTGCTGTTTGAGTTGGTGTAGGAGTTGGTGTAGGAGTTGGTGTCTTTGGCTTGGCTGGCTCTGTATAAACCTTAGTGCCAGACCAAATCATTCTTCCGTTTTCGTACTTTGCATTGTTGTCAATGGTTGGGTTAATAGCCAAGAGTTCCTTGACTGTCATGCCATTGTCTTTAGCAATCTGCCAGAAAGTATCTCCTGGTTTTACTGTAACAAATTCACGTGGAGCAGCTGCTGCTGCAGCTGCGTTGGCTTTAGAAGAAGCAGAAGCATTCTTCTCACTAGCTGTCATTCCATAATCAGCTACTGCTGATGCAAGCGGATTATATCCAGACGCAATGTCTATTTCTCTGTCTCTTGGCATTTACTTACCCCAGGAATCCGAAGTCGCGGAGAATCGTTGATGCAATCTTTGTCTTCTCCTCTTTTGCTGTACTTGTGTAATCCCAGTTACCAGAACGACGAGCCATCTTCTTTGCTTCGTAAAGGTTCATGGTTCCGACATTGCCCTTCTCATCTGTGTAATTAAGAGCACGTTGAACATAATCATTGTTAAGGTCTAGTGAATTAACATCCTGTTCCCATGTATCAGCAATTGCTGTTAACCAAGGATCGGCTGCATCACGTAGTGTTTTGCCTTGAGATATCTGTTCTGTAAGACCAGGGAACATTGACATTGCTCGCTTTTGAAGTTCATTGTCTAAGTCTTCTGCGTTAAGAGTTCCAGCAATAAGACCCTTCATACTGTTTTCAAACCACGATTCAAATCGTGTGTTTGACATGCTATTAGGGAAACCATACTCCCATGCTCGCTTGTAAAGTTCGTTGGCTACTGTCTCTAACTTTCCAGTCAGGTTATAGATTGTCTTGCCACCAATGGTGCTCTTCTTGCTGAAGTCAATAGACTTAGCCATAATTTTATTAAGAAATTCTTGGTCGTAACGTACGACTTTGCCATCTTTAATAATGGCTGACTGCATCATTTGCTGTGCATAATCAATAGCTTCTGCAGCGGTAATGCTAATTCCATTGCCCATAAACTGCTTAACAATATTGCTTGCATTCAACTGTAAATCTGCAGCGTACTGACCTGGGTTTGTTTCTTTGTAGTATGCATACTGACGTTGAGTATCTGTCTGGTTTTTATACCAAGCAGTACCCTGAATCATCTGAGTCATGATTGCCTCAGATGTAATTCCTTGATCTAGGATTTGATTAAGCACTGCCTCAAGACTTGGGTCTGCACCAATAACACCAGCAGCAATACTAAACTTAGCTTGTAATGTAGCCTTATCAAGCTTGTCAATATTGGTTGCTGCTTGAGTTGATACCTTTGCGGTGCTGGTACTTGTACCAGTAGTTGTACCAGTATTGGTTGCATTAGCGACCGCTGTATCTAATCCAGCAGTTGCTGGATTAGCAGTAGGCATTTGTAGAACTGTGCCACTAAAGATTGTACTTCCGCCGTTATACTTTGGATTAGTCTTTAAGAATGGGTTTGCTGCGATAATCTTTGCAACTGTGGTTCCATTGGCTGATGCGATCTTGCTGAGCGTATCACCAGTTTTAACTGTATATGCCATTAGCCCTGAACCACCTGTCCGATTGCATTAGGATCTTTAAGAAGTTTTTCAACAAGACCTAAGAATGTGTTGGATGCAAATGATTCTGCATAATCTGGACGAGACATTGCAAAGTTACGAGCAAACATAGTTGGATCGAATCCAGTTGTCTGTGTTCCAGTTGTTGTGCTAGAACCTAATGTGTTCTTACCTTTAGGTGCAGTAGTTGTAGTTGAACCAGTAAATGATGAAGGTTCCTTCTTGGATGCTGCATTGACTGCAGTTGTGTACTCGTTGATTTCAGCTTGTGTCGCTCTGCGACCAAGCCTACGTTCCATCTCATCGCTGATTTGCTGAGCAGCAGTTGACCCGCTGTACTGTGTAGTACGTACATCCTTCTGAGCCTGTGTTCCGTACTTAGGTCCAGAGCCATCTCCGCCAGTATACATAGATGGATCCATGACATTGAGATATTCAAATGGGTTACCACTTGTGCTACCTAATGATTGTGTCCAACCAACTGCATCATTCCATACGGCTTGTGCGTATTTCTTTGGTATTCCCTTACGTGCAAGGTCTGCAATGAAGTCATTGTATAGAGCTTTGTTCTTAGTAGGTAAATACTTAAACCAGTCTTTGGCTTCATCTGGTGATGCATAACGTGCTGGAGGAAGACCTGGCAGTTGAATGCCTGGAACGTTTGGCGAAAATGTAGGATAAGATGTATTGACACCAGTGTTTGAAACTGTAGGTAGTACTGGCTTTACCTTAGAACCTTTTGCGTATGCGGGTGTTCCTGGGACAAGGCTCTCACCATTAGGACCATATCTTAATTCAGCCATTATCCTGCCACCAATTCTGTACTTAGTTCGGGCATATTCTCCAACCACCTTGCTGCAAATGTTGAAAAGTCATCGCTTGCAACCTGCATAAAGTTATAATGAAATTGCGAGAACTGAGCTTTAAGATCAGCCTTACGATTATCGCTATTCATTGCTGCTGTATATTGTTGTCTAAACGCATTTGCTTGAGTTAACCAGTAGGCAATCTCTGTCCACTTGTCACCCTGACCATCAGCGTATTGTCTCCACTTGGCATCGCCAGCAATCTCTTGGATTGCTGGAACTGTTACGCCCCAGAAATCTCTTTGACTTGCTGAACGATTTTCAGCCCACTTAGGAAAGTCTGTTTGAATTGCTTTAACCATTCGGTCATACTCAGCCTTGATACCAAGTGATTGGTATCTAACTTCGTATGGAGAACCAACTCCGTATTGAGCCATGACTGCATCTCGCCACTCTGTGGCTTTTTGATACTCAGCCCAACCACGACGAGATTCGATATCAGTCTGTAATTCGTCTGAACTCTTCTTCTGTGTAAGAGGATTGTTATATCCGCCTGGGAAGTTTAATCTCTTATAGATTGCTGCAATCTCAGTAGAGTATTCATCTGTTATGTCGCCGTACCCAGCAGATAACATTCCTGCATACTTGGTATCCCAACGACCAATTCTTTCAAGAAGTTCTGGGTTGTTACGAATCATCTTGATATCTGAATAATTGGCTGCTACTCCAGCGATGTTCTTTTGGTTAGAACCAATCAAAGCAATGGAGTCAATACCCCATTCCTCTTCCATCTTCTTTTGTGCTAGGTCGTAGTCACCATTGAACTGAGTCAATAAGTCACTGTAATACTGTGTAGCAGCACGAGTTACTGGATCAAATGTTGTTGAGATAGGTGCAAAGAACTGAACTATAGAACGGATAAATGACATATTGCCTGCTGCTTTAGCAGCAGTCTCCATGCTAGGAGGTTCTCCTACACGACCTTCACGATCCCATTCAGAGTAAAGAACTCTGTAGTTAGTAAAGACTTCATCAACAAATCTATCGCTACGTAAGATGCCAATCTTATCAAGAGCAGAACGTAGATAACCTGGAGCAATTGTATTCAATGCTGTGCTTACTAGGTTGCCACCTTCTTGTGGGTATCCACCGTAAAGAACGCTGTTCTCGTAGAAGTCGTCACCAAATGTAGAACGAATGTTCTTTGCGATGTCTTCTCCATGGATTGTCCATAGACCAAGAGGTGCTGTGAACCCATCCTTAACCAGCTGTGAGATTGTTACAGTACCAAACCAAGATACGCTTGGGTCTGCAATCATGAACTCCATCTGCTTTGGGTTCCACTTAAGTCCACCACCACGTGAATCTGTGTATGGCTTAAGCGCATCCTTAGCCCACTTAGGAAGTTTGTCACCAAGTGGCAATGGATACTTGACGGTTACTTGAGTTCCTGGTGGAATATCTGCAGCCTTCTTGTATGTGTTTCCATCTTGATCTTCATAAGCTTCAAAGTTATCAAATGCATTTGCAATACTGTTATACCAGTACGCATTCATTGGGTTCTTAGCCATCAACTTAAGAGCAACAGCTTGGCTGTTGAAGAATGCTAGAGGGAATGACATAGCAAAACGTGCTGCATACATTCCGTTGGTAAGACGACGTGATGAGTAAAGAGTTTCTTCTACTCGCTTTAATGCGTTGCGATAAGCAACCTGACGCATCTGATTATTAACCACTGCATCTGATGGATCAATGCCAGCACGTTGTGCTGCATTGATAAGCGTACGCATTTCATCTCTTGTGTAGTTCAAGAACAATGGGTTACGAACCATTTTGTTTTCAGTTGCTGACAAGATACGCCATGCAGTGTCAGTGATTCCTGCTACGTTAGCAAATCGCTTTTCAGCCCAGTTCAAATCATTAAGATTGATATTTGGACCTTCGATTGTTTCTAGTAAATCGGTACGATTGCGAAGAAGGATTTCTGTTTCCTTGATTGAAATGTCTCGATCTAAAATAATCTTACGAAGTTCTTCACTTGGATACATCTTGCGAAGCTTGTCGCTGGTTGATGTAATCCACGCAGCAAATTCCTCTTGAGTCATTACGTGACCAGCACGTGATGACATACGACGACGGTATTCCTTGCCAGCGTCGCCAGTGTATAACCACTTAAGAATCTGTCCTTCGGAATCTCCACGAAGCATCATGCCAAGAGGCATATCTAGTTCGTTACGAATCTGACGATTGGCAATATGAGCCAACGCATTCCAGTAAGGCTTGCCTTCGTTACGTTTGATAGTAACAAATCGTGAACCTTCTGCACGTAGACGACGGCTGTATTCAGCCTGCATAGATGTGCTATAAAAGTTTTGTGTTGAATCGATCTCAGACATGTAGGCTTTAGCACCACGAATGTTTGGATCTGCAAGACCTGCAATTGCGTAATCTTTACCGTTGACAGTAATGACTTCTGCTTCTTGACCTAGATTCTTGCGCTTACGCAATGCACCTTGTGCAATTGCTTCCTCTGAGATAAGAGAACGTTTCTTCTCAATCAGTGTAGATAGACCGTTAACCTGTTGCGCTGTACGTTCTAGGTCGTCGGTCGCCTTGTAAAGATTGTCTTGTGCCTTCCAAAGCTCATAGTCGGCAGCATGCTTTGCAGCATCTGCTTGTGCTTGAGTATCTTTTGTTGCTTTCTTGGCAGCAAGTTCAGCCTTAGCCTGTGCTGTACGTGCAGCCTGCCAAGCAGCATCTGCTTCATCAAAAAGTTTTTGTGCTTTTTCCCAAGGCTCGACCGCAATCTTAAGGTCACCAGCAAGGATGTCCATCTCTTTAAGAACAAACTTCTCTTGGCGACGTGATGCTGCGCTATTGGTTCCTGGAATCCAACGCTTTGCTTGCTCTACTCGAAGGCTTGTGTTGCTAATAATGTTACGTGTTCCTGGCAAAGCATTCTTGAAAAGCTCCATAGATTCAAGTGCCATAGTTCCGCGAGCCATTGGATCAACCATTGAGTTCTTTGGAATGTAAGCAAAGCGGAGCAAGTTCAAGTTATTGAACACCATGTTGGCTGTATCAAGAATCTGACCGATAGCCATGGTTCCCTTAGATGCAAACGCACCCACTTCTTGACCTTTACTAATTGGTGCTCTAGCACCAAGAGAACGCTTAGTATTAAGGATAACTTCAATTTCAAGTTTACGGAAATCTAGCATTGGCACTGTCTGTGCTTCGTTAGATACAGCAAAGAAGTTGGTTACGTTAAGGTTTCCATCTTCATCTGGTATAAATCCATGCTTTGTTGCGTACTGTGTAAGTGTCTGACGACGCTCGCTAGTACCAACATGCCATTTAGTAATCTGGTCAATAGCATCTTTGTTTGTTTTAATATCCTCGATACCACGAACACCATAGTTCTTAGCAAGCTTGAGCATAACCTGCTGCTCAATTTGTGCAAGAGCCATTGCTCGTTGAGTGTCATCTTGCGCTGCAAGATATCTCTCAACCATGTCTCGCTTAAACTTTGCACCTTCTGTACCGCGTAGCATCTGCAAGCGGTTAAGGTCTGAGAGCAAGTCATTTGCTGCTTCAAAGCGACGAGGATTAGAAATATTAATGTGACCTTGTGGTCGACCTGACCCTACCCACGCGATTGTACGGATAGCACGGTCGTATACATCTGACTGGTATACGGATGTACGCCATCCGTTACCGCCATCTTTGCCGAATAATTTAACGTCACCATACTTAGCTTGCAAAGCAAGCTTTTCTTTACCAAGGTTAAGCTTTTCTAGTACGCCAAATCTTCCTGGGCGATAACTTTCAAGTACGCCACTAGTTGCCTTGGACATAAAGTCATCAAGTGCATCAGAAAACTTAGGATCACTTTTACGTTTAGCATCGATGATAGCCTGATAGCGAGTTGTTAGCTTAGGGCTGATTGCGTCTAATCCAATTTTAGAGAAATCTCCAATTGGTTCAAATTTATTAACGCCATAGTTATCAATGTGGTCTGCAAGAATTGGCTTGCTTGACATTAAACGCATGAATGCTGCAGTGTCACCACGTTCGGCAAGTAGATAATCTCCGACATCTCGATGATTATCAAGGCGAGATAGAATGGTTGCCGTTCTATATGGGTTTGCGGTTTCAGAAATCAATGGGTTGGCAGCAAGGCGGGTTAGATTTGTCTCGTTAACAACGTCATCAATCAATACACCTAAGCCAGTTGTTGGCTTGTCAGTTGCCTTGGTAGCAGCCCATGAAACAGTCTCTTCAACTTGGTTACGGAATGTATTCATATCCGAAGTTGTAAGAATCTTCTTTGAACCTACTGCAGTTTTTACTCCAGCGCGAGTGAGTGCGCCAGCACCTTTAGTTCCAAGTGCAGCAATAACTAGGTCAGTTCCACCTGATGCAACAATGCCAAGCCATTCATCTCTGAATGCCTTGTCTCTTTGCCTATCATCAAATACATTGAAACCTTTATCCATGTATGTTGGTGTAATTTGATCTGGTAAAAACGTACCAGCGGTTTGACCAACTGCTGTGGCAAGGGCTTGACCCATTGAAATTTTCTTAGATTGCTCACGAGCAAATCTAAAACTGGATACGCCCTTGCCCGCTGCAAGTGCTTGTGGTGTAAGCAAGGCAGTAGAAATACCTTGAGTAACTGGCTGTATTACATACTTGCCAAGTCCCTCCATGATATTCATTGCAGGATTTACAATGAATCCAAATGGGCTCTTTCTTGCCTTTTCAATTCCCTCAGCGATCTTAGGAACTACAGCCTTTTCAATTCCTCCGACTTTTGTATTATCAAACTGTTGCTTCTTAAAAGAATCTACAGGTGAATACGTTGGTCCTGGAGGAGTCTGTGGTGTCTCGGCGTAGTACTTATCCCACCAGTTGGGAGTTGGTGTTGGCTGCGGTTGCATCTGCGACATTAGCTGTTCCCCCTTCTGGTGCTGTAGTTATTTCATTAAGTAAATCAATGCGATCACTATCAGACTCAAAAGGAAAACGTGCTAAATCCCATGCAACTGGAGCAAGCTCAAACCCAAGATACTCGAGGTTCTCCTCGAACTTCTTGAATACTTTCATTCAGTTTGACTCCGTAGATATTTAACAAATGCTTTCATGGTTCCAGTTGAATTAGGTGAATCAGCAAACGACATCATTAGTGGCATGTATTTTGCCAACGCAGTTAAATCTTCTACCTGTATATCACTGGGTGCTTTAAGTCCTAGTACTTCGCTACCTGGTCCTGGACCAGCATCAATGCCTGCAGTAACAGGCTCGCTTGGTCGGTTAGTTGGCGCAGATAATGGAATTACGCCTTCCATTGGGTTAGCAGCTTTTGCCATTGGTGCGCTACCTTGCATTGCTTGAAACTCTTTTTGCTCGCCGTAGGCTGCATTGGGAAGTCTTTTAGCACCCTGTGATGGTACATCTGGTCGCTTGGAAAATTTTCCAGGACCAGATACCGCGCCAGGATTAGGTTGCATCATGGACATGGATTACTTCTTTCTTGAAGCTTCGTATGCTTTCGCTGCCTTAGATCCTGGTACATATGGAACTGGACCTGTGTACATTGGTGTAGGCATCTTGCCCTTTGCAGGGATCTTTACTGTTGTGTTGCGATAAATTTTGCGAGGATCTTTAATCTTCTTGTTTGCTTCCATTAACTCTGCAAGAGTTACGCCAGCCTTTTTAGCGATACCTGAAAGTGTGTCTCCAGTTTCAACTTTATAAACAGAAGTTGTTCCGCCTCCACCAAATGTTACGCTCTTACCTCTGTATTTACCTTGACCAGTAATACGTGGTTGGTTACTGCGTTGCTTCATTGCTGCTGCACCTGCTGTAACTCCAGCTGCTGCTGCAGCTGCTTTACCTTTTCCTCCACCTGGAACTGCACGACCGTAGTCTGCTGTTGTCTTTGGTGCTGGACGAAGCTTGCCTTCGTTAAGTAGATCCCAAGTTGTACGACCCTTAGTATCCTTGCTTAATGCTTTGTGAATAGGCTCTGCAAGAAGTGCTGCTGCTGTAAGACCCATACCGACTTTTCCGCCAGTTGCTTTCCATGCACCTTTACCAACTGCTTTAAGGACACCAGCTGCTGTAAGTTTCTTTGCTGCTGCTGACTTAGCACCAGTTGTAGCAACTGTGCCTGCGCCCTTCTTAGGAAGAACTGCAGGAAGATTTGCAGAACCGCCCTTAGCGATACGAACTGCTTCACCCTTTGATTTGCCTTGAGCAACTGCTTCCTTGTACTTATCAACTTCTGCTGCTGTCTTAAGTTCGCCCTTAGCTGCAACGCCAGTCTTAACCTTTGGTGTTGTTGCTACTGTCTTTGGTGCTGCTGCTGGCTTTGATGCAGACCAGTTCTTGCGTTCTGCTGGTGTCATCTTTGCCCATGCTGCCTTATTGGCAGCAGACTTTTCTGCACGAGTCATTGACTTTGCATTTACCTTTGCAACATCTTTTTTAATTTGATTCATTAAACCAGCTTTTGGCTTTGCTGTTGTTCCAGCGGTTCCGCCAACTGAAGGCTTCTTAACAGAAGACTTTTTTGTAGATGCTTTCTTTTCTACAGTCTTCTTAACTACCTTACCTTGTGGCTTTACTGGTGATGCTTCAACCATTGTTCGCACTTTACTCATTTCAGTACGTGGCTTAGGTGTGGTTGTTTTAGCAGGTGTCTCTTTAGGAGCACGTGCCTTACCATCTTCCTGATCCCACTGACGTTGAAGCTGAGCTTTTGCTTCACGGCGGTCACGAGCAATACGCTCTTGTGCTGTCTCGGTTGGCTTAACCTGAATCTTGTTACCGCGATCATCGGTAATGTATCCGCCTTTAGCCTCTTTACGCATTTCACTAAGAACTTCTTTATCATCTGCAGAAATTTTTAATGTGCGGTCTTTTAGACCAGCCTGCTTCTTACCAGAAAAAGATTTCTTGGCTTCAGCCAAAGCGTCTTTTCGCGCTTGCCTAAACTTTCTTGGGCGTGTTGGTTTCTTAGCCATAGTTATCCTTTACTTAATAATTCTTAAGCTTTACTTAAGCTTGTTGTTGTTACCCTTGATGCCCTTTGGTGTGACGCCTTGCTTTACCATTCCGCCACCCTTTACTGCTCCGCCATTCTTCTTACCATGAATTGCTGAACCGACTGGAGCCTTTGCTGGCTTTCCTTGCTTTCCGAACATTTATTTCTCCTTAGTTATGCTGGGATCTGACGAGTTACTCTCGCTGCTAGATTTGGATTTCCTCCACCTGTTAGACCTGCAAGAAGTTCTTGCATAGGTGGTCTACCTTGAGGAAGTTGTGGTGCTGGTCCGCCCATTCCAGGTTCAGGCATTGCTGGTTGTTCAGGCATTGCTTGTCCTGCTGGGGCTTGTGGTGCTGGTTCTGGCTTAAAAGCATTTGCTACTGCATCCTCAAGAGGGATACCCTTCTTGCGATCTGTAATAACGCTTGCCATCTTTTCTACAATCTTCATCGGATCTTGACCTTGCATTACCATTTGTGGAATTGCTGCAGCCATTTGTGATACAGACGCCTTAAGCGAATCACGCATTTCTTCGATGTCAATTGCTCGCTCTTCTTCACCAGCATTAAGCGAGATAGGAAGGTTGCGACGCAACATTCCGCGAGAGATTAACTTATCTCCTCGAGCTTGTAGACCCCATACCAATGCACGGTTAGGGTCTAAACCTGCCATAAGACCGTACTCAACGGTCACGCCATAATTTCCAACAATGTCGGAAGTTGGCTTGTACTTTAACTTGTAAGGAACTCCGTTGGCTGTTGCAGATACTTCACGTGCTACATCTGCAAAGTATGCTTCATCGGTTGCAAAAGCAAATGAAATTGCTTGACCAATTGCTTCACCAAGGATTGATTGATAAACTTTAACTTGTGAGTCGTATCCAGCCATAAGTGCTTTAACACCTTGACCAGTAACTACTGAACCTTCAGCTTGTCCTGCACGTGCTTGTGGGAAACGAGTTCCCAACTTCATTTCATCTGCTAGAACATTATTTTCCGCAAATGCAAACTGAGGTACGTCAAGATTGACACGACGAATTTTCTCAGGGGAGTTAGAACGAATGACTGAATCAGGACCAATGGAGAGAGAAGTAACATCAGTAGGCAAAGCAAGAGGAGCTTCAACAGACTTCTGAACAGCTTCCATAGTAAGGAGAGCAAGTCGCGCTTTCGCTGCGTAAACAGGTAATACATCGTCGAATTGACCCCGCGTTTCTCCGTCGAGAGAAGGACGTTGAGCAATCGCAATTGGGACCACACCTGTTTTGTTTGGTGTTGTTGCAAGTACTAAACCTCCACGATCTGGTAGGAAGAGAACTGTTTGTTTCTTATCTGTCCAACGTACGACCTGCAACATACTGTTGCCATCGCCACGTGTCCAAGTATTTGATTGGAGAATCTGGTCGGCATGCTCGGGGAAGTGAGCAGCCAAATCTCCAGCTTTGCGATGATATAGACGAGCGTAGGTGTTTACAACACCGAAGCGATCCATATCGTAATAAGCACCCATGGAGTTTTCCACATGAATATGTGGTCGCTTCTCCTTGAAGTTTGGTTCAACTCTTAAAGGAACGAATCCATAGGTTGCTAACTGATCTGCGCCACGCAGTAGTTCCGTACCAAGTCGAGATGATGCAACATAATAGTTAGCAATCTTTGTTCTCTTATCAGCCTTGGTACGCTGGTTATCATCTAAAGATGAATCGCCAGCAGCAGTAATGGTAGGAAGAACACCGACTTGTTCAGCAACATCTCGTGCAACAACATCAATGAGGTTGGCGATAATAGGACGTGACCAGATGCCTTCTGGAAATAATCCACGGAAGACTTGATCAGCGTTACCCGCTCTAACCAATGCAACCTCGCGCATGCGCTTATCGCGCTCGGAGTTACGAGCTTTTAATTGCTCGAATGCTTGTACAAGTTCTTTCATTAATATCACAATCTCACAGTTCGCTGCGCTGCAGCGAGGTCATCTAAGTTGATGATGTACCTTGACTCGATCTCTCCACGAGGTGTGAATTGATTGTTTATAAAGTTAGGTACGTTAGTCGAGGTTAATAAAGTTTCTCTGGCTACGATCTCACAGAACCATAACGCCATAACGGCGTCCATCTTGAGCTTTCTGCCTTGTACTCCTGGTTGCCAGGTTACGAGTTGTTCTATTAACTTTTTAACATGTTCATTCTTCGAGCTGTCTGGTAACTCAATTAAGTTGTCATCAGCATGCTTGAAGTTGTTCATGACACCGTCTCGCTTAGTGACGGTTCCGAACAGTGGAGCCAGAGAGGCTACGCCAAACTCTGGATCTTGCTTATTGTTTCCTGTGTAGTGAGGTCTATAACTAATACCTCTGGTTGACAGGAAGTTACGAATCTCTTCGTCTTGTGTAAGGAAAAGCTGAAAAGCGTTTGATTCCACAATGACCGTATGCGGTTTATACGCATCGGTCCATTCCCTAATAAGAGAACGGATTGCTGCAGGTGTAGGAGCTGTCATGATGTGAACATCCATGACGTAGCGTTTATGTGTTCTGCGATCAACCGCGTAGGCAACAGCAGCAGTATCACCAGACATTGCTGGGTCGATACCAATAATGCGATAAAAGTTATCGCAGTTATTAGGGTGTCCTGCTGCGCCTGCAACCAGCGCACCCGATTTTCTCATTCCATTTACTGCGCCTCTGACGCACATCGGGTCGAAGATTGCATTCTCCGCAATATCGAGGTTCTGGTAAACCAGCGACCACTTAGATGGTCCTGCCTCGTTACGGACCGCCGTTAGACGCGGTCCTGTCCATCGATCAAACATGCCATTCTCGTCGGGTACGTCAGTATCCGTAAGAGGTTGTTCGGTCTTTTCCCAAAGACATTTCCAGTCTTCAGGCTTGTCTGCATATTCTAAGACTGCAGGCATGGACAAATATGACCACGGCAATATGCCGTCGGTGTAATGCTGGGGGTTGCGGAGTTCTTTGTATAAGTCAACCGCTGCTACTCGAGTGCCAACTACCAAAAGTTGACCACCGCCAGGTGGGAGACGAGAGGCAACTTCCTGCCTGATCCACTCCTGCTGCTTAGCCCACTCTCCCGCGTTAGAGAGAGTGACAACGTCATCAAGAACGATGAGGTCTGCACGGTTTCCGTATACTTGCCCGCCCATACCGATTGCTTCAATCGTTGGGTCTTTGGCATCTGAATCTCTGGTGTCTCCACCGAGATAAACTTTGTTAGCCGACCATTGGTCGGCGGTTGCTTTATACCCATCTACAGGACCAAAAGCTGCCTGAAGGTCAGCGTAGCGGGGATGGGTCAATCTTTGCTTAATAGCGTAAAGGAACTTCTTAGCCTGTTCCTGTGTCTTGGAGATTACCATGACGTTGATGTTGGGGTTTTTGACGATTCGGTAGGTCACATAGTTAATCGTGATCGTCATAGTCTTGGCATGGTTTGGTGGAACGTTTACCAAGAGGCGGGAAAGTCCCGCCGACCCCTTCTCGTAGACCATAGAGTCATGTAACCAAGAAGGATCATTACCTTCCAACATGTCAACTACGTTCATCATGTGGGGTGGTACTTTAGTACCAAGGTAGTTTTCAGAGAACTCTGCAAAATCAGACAAATTAGACCGAGCGGAATCCGCGAGGTCTGCAGTTCTAAACCGAGCATTGTCTACATAAGCTGAGAAGCCCTCGGCTTCTCGGCGTTGGGTGTCATACCAAGAGCGAGATCTACCAATAACCTTAAGAGCATCGGCGATGGTGCGCCCTTGGCGTACCAAGTCGATCAGTTCTTTCCGAGCTTCTTCTGGTGATAAGTTTCTTTCCAACATTCCTCCAGTACCTGTAGGGGTCCACAGGGGTTTGGACAGAAGTATCCCCACTTAAGCATATATTTATCATTAGGCGGGCAATAAGCCCGCCACAGAAGGCTCAATAAGTATTTCGCCTTATACTTATATAGGGGTCTAGAGCGTCGGCGTGTTTCAAGAGCAAATTAAAAGTTTTTTTCTTGGTAGATAAAAGTCCTGGTCAGAGCTGGTTTTCTGGTGAAAATAATTTAGGAGATAGTGGGGGGCGGGGGTGGGGGTGGTGCTAAACATGGTGGGGGTCGTCAAGGGTAGCGCACAAAAAAAGACCCACGCATGTGTGCGTGAGCCTGTGGAAAATGCCTGTGTGGGCAGCAAAAAACCCCCCGCGCCTGTGCTGACGCGAGGGGCTTGCCTAACTATCTTATAGGGAAACTCTCTTCATGATTACGCGGAACTTATCGCTCACGATACGCAACTCCCTAGCGTTACGCACCTCTGCAATGTCATACACGATACCCACGCGCCCCTTGCCTATGTGAACAAGGTCACCTAACTGTGCATACGCGAGAGACACCAACTCGAAATCAGGAATGTGATTCAGGCTTGGAACTCCGTACTCCTTGCGTACCTCCAGCACCTCCGCCTTCAGGTCTGTGAGTAGGTCATCATGTGTCCATGCTGTGATTGTGTTCGTGTTCATTGTGTTGCCTTTCGTTGATTCAGTCGGCAGACCACCTGCCAACACCGAGAAGTATCCCACACAGCCAGCCAAATGTCAAACACCAAGCGTAAATCAACGGCATGTTGCCCTGTCTGTGTGTCATGTCATGCGCTCCACGTCATGTCATGCATGCCGTGTCGCTACGTGTATGTGTGTATAGGCATGACGAGAGATACGAATGGGCAACTGGCAGGTCATACGTATGGGCATCTCACAGCTCGCGCATGATCCGTATACGCCTGTCTTTTCTTGATAACAAATCGAAGATTTGTTTGATAAAGGGGGTCGAATCAAATCGGTTCGGCAGTTGAACGAAAGGATTTACCAATGAGAACAGTTGAAACCAAGACACTGACAGCCGTTGTGAAGAACGGAGTCGTTCATGTGTCGAAGCCGAATGATAAGCGCACCTTTGCGAAGGTGCGAATCACCACCAACACAGCCAAATCTTCGAAGAAGATTGAAGCAATTCTATCAGCAATGGGTAATTACCCAAACTTTGACAAGGTTCTCGCAGCCGTGTTAGAGGTAGAACCAAACGCTTATCTAACCCTGAAAGGAGGTCGCGCCTAATGTATTGGGGAGACTATGTAGCAGTAGCAATCGCTCTATTCACAAGCGGATTCACGCTTGGTATGTTCGTCGCACGTCGTGCCGTCCGCGAATGGCTCGCACGTCAAAGATAGCAGACGAAGTCTGCTTATAAAGGGGGGACGGCAAATCGCTGTCCCCTCTTCACCAATCGAAAGGAGCACCAATGAGCACAATGATTACGTTCGACGTTGACTGCCGTTTATGCGGTCAGACAACACAAGTTCCCGCAACAGTTGAGCAATTGACTGAACTCTATCTGCCTCGCACACAGCGCAGACTCATGCAAGAAATCTTCCCTGATTTATCTATCGGAGATAGAGAGTTGCTCATCTCTGGCACATGTGATACCTGCTGGCAAAAGTTGTACGGCAGTGAAGATGAGGAGGCATAACATGGATTACAAAGTGCAACTGAACCACCAAGAAGACGAGAACGCACCTCGCGGAACTCGGTACTACGTAGAGTTCTTCAAGCCTAACGACTGGGAAACCTTCGTCGGTGGGGGCGAAGGATTCTCATGGCAAGAGGCAATGGCAAATGCCATTGACAAACTACAAGAGAACGGAGAAATCTAAATGGGAGCACGTATCAACTTCGTATTCAAGGCTTACTCAAACGAGCAAGCACACGTCACGCTCTACTCACACTGGGGCGAGACATCATGGCGAGAAGACTTAGCCATGGCTTTAGATAAAGCCAGACCACGCTGGGAAGATGCCAGTTATGGTGTGCGTATCACGATCTCGCACCTGATTGGTGACCAATGGAACAGCGAGACAGGCTACGGCTTGTTCACAAGTATTGACGGCGAAGATTTAGGAGACACCACTGTAGTGGTGGACTTTACAAATCAAACTGTCAATGATACAGGGCATGAACATTCGTTCAATGCTTTCGTCGAGTACCAACAAGAAGTAAAGGAGTATCACAATGCCTAACTGGGTATTCAATTCGCTAGTAATTGAGGCAGAGCCTCAAGTTCTATCACAGATTAGGGCGCAGGTATCTGCGCCCTATGAATCACAGCACCTTGACTGGCAAACCAACGAGCGAGTCAAGACAATGGTTGAACAACCATTCTCATTCTGGAACATCATCAAGCCTACTGACCTTGATGCATACCATGACAACCCAATAACACACGACCAAAGCGGGCGTGACCACTGGTACAACTGGAACATCCGTAATTGGGGTGTGAAATGGGAAGCAAGAGAAGCATACGAGAAGGATGATGTCACCGAAGGTGATACTGAAACCTTCTACAACTTCGACACAGCGTGGGGCATACCGAACGAAGCAATGCTTGAACTCTCACGCCAGTACCCAACAGCCACGTTCGAGCTCGAGTTCGAGGAAGAGGGTGGATGGGGTGGAACCATTGTCTATACCAATGGTTGCGAAGAAACCACCGAAGAATACAACGACAAATGCAGACAGTGCGGAGCACTAGACCAAATGGAAATGTGCGACAACTGTGATAACTATCTATGCACGAAGTGCAACTATGGCTCATTCATTGAGGAAGAAAAACTCAACGAGTGCGAGACACACAAACATCTACTAGAGGAGGTAACAGCATGACCAAGTACATAGCAAATGAGAACGGCGATTGGTGGGAGTACGTCGAGGACTCTGTCCTCTTCGTAATCGACGACACCGAAGGACACATAAGCAAGGCAATGCAGGAAGAAGACACAGGACCCGAGCACGATAAGTTCGAGAAGTTCATCTGGCAATACGGCAAAGCCGTAACAATCAAGGAGGTAATCTAATGGGAAGCAACACAGCGCAAGACCTAGCAGAGAATGTCATTGACATTCGCCAGTCAATCGGATACCACCTAACAGGTAATCACTATCCGCCTGTGCCTCTTAGCATGGTGGAACCATGCGTCGAGGCAATCTATGCAGTATCGGACGGCGATACTCATAAGCAAATCCAACTGCCGAAGGGTGTCACATGGCGGGGCTATCCTACGGCTCCCGCCTACACCATAGTGGAAGCACATCACCTCGAACCA
>Ga0209770_10000120_pt1 | contig 44606 bp, 36 predicted proteins | sample LauGreSu1BDMLBDD_2_FD_187572 | JGI IMG/M metagenome (GOLD analysis project Ga0209770, IMG submission 187572) | Freshwater lake microbial communities from Lake Michigan, USA - Su13.BD.MLB.DD (SPAdes) (version 2) | ecosystem: Environmental > Aquatic > Freshwater > Lake | place: Lake Michigan, USA... | reverse complement strand
CACAATTTTATTTTGGATAATTTTTCGCAAAGAATTGATATTGCTACCTTAAATGGTGGATTTTCATTGAGAAAAATAAATAGTGCCCTACGTGTATTGTCGTCTTTTCGATTTATTTATTCATTTAAAGACTTATTAAAGGCTAATATTGCGTCAAACGGTCGATTAATAGGTTTTTTTAAAGCATTGAAATTTTATTTAACTGGTAACAATACTCTTGAAAAACTAAATAGGTATGATAGAAATGAAGATTATTTTTGGGCGCTTATTTGTCCCAAATTATTTAATTGGTACACTGTGGCATCAGTTAATGAAGCTTTAAGTTTTTCATTTGATAATCAACCTGAATTATCATTCGAAATGGCATCCTTCAAGCTGCCTTTTGGTTGTCACGCTTTTGATAAGGATAATGAATTTTGGAAACAATTGATATTATTTAATTGAGAATGTTAAGTAAGATTATATATGCTATTCGATACAGAATCAACAAACTAAATTCAAAAAAAGTTATTGGTAAAAACAATCAAATTATGAACCAAGGCTCTTTTTATGGAACGGTGATTGAGATATTTGGGGATAATAACTCAATTGAGGTTGGTGGAAATTCTATCCTTAGAGGAGTCAACATTCACATAAAAGGAAATAATATAAAATTAAATATTGGCAATAGTGTTTCCATTAAAGGCGGTGATCTATGGTTAGAGGATGATGCAACTAAAATTTGGATAGGTTCAAATACAACGATAGAAAAAGCACATATAGCAGTAACAGAGTATGGTAAAGAAATTATAATTGGAAAAGACTGTATGATAGCTAAAGAGGTTGAAATACGATCAGGTGATTCTCATTCGATCATTGATGATAAATTCCAAAGAATAAATCACGCGAAGAACATTCTTATTGGAAACCATGTATGGATAGGAAATAGAGCAATTATTCTAAAAGGTGTGGAGATAGGTGATAATTCAATTATTGCAACAGGTGCGATTGTAACTTCAAATGTTCCAGTTAATGTAATATCGGGCGGTATTCCATCGAAAACTATTAAAGAGAATATAAATTGGAAAAGAGAACGAATATAAATTTAAATGGAAGTTGTAATTATAACAGGGTCATCTGGCCTAATTGGAAGTGAATCAGTAAATTTTTTTAAAGATAAATTTGATCTGATTGTAGGTATTGACAATAACATGAGAGCCTACTTTTTTGGTGAAAATGCATCTACTGATCAAACAACCAAAAACCTTATAAATTCAATAGAAAATTACCACCATGAGGCTGTTGACATAAGAAATTATGAAGATTTAGAGCCTATTTTTAAAACATATGGTAACGGTATAAAAATGATCATACACACTGCTGCTCAACCAAGTCATGACTGGGCTGCCAGAGAACCATTCACTGATTTCAACGTCAATGCCATTGGTACATTAAATATGTTGGAATTAACAAGAAATTTTTGTGAAGAAGCTGTTTTCATTTTTACCTCTACCAACAAAGTTTACGGTGACACTCCGAATTACCTTCCTTTAATCGAATATGAAAAGCGCTGGGAAATTGATCAAGATCATCATTACTTTAAATTAGGTATTGATGAAACTATGTCAATTGATCAAACTAAACATTCATTATTTGGAGCATCTAAAGTTGCAGCCGACGTAATGGTTCAGGAATATGGTAAGTACTTTGGTTTGAAAACAGGAGTATTTAGAGGAGGTTGCTTAACGGGACCTAATCATGCCGGCACCCAATTACATGGATTTTTATCATACCTTGTAAAGTGCGCAATGACAGATACTCCTTATACAATTTTTGGATATTCCGGTAAACAAGTCAGAGACAACATTCATTCCTACGACCTAGTGAATATGTTTTGGCATTTCTATCAAAATCCTAAGCAAGGGGAAGTGTATAATGCTGGTGGTGGAAGACACTCCAATTGCTCAATTTTAGAAGCTATTGATATTATAGAGGAAATATGCGGTAAAAGATTAAACTTTAACGTTTCTGAAGATAATCGAATTGGCGATCATATTTGGTGGATATCAGACGTCTCCAAATATAAAAAACACTATCCAAATTGGGACTATCGATATAATATATATGACATCATCTCTCAAATAATAAAGCGATTTGAATATTCAAGCTAATGAAGTATTACTTATTTACAACATATTATATTTCTGAAGATCAGGAAAGAAATGATGAAAATTTTAGATGTCTTAAAGAAAATTACAATTTGGATATTATAAGTAGGATATTCTTGTTTTTACAGAACGAAGAAAAACCAGAAATCTCTGATTCGAAAAATAAAATAGAATATGTATCTATCAACAAAAGACCAAAATTTTCAGATTTTTTCAATTTCACGAACCAACTCAACAATGAGGATACACGATTTATAATAGCAAATTCCGATATTTTCTTCGATGAAACACTCTCACTTCTAAATGAACTGGCAATAGAAAACAAAGTAATTACATTAACTCGTTGGGATTTACAAAATGATAACTCATTGAAATTTTATAATAAGTTTTTAAGTCAGGATGTTTGGATCTTTAGTGATAAAATAAATCCTAAAATTGGTGATTATTTCATTGGACAACATGGCTGCGACAACAGATTACTTTTTGAATTGGATCAAGCTGGAAAAAAAATCATTAATCCTTCACTTTCTGTAAAAACAATTCATGTTCATATGTCGCAACTAAGACCATATTTCAATGATTCAAACTATAAATATGTCCAGCCTCCTTACAAGTATTCTTTGCCTCATGGCTTAACACCTTCGTATAAAGAAATTTTTAATCAAATATTAAGAAGCAATAATCAATGGAATTACAATTTAAGAGATTATTATTATATCAGGTTTGAATATAATCTATTTCGCCTTTATAACACTTTACAAAAAGTCAATGTCAGTTTAATCGGTAGAATCATATCTGTTCCCAAAGTTGTTTTTTATTATTGTCTTTTTCAACTTTTCCGGTTGAAAAATTGAGTTAAAATGGAATTTTCAGTCATTCTTCCAACTTACAATCGAGTTAAATTCATTAAAAATGCAATAAATAGCGTTTTAAATCAGACTTTTATAGATTTTGAGTTAATCATAATTGACGATGGTTCAACCGATAACACCCTTGAGATTGTGACTAACATAAATGATTCCCGTATTAAGTATCATTATCAGGAAAATTCCGAACGCAGCGCTGCTCGTAACAAGGGCATTGATAACGCCTCCGGTACGTGGATTTGTTTCCTTGACAGCGATGATGAATACCAAACTAATCATCTTAGTGAATTAGCTAAATTCATCGAAGATACCACTCCTTCCCCTGGCTTGATCGCCACAGGAATAACCACACAACAGGAAGTAGCTGGCAAACGGAGAGAATTTTTAAATCTTAATAACGGTATTTTACTAGAAATCGGCAGTAAATTTTTAATCCCATCCCAGGTTTGTGTGCACCGTTCCATTCTTGAAAATGTACGATTTGATGTGCGCTACAGACTTTGGGAAGACACCCACCTTTGGTTACGAATTGCGGCACAATATCCCGTATATCAAATGGAAGAATATACGGTCATTCAACACGTCCACGAGCAAGGTACTGTGGTTCAAGGCATGAAAAAAATCCGTCTCAAAGAAGTGGGACAGTATATTGCAGCCGTTCAAGACTTACGTGATAATCACGTTGCACTTTTTAAGGGAAAATTACCGGAGAACTATTTTAACCACTACATCGATTCCAAGTACCGCATGTATTTATATCAAGCGCGGCAGAACCGACAGTTCCAAGTTGCTCATCAAATTTGGTTCAAAGCTTGGCAGCATCGTCCGTCCTTGTACCTCCTTACAGAATTTCCCAAAATCGCACTTAATTTTCTCAACTTTGGCCTTCATGCGCGATAAACGATTCAACATCCTTCTGATGGCCTCCTGGTATCCATCAAAGGAACATCCTACGGCTGGAAGTTTTGTGCAAGAACAAGCGCATATGTTGCGAGATTTTGGATATCAAGTCACCGTGATTCATCCTTTCATGTTAGGTACCTTTGCGAATTCGATCAATAAGCGATCAACGGTTTCCTTGACCCACGAAGACGATATTCGCGTAGTACGGGTGGGTGTGGCTCCGCCGGTTCCCTTTTTCCGCGGAGTATCTTATGCGTATTGTTTCCAGCGGGTGAGAGAGGCCATGAATAGATTCCAACTTGACCCAAGAGACTTTGAAGTAATCCACAGTCATGCGATGTTTATGGGGGGTCTCATTGGGTATTGGCTTTCCAAAAAATATAACCTTCCACAGGTTCATACAGAACATACTTCTGGACTTATTTTCAATCCAAAACAATATTCAAAACGAGATTTTTCCATGACCAGAAAGGCTTATGAACATTGCCATAAAGTGCTGTTTGTAAGTCAATTTGCCTTGGAACGTACCTTACAGAATCTTTCATTGGAGGTGCGAGATGCCTTCAAGGTCCTTCCAAATGTCGTTGACACCGCATTTTTTTCTTCTTCCATCCTTTCAAGGGCCAAAGCTACTTCATGGAAGTTCTTGATGATTGGCAATTTTATTCCGAGAAAGAACCACGCATTACTTCTCGAGGCCTTTGCTTTTGTTCAAAAACAATACCCATCGGTCGGACTTACCATTGCGGGCCATGGTCCACTGATGGTGGAGCTTCAAGCGCTTTCTAGTTCTTTGCAATTGAAGAATATTACTTGGTTACCAGGGTTGAGTCGAATTGAAGTTAGGAAAGAAATTGCAGCCCATCACGCAATTTTTTCAACGAGTACAATCGAAACCTTTGGACTGACGGTTGCCGAAGCACAAGCAATGGGTAAGCCCGTAGTGGTTACCGATTCGGGAGGTGTAAGGGATATCGTTACCCAAGAAACAGGTGTAGTAACGGAAGGCAGTTCAGAGTCGTTCGCGAAGGGGATACTTCAACTGATTCAATCCTATGATACCTACGATCAGGAAACCATTAGGCAATCTGCTAAACGTCGCTTTTCCTCGGAGGTGATTATGGAGCAGTTGCATGAAATCTATGACCAAGCCCTCAGTTCCTTTCATTAACTTTATGGTGTGATTAGAGTACTCATCCTTGCCTACGACTTTCCACCGTATGTTTCTGTGGGAGGCTTAAGGCCGTACCATTGGTATAAGAATTTTCGCAAGTTCGGATTAGATCCTGTGGTGGTAACTCGGCAATGGGGAAACACCTTCGGTTCGGCCTTGGATTATGTTGCACCCGGTTATAGCGAACAAGTTTTGATGGAAGAAACTGAATTTGGAAAGGTACTTTACAGTCCATATCACCCCAGTTTAAGTCATCGACTCTTATTGAAATACGGCGATACACGATTCAAATTGGTTCGAAAGTGCCTTAGCGGATTCTATGAGGTTTTACAGTATTTGTTGCCCATCGGAACGAAACGAGAACTTTATATCGCAGCTTTTGACTACCTAAGCAAGAACAAAGTTGATGTAATTATTGCAACCGGTGAACCCTTTGTTTTATTCCACTACGCTAAGCGACTTTCAAAACATTTCAAGATGCCATGGGTAGCCGACTATCGTGACCCTTGGTCGAATCCGTGGAGAAAGAAAAATGGGTTATACCATAAATTTAACCAATGGGTCGAGAAAAGAACGGTGGGCAGTGCCTCCTTGATTAGCACGGTATCCACCTTTGTGGAACGACAAATACGACAACAAATTCCGATGGGTAATTTTTGCATTGCTCCAAACGGCTATGACGAAGAAGTACTTGCAAACCTGCATTCCGCGGAACAAAATGCGGAGGTATTTCAGATGGCATTTGTGGGTACAATCTATGATTGGCATCCGCTCGAAATAGTAATGAAGACCTTAAACGATTGGGCAGATTTTTACCCCCAACGGAAATTTGAAGTTCATTTTTATGGAACCAACCGCAATGAGGAGATACTTCAAATGGTAGCGAACCGTTTTCCCCATTTAAATGGAAGGATTAAGGTGCATCCGAAGCTGTCGAATCAAATGCTACTTGCTTGCTTATCAGGACATAATGCTCTATTGTTGTTCAATTATTACGCTTTTATGGGAACAAAAATTTACGATTATTTGGCGCTAAAACGTAAAATTGTTCTCTGTTTTTCCAACGATCCAGGTGCACAAGTGTTGAAAGAAAAGTACTATTCATTGGAAACCTATGGGGCATCGGAAACGCTTCAGGAGGATTTGATTCGTGCAACCAACTCAGGAATCATAGTAGAAAATGCTGCTCAGCTATTACAAACCCTGAACGAACTCTATGCAGAGCATGAACAAACTGGACAGATTGCCTGCGAATCAACGGGCATTGAAGCCTTTTCACGCATTCTTCAAGTGGAACAATTAGCCGAAAAAATTAAAGCAACTTTATGATAATTTCGGATCGTGATGAAATATTAAATGACGGCTCAAGAAAGGTACTTTGTGTAAATGTTCAATTGCCATTCAAATTGGGTTTATAAATAATACATTTGTAGTATGGATGATTTCATTAAGCAACTTTTAGAAGAGTTCCGATTTCCTCTAACGAATCCGGTGCTCGTTTTTTCCATCATTTTGTTAATCATCCTCTTGTTTCCCATCATTTTAAGGCGGTTTAAAGTACCGGGTTTGATTGGGTTAATAATTTCAGGTATTGTTATTGGTCCCAAAGGGATTGGTATTATTGGAGAAAATTCCATTGCATCCGAAGGTTGGATTAAATTATTCTCCACTATTGGCCTGCTTTACATCATGTTCATGGCGGGTTTGGACTTGGATTTAAATCAATTCAAAAAATACTACAGAAAAAGTCTGGTTTTTGGGGCAATGACCTTCTTCCTTCCATTATTGCTCGGTTTTCCCGTTTGTTATTATCTGTTGGATATGGGCTTTATGGCAAGCTTGTTAACGGCAAGTATGTTTTCTACCCATACCTTGGTATCCTATCCGATCGTTAGTAAATTTGGTTTGACCAAACATCCTGCGGTAGCGATCACGGTGGGGGGGACGATTTTAACAGATACCGCAGTCCTCATTATTTTAGCGATTATTTCCAGCGCAAGTTCCGGAAATTTAGATGCCAACTTTTGGATTCGATTGATAACCTCATTAACCTGTTTCTCATTGGTGATGTTTCTTTTAATCCCGCGCTTTACTCGATGGTTTTTAAGGAAACTGGACAGCGAGAAAACATCCCAGTACATTTTAATCATGTCCGTGGTGTTTTTCTCTGCATTTCTCGCAGAAGTCGCGGGAATCGAACATATTATTGGTGCATTTACGGCTGGCTTGGTTTTGAATAAATTAATCCCTCACAATTCGGTGCTCATGAACAGAATTGATTTTATTGGTCAATCTTTGTTCATCCCTGTTTTCTTGATTTTTGTCGGAATGGTCGTGGATTATCGCGTGTTCTTTTCAGGACAAACGCCTTTAATTTTTGCGGGAGTACTAACAGGTTTTGCTATTTTTTCTAAGTGGTTTGCCGCCCTCGTTACCCAATGGCTATGTAAACTTCGTCCCGTTGAACGAAAAGTTATTTTTGGTTTAAGTACTTCCCACGCTGCCGCAACCTTGGCAATCATTATGGTTGGTTTTCAAGATAAAATTTTGGACATGAATGTTGTCAATGGAACGGTGTTGCTCATTCTTTTCACGTGTATGGTTTCAAGTTTTGTAACAGAAAATGCTGGCAAGGCATTGTTGGTGGATTTGGTAGATCAAAGCGATGATGATTTTTACGAAACGAAGCTCAGAAACAAGCACCTTGTGGTTGCGATGAACGAATTAAATGGAAACGAACGTCTGTTGGAATTTGCCATTCAGGTTTCAGATCCTAAGGTTATCAATCCAATTTCGGTGGTGAGTGTTTTACCCAGCTCAAAGCAAGCGGAGAAGATTATTCATAAATCTCGAAAAAACTTGGAGGAAATAGTGAAGCATTTTTCAGGGTATGAAACGAAATTGAATACCATGGCTACCATTGATTTAAATGTGGCTTCCGGTATTTCTCGTGTTGCTATGGAATTAGTGGCGGATGTTATCATCGTCAACGATTCAAGCAATACAAATCTGATTAGGATTTTCAATGAGCGGGATCTTTTGATTGATGCTTGTGATAAAACCCTATTTTTTTGCCAAATCGATCAACCCTCCGTTAATTATAACCAGATTATTCTACTGGTACCTCCACTGGCAGAACTTGACGCTAGTTTTGTAGCTTGGTCTGAACGAATTGTTCGGTTTGCTCATGAGCTTAAAATAAAGTTGGTAATTTATGGAACCGATCCTTCCGCTGAGGCCATCAGAAAAGTTGGTTTAGCGAACAATATTCCTGCGACCTTTGACTTTAAACTTTTGGAGAGCATGGAGGATTTTGTTCCACTTGATAAAATTTCATCCGAAGATTTCGTTGTGTTGGTAGGAGCACGCAGGGGTACCATTTCCTACTTCGCAGAATTGGAGACATTGCTTTCTAAACTCGTCAAAGCTTTTGAAAATAATGATCGACTCATTATTTATCCTGGGCAAACTTTGGACCCAACCATTGCACGTTACGATGATATTAGCGGTTCGCCCATTGGTGTTGGGGTTGATACGCTCGCCAAAATCGGCAAAGAAGTAGGAAGTATCTTTAAAAAAGAAGAGTAAAAGAAACTATTTTCCTCTTGAACTACCTGTTTTAACCACCGGTGCTTTCTTACTAACCGTAGGTTTTGCCGCATTTGCCTTTGGGTTTGCTGCCTTAACGGATTTTTTGGCTTCTGTCGTTTTGGCTGCAGATTTCTTTTCGCCCTTTACAGGTTTTTTGCCTTCCGTCGTACCCTCCGCAAGTTTCTTGGCTTCAACTTCTGAGGAATTTTCGGTAGGTTCGTTTTTCAGCACCAGAAGGCCTTTATTCACCAGCAGGTTGTACCACTGAAAAACTTTTTTTATGTCGGAAAGATATACCCGTTCAATGTCGTAGTTGGGTAAAAGGTCGCTGAAATTTGCCCTCAATTCAGCTTCATCTGCCTTGTGCGAGATAGATTCTTTTCCTGCGTGCTTGGCTAATAATTTTTCAAATACAATGGTGAGTTTGATGTCTTCATCTAAGGTGTAAATACTGATTTCTTCAATCGCACTCATTTTTTCTGAGGCAAATATGGGGGACCTCTTTTGATCAAGCAGTGATTCTACAATCGCGCTGTTTTTTCCTTGTGAAATAATTTTGAAAACTCCCGGTCTTCCTGAAATGGAAACGATACCTTTTAAATCCATGTAATCTATTTAGTTGGTCACAAAATTAACAAAAATTAAGTTTTTAACCCTTCCAATAATTTATAAAGGTCATTTATTCTTTTTCTGTTCTCTTTTTTATGAGGTTTGACAGCATCGCGCTGAGGAAAATCGATAAAACAGCATAGCTTAAAAAGAAGTACAGCCCATTTCCAAATTTGGTCTGCATTTCAACACCAACATTCAAATTGGAGAAACTCATGTAGGTTAAGAACGAAGAAGCAACAAAGACATCGGCCATGCTCCATTTGGCGGTAATGCTAAGGATTTTAATCGGGACATATTGGATGATTTTCGGGAAAACAGCAATCAATATGCTTAATAAAATTTTTAAAACGGGAAAAAAGATACTAAACAGCGCTAGAGCCAAGGCAACGGTGTAGTTTTTTTCTTCCCACAAGCGATGGATAACCTCCAGAATACTTTTTTGCTGGTAATAAAAATAGGTTTTATCGGGAAATACTTGATGTATCCCATACGTGTGCGATGCAAGTTCATCGCTTTGTCGGATTAAATTATCCCGAAATTCTTGCTTTAATTCTTTGAGATTCCTCTTGATGTCATTGATTACCGGCATAACCAATCCTTGGGTAGTGGGGATTTTCTCCGAGATGTTTCGCAATTGATCCGTAGAATTTCCTCCCATATTCGGGAGCAAATCAACCAGATTTGCAGTTGAAATAAGGGTCTTTTTCAATTCGAGTAGTTGCTGATCAATGCCATTTAATTCTTGTTGAGTTTTGCTTGTCACAGAATCCATTTGTCCATTGATTTTGGTGTCCATAGAATCCAACATTTGTTTACTGCGAAGGTACTCTTCCGTTTCTATGGGCTTGACCTTTGCTTTTACGGTGAGGTTGGTTTTGTAAGCTTCAATTTCCATCATTGGAAAAAGGACACCACTGCATAAACAAGTTAACCCAACCATTGTGGCGCTGATGAATACGCCTAATTTCAGATTTCTTTTTCGATACAAAAGCAAAATAAAAAGGGTGTATAGGATCCCAACTAAAATCATATAAATGGCCAGCCATTTTGCTTTGTCCAGTTGCTGAATTTCTTGGTTTTGCAAGTTCTGTGCGATGTTTTTCTTGTTTTCGTAGGCGTTTTTACTAATCCATTCTTGTAAATTCAGAAGTCGATCACTGTAATCCAGTAATTTTGCCCGTTCCTCGTGCAACGATTTCGCGATTTCATAATGTTCGTGACTCTGGCTTATGAACTTTCCCTCGAATACTAGATAGATCACCGAACAAATAGCGACCAGAAGTAATAGTCTTTTAGTATTCATAGCTCGTCTAATTGCACATTACTTTTTTGTTAAACGTACAATTTTAAAGTATTTACAACTAATATCCTTAGCTTTGCAAAGAATTTAACATATTAGAATGACATTTGAAGCGTTGGGATTGCGTAGTGAGGTGCTGCAGTCAATTAAAGAAATGGGGTACGAAAGTCCGACCCCGATACAAGAACAAGCAATTCCCCATCTTTTACAAGAAGACAGTGATTTTGTAGGATTAGCACAAACCGGGACCGGTAAAACCGCTGCCTTTGGTTTGCCCTTGCTTTCCAAAATTAGCATAGGTCGAAAATTACCAGAGGCTATCGTTATTTGTCCTACCCGAGAACTTTGCCTTCAAATCACCAACGATTTGAAAATTTTCGGTAAGCATTTAAACGTGAGCGTTGTGCCCGTTTATGGTGGCGCGGATATTAAGAAGCAAATTACCGACATAAAAAAAGGAGTGGACGTGATTGTTGCTACTCCGGGAAGGTTGATGGACCTCATGAATCGAAAAGTGATCCATTTGAACGAAATTCGATACGTAGTTCTCGACGAAGCAGACGAAATGCTGAACATGGGCTTCAAAGAGGATATTGATGATATCTTGAAATATACGCCACTGGAGAAGAACGTTTGGCTTTTTTCAGCAACGATGCCGAAAGAGGTGGCTGCTATCGCCTCGAACTACATGGATCGCCCCTTGGAGATTTCCATCGGTAATAAAAATCAAGGCAACGAGAACATCCTTCATACCTATTTCGTAGTGTATGAAAAGGACCGTTATCCAGCGCTCAAGCGCTTGATTGATTTTCATCCAGAAATTTACGGTTTGATATTTTGTCGAACCAAGCATGAAACCGCAAATGTTGCTCAAAAGCTAAGCCGTGACGGATATAACGCCGAACCGTTACACGGAGATTTGTCCCAGTCCATGCGCGACATGGTTATGGAGCGTTTCAGAAACCGTGAGGTGCAGTTATTGGTCGCGACCGATGTTGCCGCACGAGGTATTGATGTGGATTCTATTTCCCACGTGATTCATTACAACCTTCCTGACGATATTGAAAATTACACCCATCGTAGTGGGCGAACAGCTCGGGCTGGAAAAAAAGGAGAATCACTTTCCTTGCTTTCGCAAAAGGAGGTTTTCAAAATCAAAGGCATCGAGCGCCAAATGCGCACTGAATTCGTTAAAGGAGCCATTCCTAACGCAGCAGAAATTTGCCAAATACAGCTGAAAAAATTGGTTCAGAAAGTTACTTCGACCACGATTCGTGAAAAAGACATCGAGCCCTTTCTACCAGAAATGTTCGAACACTTCAAGGATTTGAATAAAGAGGAAGTTATCAAACTATTCATATCCGCTGAATTTAACCGTTTCATCGAGTACTATGAACGAGCGGGTGACTTGAATGCCTCTGAACGAGGTGACAAAGCAGGCCAAGGCCGTGATCGTGAAAAAGGTGAACGTCGCCGAGACGAGAACAAAACCCGTTTCTTCATGAACCTAGGAAAGCGCGACGGACTAAATGTTGGTGGACTTCTTCGGACCTTGTGCGACGCTACTGGGCTTAAATCCGGTAACATTGGTCGAATCGATATCATGGCTTCCTATTCGTTTTTTGATACGGATAACGAACATGTCGACCGCGTACTTAAAAAAGTGAATGGAGCTCAATTTGAAGGTCATACCATTAGCGTTGAAGTTTCTGCAGCTGCAAAAAGCAGCGGTCCTGCGAAGAAATCCAACGGTTTTTCAAAAGAAAAACGTGGATTTGGCGGCGGTAGATCCGATAGAAAACCAGGTTCACAAGGAGGATTCAATAAACGAAGACGCGACTATTAAACAGCTTTTATGGAAATTAGAAACATTGCAATTATTGCCCACGTTGACCACGGCAAGACCACCCTGGTGGATAAAATTATCGAAGCAGGTTCGTTCATCAATGAACGAGAACGTCCCACCGGTGAATTGATTCTCGACAACAACGATTTAGAACGCGAACGCGGTATTACTATCGTTTCAAAAAACGTTTCGGTAACGTACAAAGGAACTAAAATCAACATCATTGATACCCCGGGTCACGCCGATTTTGGAGGGGAAGTTGAACGTGTTTTGAACATGGCAGATGGTGTTTGCTTATTGGTAGATGCTTTCGAAGGACCCATGCCACAAACGCGATTCGTTTTAGGTAAAGCATTGTCCATGGGAATTAAGCCCTTGTTGGTGATCAATAAGGTGGATAAAGAAAATTGTACCCCCGAAGAGGTGCATGAAAAAGTGTTTGATTTGATGTTCGAATTAGATGCCAATGAAGAGCAGCTGGATTTCCCTACGGTTTACGGCTCAGCTAAAAATGGCTGGATGTCCGACGATTGGAAAAAACCAACGGACAGCATTACGCCTTTGTTGGATACCATTTTATCGTATTTTAAGCCACGCCCTATTCCCGAAGGCAATACCCAGTTCCTCATAACTTCCTTGGATTATTCTACGTATGTAGGAAGAATCGCGATCGGTCGATTGAGCAGAGGGACTCTTCAAGAAAATCAATTCGTGCAACTGGCCAAACGGGACGGGACCTTGCAAAAGCACAAAATCAAGGAAATGTTTGTTTTCGAAGGTTTGGAACGCAAGAAAGTCAGCGAGGTTACTCCGGGAGATATTTGTGCAATAACAGGTTTAGAAGGATTCGATATAGGCGATTCGGTTTGTGATGCCGAAAACCCAGAACCTTTGGCAACGATTAAGTTGGATGAACCGACCATGTCCATGCTTTTCACCATCAACGATTCACCGTTTTTCGGAAAAGAAGGGAAATTCGTAACTTCAAGACACATTCAAGAGCGCCTGACCAAAGAGTTGGAAAAAAACCTTGCGCTCCGCGTCATGGATACGGACAAAGCCGATCGATGGGTCGTTCACGGACGGGGGGTACTTCACCTTTCCGTGTTGATTGAAACGATGCGCCGAGAGGGATACGAGCTTCAGGTGGGTCAGCCGCAGGTGATTTTCAAAGAAATCGATGGGCAACGCCATGAACCCGTAGAAGAATTAACGATTGATTTACCCGAAGAGTTCGGAGGAACCGCCGTTGAAGCTGTTTCAAAACGTAAAGGTGAGTTAACGTCCATGGAGCCAAAAGGAAATCGAATGATTATTCAATTTTTAATTCCCTCCCGTGGGATTATTGGACTTCGCAGTTATTTGTTAACGCAAACCGCTGGGGAGGCCATCGTAACCCATCGCTTTTTGGAATACCAGCCTTTTAAAGGTGAAATTCCAGGCCGTCAAAACGGTTCTTTGATTTCCTTGGAACAAGGAACAGCCATTCCATACTCCATCAATAACCTTCAAGAGAGAGGACGCTTTTTCATCAACCCAAACGAAGATATCTACGAAGGTCAAGTCATTGGTGAAAATGCCAGAGCGGGGGATATGGTGGTCAACGTCACCAAAACCAAGAAACTTACCAACATGAGAGCTTCTGGATCGGACGATAAGGTTAAAATCATTCCTGCTAAAATCATGAGTTTGGAAGAAACCTTAGAATACATTCAGCAGGATGAATTGGTGGAGATTACCCCAAAAAGCCTTCGAATCCGAAAGATTTATTTAAAAGAAGCCGACCGCAGAAGGTTGTCCAGGGATTAATTGAACTTGATGGATTTAATCGGGTTAACCCGTGCGATTAAACTGCTTGGTAATAACAGTGAAATCATACACAGGATAAAGGTTCCAAGGTTAAGCAATACCACTGTCGCGAAATCAAGTTCCATTGGGACCTTGTTTAAATAATATACATCGGGATTTAAGGTTAGAATGCCCCAATTACTTTGAATGAGGTAGATTCCAAGTCCAATGATATTTCCAAAGAGTAAGCCTCTGAAAATTAGGTATGCTGCTTGAACTAAAAATATTTTTCGAAGTAATCCATTGCTCGAACCGAAGGCTTTCATCAATCCAATGAAATTTGAGCGAATGATGATTAAGACCAACAAAGCGGAACCAATATTAATGATTCCAATCAAAAGCATTAACGAAACAATGATCACAACATTAATGTCTAAGAAGGCCAGCCAATTGAATAAATCTTGTTCTAAATCGAAAATACTAACCACTTTTAAAATTTCGTTTCGATCGTTGGGAATACGTTCAATCTGTTGTTTCAATTCCGTCAGTGTTTTGTCCAATTGATACCAATCGCTTAAGTGTATTTCATAGCCCGATAAAAATTGGTTCGATGTTCCATTTCCAGAAATTACCGAGACTTTGAAAATGCGCAATTGATGTTCGTTTATAGGGCAATGAAAATCGTATTCCTTTCCAGAAATATTGGTAGTAATTTTTTGAAATTCAGAATTTTCAACGGTGCTGTCCTTGATATAACGAATATGGATCTTGAAGCGATCAATATACTCTAAACGATCTTGGTTGACTTTCGATAACTGAACGCTTAAGGTTGTATCCTTGAGGTTAAGGGGAATTAATTTACCTTGGTACATGCTTGGCCCTTCCCCCCAATCATAAGAAAGATTTTCAGTTTTCCCTTGCAGGGTTAAAATGACGGGTAGTTGACCCTGAACCAATGAATCTCCCACTTCCAATTGCCCACTTATACCCCAGTCGTTAAGCTGTTGAGCCAAGCGAATGTCGCATATCGCCATTTGTTGATCATATTCTTCAAACCCCGTATTGTAGATACCAACGAGTTTTAATTTTCGTGAAATGGGCCTGTTTTTAACAAAAAAAGCGGAAACTTCATCGTTTAATTTCAATCCAAGTTGCTGGCATATTTTATCGGAAAGTAAAATATCAGGACTGGCTTCGGTACCATCGTACGTTGGGATGCTACCTGCTTTTAAATGTTCTTTTAAGAAAGATCGTTGGTAGTTTTGATCTATCCCTTTGAATAATATTCCAAGCACGTCATGTGAAGCATTGTTTCCTTGGAGCATTCCTGGCTTATAAGCTACACGGTTATATCCAAGGACATTCGTTTGTTTCGAAAGTATAGATTCAACCAACGGTGAGTTTTGTATTGGATCTGCCTCATAAAAATCTGCATTGTTGGCATTTTGAATAAAAAGCGGAGCAGAAAACCCCGTTATCTTTTTTCGAATTTCATTTTGAAATCCAGTGACAACGGCAAATGTTAACAAGTTTACAACAATAGAGAGTGAAATACTTATCACCGCAATACGTAAAATAGGTCGCGAAACTTTAATACCTTGGGACCGATTTGGAAGGATCCTTTTTGCTATGAAAAATTCTAATGACAAGGTGATGTGGCTATTTATACAAAAATACGTGAATTTTGACTATGGCTGCGCGTTGATTTCATGGGTATTGGTTTTTATGAGTTTTTGTTTTTTTTCGCAATCCTCCTCCAAAGTAATTCCAGGTGCATGGAGAACGGAGTTGTATGGAGATAGCCTAAAAGGTAAAACCATAGCAGTCGTTGCAAATCAGACCTCGGTTATTGGGAACGTTCATTTGGTGGATTCTTTGATTTCATTGCAGGTAAAAGTTCAGCGGATCTTTGCTCCAGAACACGGGTTTCGAGGAGAAGGGGATGCGGGTGAACATATCAATAGTTCGCACGATGAAAAAACGGGAATTCAGGTGGTTTCTCTCTATGGAAATCACAAAAAACCAACGTATCAGGATTTGTACGGCATTGATGTAGTGGTTTTCGACATACAAGACGTGGGGGTTAGATTTTACACCTATTTATCCACCTTACATTATGTAATGGAAGCATGTGCCGAGCAAAACATTCCCTTAATCATTTTAGATCGACCTAATCCTAACGGGCATTATGTTGACGGGCCTGTGCTTGAGCCATCGTTCAAATCCTTCATTGGACTTCACCCAGTCCCAATAGTTTACGGAATGACCATCGGTGAATATGGTCAAATGATCAACGGAGAAGGTTGGCTCAATAAATCGGTAAAGTGCAGTTTGCAGGTAATTCCATGCAAGAATTACACGCATAAATCGACGTATAGCTTACCGATTCCGCCATCTCCAAACCTCAAATCCGATTTGGCGATTGCACTTTATCCCAGCTTGTGCCTGTTTGAAGCAACCACCATTAGTGTTGGTCGGGGAACCCAAAGACCGTTTGAAATTTACGGCCATCCTCGTTTCCCAAAATCAACCTTTGAATTTACTCCGAAACCCCAAGTGGGCTCGAAATACCCACCGCATTGTAACCGTATCTGTCCAGGTTTTGATCTTCGAAATACCAGTCAGCCAAGGACGTATGAATTGAACCTCTTTTACTTAACCAATGCCCGAGATCTTTTAGCAGACTCAGCGGTTTTTATTAATCAGAATTCATTTTTTAATCGGTTAGCGGGTACCGATAAATTGAAAGAGCAACTTTACAAAGGTTGGGGTCCGAAGGAAATTAGAATGTCTTGGAAAACGGATTTAGATAAATTTCTGCTAACTCGAAAGAAATATCTGATTTACCGTTGAATCATTGAAGCTTAGATTGGCTGCTTTCGACTTCGGCTTCCATTTTCCTGGCGTATTCTTTGATTTGATGACGTAGTTCTGTGTTAGAACATCCCAAGATTCTTAGCGCTAGCAATCCTGCATTTTTGGCTCCGTTTAATGCGACTGTGGCAACCGGAATTCCATTAGGCATTTGCAGTATGCTCAAAACACTATCCCATCCATCCATTGAATTACTGGATTTAATCGGTACGCCAATGACAGGAAGTGGTGTGAGCGATGCTACCATTCCCGGTAAATGAGCCGCTCCTCCAGCCCCCGCAATAATGACTTTGAATCCTTGCTCTTCCGCAGATTTAGCAAAAGCCACCATTTTTTCAGGAGTTCTATGGGCAGAAACTACTTCAACATGAACGGTTATTTCAAAAGATTCTAAAAGTTCTTTCGCATCTTTCATGATCCCAAAATCTGAAGCGCTTCCCATGATGATTGCAACCGTTGCTTTCATGTTGTTTTTGTGTCTTTAGTTAAGTTGTTTTTTTTGGAGGCCCTTGCGGCTGGTTTTTTAGGGTGAGTTAATTTTTTGGGTTCCTTAACCTCCGTCTGTGCTTGAATTACTTCATTGACCCGATTCGGTTGATAATGCATTGTATTTTCAATATCCGAAAGTACCTGATCCATGGGTTGGCTTATTTCTTCGGTTTCTTGACGAAGGATTTTCTCCAAATTAATGTCTTGTTTTACGTCAAGCCCTGATTTTTTAATTTCTTGTTTCAAATCATCCGATGCATTCCGAATGGAATACAAAACTTTCCCTAATGATTTAGCAATACCTGGGATGCTTTTAGGACCGAAAAAAATAAGAACGATCAAGAAAATTAGAACAACTTCACTGCCTCCTACATCGTTGAATATTAAAATAGGTGCATTCATCTTATAACAAAGTTACTACTTTATTTGGATTGCATTTTCTCCACAATTTTCATCACCATGCTATCCGGAATGAAAGGTCCAAAAACTTTAATGAGAAGGGTGAAACTGAATTCGCTGATTTTAATGCGTTTCCCTTTCATCATGGCTTGATAGCCTTTCATAGCGGTACTGTAAGCGTCCGCACCGTTTTCAAACATGGAGGAATCGCCCATGCCTGCCATTACGTCGAATTCAGTTTTTACCGGACCAGGGCATAGTGCCGTAACGGTAATGGGGGTCTTTCTTAATTCGTAGGAGGTGGCTTTGGTCAGTGAAACTACAAATGCTTTGGTCGCAAAATAAGTGGCTTGTAGCGGGCCGGGTATAAAACCAGCGGTACTTGCCGTATTTAAAATTCGACCTTCGTTGTGTTCTAACATTGATGGTAAATAGGCATGCATTAACCGAGTAAGGGCTTGGACATTAACATCAATCATTTGGGCATCGTTTTCCGCAGAACGATCGGCAAATTTTCCCCAACCGCCAAAACCCGCATTGTTGAATAGGTAATTCACAAAAATCCCATCACGTTGGGTGCTTTCTATGACCTTGTTCACCCCTTCAACTTTGGACAAATCCGCTTCGATTACCCAAGTTTTAACACCGTAGGTTTGTTGTATTTCTTGAGCCAATTGCTCGAGCTTCTGGGCTCTGCGAGCGACCAATACTACATGGTTCCCCTTGGAAGCGTGAATTTTAGCCAATTCCCAACCAATACCACTTGAAGCCCCTGTAATCAATCCCGCTTTTTCCATGTTTTTTTACCGTGTTAAATGAATGAAATAGTACGAAGTCATCGTCTTTTGTAAATCGGTTAAAATGATGGTATATACGCCCTCCGATACATCGTTCCCGTTCTGGTCTTTTCCATCCCAATTATTCGCGTAAGATTCTGAGTAGTACACCACATTACCCCAACGGTTAAGAATGGTTAAGGAAGTTCCCGGTTTAAGCGATTGAATGGTTAAAACGTCGTTGATCATGTCATTATTGGGACTGAAAACGTTCGGCACTTGGATTTGGTCGTATACCGTAACAAATGCACTCACTGTATCCGTACAACCCTCATTGTTGGTGACGGTTAAGGTCACTTGAAAGGTTCCGGCGGTATAACTATAACTCCACGGCGACGGTTGATTTACTGTGATACCTGCGTTAATCCATTGTTCGGAGGTGTAATTCGACGACGTATTGGTAAACGTAACGGAATCACCGAGATTAGGAATGGCTGGGCTATAGGTGAAGGACGCTACCGGATAATTGGGTGTGCCAATGGTGTACAAGTTCGATGTGTCGCTGCAGCCGTTAGCATCGGTTACTGTTAAAACATAGGAGGTTCCAGCAGGTAAGTTCGAAATATTTAAAGTGCTCAGGTTTCCGGGTTGCCAAGAATACGTGTAATTGTTCGTGCCACCTGAAACACTCAGACCTGAAATTGATCCGTTCATTAAACAGGTAGCATTGGTTACAAGCGCTTGGCTTTGATCGATGGTAACGGGATTGTTTTGGTTCACCACAAAATTGTACGAACTGGTGCAGCCGTTGGCGTCGGTTAGGGTAAGTTGGTACATTCCAGAAGTTAGATTGGAAAGATCGGCGGTATTGCCCTGATTGCTCCAACCGTAAGATACGCCAGGGCTAGGACTCGTAATTCCTGTAATAGAACCCAAGGTTCCGTCGCAAGCAACAGGATTGATCACCATTTGGGAGGTGTCGATGCTTGGACCGCCGAAAGCTCCAACAACAATCCCCGTTATACTGTCCATGCAACCGTTGGCGTCAGTAACGTAGAGCGTATAACTCCCGGGAGAAAGCCCTGATGGGTTAAGATTAACGGATTGATTGGACCAAAGAAAGGAGTAGGGGGCGGTTCCACCGCTCAGTGCGATTCCATTGATAACTCCGTTGTTTTGACCACAGAGTGCTGGTAGCACTTGCATGTTTGCAGAATCTAGATTTAACGCAATATCACCCGGTACAGTCAACGGTCCGAGGGTATCTGTACATCCGTTTTGATCCATTGCCACGAGGGTGTAGGTGCCAGCGCTGACGTTAGATAGGTTCATACTGGTACTGTTGCCCGGTGTCCACAAATACTGTAATCCCTGACCGCTCGTTGAAATGCCTGATATACCACCGGTTGCTTGCCCACAAAAAGCGGTTGAATAGGTCACTGCAGCACCATCGATGCTAGGACCCGCTATTTGAGGTACGTTGATGGGCAGGGTTGATGATGTGCAACCGTTTCCATCGGTAACGGTGAGTGTGTAGTTACCAACTGAAAGATTTGTGGCATTGACAGCATTTCCGCCGCCGTTGCTCCAGCTGTAGGTTAAGCCGTTTCCGTTAGCCGTAATTCCGTTAATAGAACCCAAGGTTCCGTTGCATAAAACAGGAGAAATGGTAAGGTTGGTGGTATCAAGAATGGGCCCACTGGTGCCGTTGATTTGGTATGGGCCGGAGTTCGAAGAACAGCCCGCAGCATCGCTAACGGTTAAAGTATACGATCCAGCGGCGGCATTGGTGAGGTTTAAAGTATTTCCACCGTTGTTACTCCAAGAATAGGAATAGGGTTGGGCACCTCCATTAACACTGAGTCCTGTGATGCTTCCAGGGTTTAGGCAAGTTGCATTGGTAATAACGGCATTTCCGCTGATTGTTGGTGCGCTTCCAACAACTACCGTGACCGCTTTCCGGAAGGAACCTGGACAAATTCCAATGTAGTAGGTAGTAGTGCTATTCAAAACGGGCGTCGTAAAACTATTTCCAGTGCCAACAGCGGTAGTTCCAAATGGGGTGGAGTACCAGGTTAACGATCCTGCTGGTGGATTCCCAATCGTTGAAGCCGTGAGCGTGACACTACCATTACCGCAAATCGTATCATTTGCAGCAATTATGTCATAAGCAGAACTATTGGTGGTCGAAATTCCGGTGTGTCCTCCGGTAGCACCGTTTTGAGGAAAATTCGGCACGTGGGTTGAATTGGTGGTTCCTGCAATTCCGCCGTTTACGTTGATGGTTGGATTTCCTGAAGTAATGGAAACATAACCACCACCGCCGCCACCGCCGGGTCCATCCGCTTCCATTTGAGGGTTTGGCGCAAATAACCCGATACTTAAAACTTGATTGCCCCCGTCTCCACCTTTGGCAGAAATACTTACCGTATTGGGAATGGGATTCGAATTGGAAACATATACGGTTCCACCGCCCCCGGCTCCCCCGGCACCGTCTATTCCGAATTTCTGTGTAGAAGCTTGAACCGCGGTTTGTCCGTTGGGATTGGCGTTGATACCATTGGCACCATTGGCTTCAATCGTTCCTGATCCAACGATAGAACCATATACTTTCACGAAAGCAATACCACCGCCTCGACCTCCTCCGCCACCTTGTCCATTGTTTTGGTCGCCAGCGCCACCACCACCTCCTGCGAAAATCCGCGTGTTGTCTTGGGCAAGGGGATGTCCGCCTAAACCTCCTTCCTTTCTTCGGTAATCGCCTCCCCAGCTGGTGTTGTTGGGGCCAACCGTGTTTTCGTTTTGGTTCACTGTCGCACCCGAATAACCACCTCGGCCGCCTCCAGGGCTTACTGAACCGCCCATGCCTGCTGCTTCCAGGTTCCAGTTAACGTTATAGGTAGGATTCGGTACGCCTTTTCCAGTATAAGTCAGGGCTGTATTTCCAACGTTGCAACCTCCACCACCACCAGCATTGTGGTTGTTTCCTCCGCCACCACCGTTGGCTGGTGCTGATTTACAATACCTCGAATAAATGGCATCGTATTCCGTGTAAAACCCAGCGATGCTTTCCCCTTTTTCGGCGCCTTGGGTGGCTACATGGGAAGCACAAAACCCAATATCATTGACATTTCCAGGAGGGCTACCAAGGGTTTGATCCTCGGTTACCCCACCGCGAAAACCTGAGCCAGAGGCAGAAATGCTGCCGTTGGTATTTAAGGTCAGCGTACCGTCGACCTCTACTGCAACTACGCCACCTACCGTACCATTCCATGGTGTTGGGACCGCGGAAGTATTGGAATTAATGGTCAAATTGACGAATCTTGGAACTCGAACTATCTGAACACGGCCGGAAATACTGTAATTATTTACCAAAGGACACATAAGGCTGATGCTGTTAGCGCCGGCCAGTGAACGAACTTCGGCTAATTCGAATTTTCCAGCGTTATTGTAATTCAGTATTTCTCCCCAAAGCTGAATGTTTTGGTTCCAATCGTTCAAATGCCCAATCGGAGTGGTGTAAGGTCCCCAAAATTGACCGTTGGAGGTGACAAATTCATTCGCGGCATAGGTGTCGACATTCATGCTGGCGCCTTGCATTTGGACTATCAAAATCAAGTCTCCTGGGGTTAAAACACCATTGAAAAAACCACCGACCATGCTGTTGGATGCTACGGTAATGACCGATTGTCCCGCACTTGCATTCGAAGTTAAGGAGGTATAACTGTTCAGAATTGCATTCGCTGCGGTAACGGTATGTGAGCCGTTCTTTCCGCGTTGAGCTAGAAGTTGGACATTCACCAAAAAAACAATAGAGAAAAAAAGGAGGGAGATTTTCATGAGCCAAAGACGTTGTTCAGGAGAGGTAAGTTGTATTATTCATGTGGAAATTTCTGTTCCAAATTTGAAAGACCGTTTTCGCAGTAAAAATAACCAATTTCGCGCTTATTTTCGAACATCTCTCGGCTTTTACTGATGTCGATTTCACGGTCGGGACGTTCGTGGTGTAAATGGTATTGCAGCGCTTTCCATCGCATGTTTTTTGCTGACATTCCCGATCGCAACGCACGGAATTCCAGATCGGTATCTTCGCCGTAACCAGGCAAGGTGTAATCCATGTCAAATCCGTTCAATGCGATTAAATCGCTTTTGCACCAACCCATATTGCAGCCAAGTAATTTGGGGGTTTTCTTGCTAGATACAAGCGGACTTTTAATGTAAAATGCTTCCTCAACCCGTTTTGTACGGTTCGAAAGCATGCGAAAAAAACCGATGTGCTCAATTCCAAATAGCCGTACATTTTTAGAAGTCTTGGCATCTAAATCGATGCGTCTTCCCGCGGTAAAAACCCTTTGAACCAAGTTTTTGCGGTGCTCTTCAATGAACCTGCGATGCAACAAGCAATCGCCATCAATGAAAACCAAGTACTCATGGTTGGAGGCTAAGATGGCTTTATTGAGGATTCGATTTTTATTGAATCCCGTATCTACCTGATCAATGTGCAGTAAATTCAAGCTGTGGGAATGGGCTGAAAGAATCGGTTGGATTCCCTCATCGATGGTGTCATGGGCTATAATGACTTGGTTAGGAAGTAAGGTTTGCTTTGTGATGGAATCTAAAACGAGTGCGAGCGCCTCATAATCTTTATAAACCGTAATAATCAAGCTAACTGACATCGTACCAAAGGTAACGAATTAGGTCATTAGCTTGTCCATTATTTTGGCAACGGCAGGACATATCTGGGTGTTTTTCTCTGTAATTTTTAATATTTGATGCATTTTCTTTCGATCGGTGTGCGGGTATTCTCGGCATGCTAAGGGACGGTGCTCGTAGATACTGCATTTGTTATCCGTTCCCAAAAAACTGCAGGGGGCTTTTTGAAGCACATAGTCTTGGACTTCGTCCAAGCGGAGATATTGCTCGATCAATGCAGCTTCTTTCATGCGTAAATGCTTGGCAATTCTTCGGATGTCCGCATCGCGAAAAATGGGTGAGGTGGTTTTGCAGCAATTGGCACACTCGAGGCAGTCTAGCGTTCGGAAGACATCATCATGCTCCTTATGAAACCAAACATCCAAGTGTTTGTTTTTTCTATTCTTGTGCAAAAAGGCTTTAATTTCCTTCCATTGAGTTTTGCTTTTATCCAGCCATGAGGATAGTTCGGGGTTCATGTTTAGATCTTTGTTTTTAGGTATTTTGCATCAAACCAAAAGGTACCGAAGGGGACAAGAGACATCAACCATCCCAGGATGAAAAAAGTGCCATTTTTTTCAGATTTAATTCCATAAATCAACACCCACAGGCAATAGGCAATGAATAAAACCCCGTGGCTCATTCCGACAATAAGGTTGGGTAGATCGTAACCGTATTTGTATTTGAGCGGTACCGTTATGCCTAAGCTCAAATAGGAAATGCCCTCTAAGATCGCTAAACTCTTCAGTATGGTTTTATGGTTCATGTAAATTGATTTTTTTGCGTTTCTAATTGAAGAATTACATCCCGATGCGCTGCAGCTTGAATAAAATCCAATTCCTTTGCTGCTTGCTGCATGCGTTTTTTCTGTTCTTTGATGGCTTTTTCCAAATCTTTTAGGCTTTTAAATTCGCTCTTTGATTCTGCGGCTAATGCTATTGCTTCCGATTGCTTGTAGGCTTTTTCACGTTCCGAATTTTGAAGAATGCCTTCCTCGATGGATTTGTTCAAAGGTTGCGGTACCAAACCGTGTTCCTCGTTGTATGCCATCTGAAGCGATCTTCTGCGTTCGGTTTCTTCCATGGTTAATCGCATCGAATCCGTGATTTTGTCCGCATACATAATGACCTTACCGTTCACATTTCGTGCAGCTCGACCAACAGTTTGCACAAGGGACTTAACATTCCTTAAAAAACCCTCTTTATCCGCATCGAGGATTGCCACCAAAGAAACTTCGGGTAAATCCAATCCCTCACGAAGTAAATTCACCCCTACAAGTACGTCAAAGGTTCCAAGACGTAATTCACGAAGAATGGCTACTCGGTCCAAGGTATCGATGTCGCTATGGATGTATTGGCTCTTGATGCCCACCTTTTGTAGATATTTTTGGAGCTCCTCGGCCATGCGTTTGGTGAGGGTTGTAACTAAGGTTCGTTCATTAACCGTAATTCGCTGCTGGATTTCATCAATCAAGTTATCGATTTGATGCCGGCTCGGACGTACCTCAATGACCGGATCCAATAATCCTGTGGGTCGAATGACTTGCTCCACGAGAATTCCTTCAGATAGGCTGATTTCCAATTCAGCAGGGGTGGCGGAAACAAAAATGCATTGATGGAGTAACCCTTCAAACTCTTCGTATTTAAGCGGACGGTTGTCCATGGCTGCTTGAAGTCGAAAGCCATAGGTGACCAGGTTCGTTTTTCGTGCCTTGTCTCCGCCGTACATGCCTTTAATTTGAGGAAGCGTCACGTGGCTCTCGTCAACGACCATTAAAAAATCGTCGGGAAAATAATCCAAGAGGCAAAAGGGTCTTTCACCTGGATTTCGGTTATCGAAGTAGCGCGAATAGTTTTCAATGCCCGAACAATAACCGAGTTCTCGGATCATTTCTAAATCGTATGAAACGCGTTCGTTGAGGCGGTTGGCTTCCTCCAATTTTCCAGCTTGCTTGAATGCTTCTACTTGTAGAACTAAATCGTCTTGAATTTGGTGAATGGCTTGCAAGGTGTTTTCGGGACTTGACACGAAAAGATTTGCTGGGTAGAGGTTTAAGGAATTAAAGCGTTCCAATACTTCGTTGGTGTAGGGATCAATGGCCTGCAATCCTTCAATTTCATCGCCAAAAAATAGTACACGAATAACATGGTCGGCGTATGCGAGAAAAATATCCACGGTGTCACCGCTGACGCGAAACATCCCGCGTTCAAAGGTTTCATCGCTTCGCGTATATAGATTTTCGACCAAGCGGTGAAGAAAGACATTTCGTGGCGTGATCATTCCAACTTCTACTGGAAGGATACTTTTCTTGAATTCATGAGGATTCCCAATACCGTAAATGCACGACACCGAAGCAACCACAATAACATCTTTTCGCCCAGAAAGCAGGGCAGAGGTTGCGGCTAAACGGAGTTTTTCAATCTCTTGGTTTATCGAGAGGTCTTTCTCAATGTAGGTGTTGGTGACGGGTAAATAGGCTTCAGGTTGATAGTAGTCGTAATACGAAACGAAATACTCTACGGCATTTTCCGGAAAAAACTGTTTGAATTCGTTGTAGAGCTGCGCTGCCAGGGTTTTGTTGTGGGAAAGAATGAGGGTAGGCCTTTGTACCTCTTGGATGACGTTCGCTACGGTAAAGGTTTTTCCACTTCCGGTAACTCCTAACAAGGTTTGAAAAGGAAAGCCTTCTTTAAGGCCATGCACCAATTGTTGTATGGCATCGGGTTGATCCCCGGTAGGTTGAAATGGAGCTGAAAGTTGGAAGGCCATAGGCAAAGGTAACGACAAACCCTATCGAATCATAATATTTATGGTGTATAAAAAAAGGGGCACATGGCCCCTTTTTGGTAAAGAATTTCAGAAAAAATTATTCTCCTTTATCCATTTTTTCTTTCAAGCCAGCCAAGGCGTCCAAATCACCTAAAGTTGATTTTTCATTGCCTTTGTTGATCGCGCTTACCGCATCATCCGTACTGTTTGTCGAAGGTTTTTTACCTTTTACTGTTTTCGTAGAAGGCGTTGCGTCCTTTTCAGTTTCGTGACTACGAGCGTGTGAAAGAACGATTTTGCGGGATTCTTTATTGAATTCAATGACCACAAAATCGAGTACTTCGTCAATATTGGCGTTTGTTCCATCGGCTTTTTTCAAGTGTTTACTTGGGCAAATACCTTCAACTCCATATGGAAGGGCAACAATACCGGATTTATCCTTCATTTCTGTGATGGTTCCTTGGTGAATAGTTCCTTCAGCAAATGTTCCTTCGAAAACATCCCAAGGATTCTCTTCCAATTGCTTGTGACCTAAAGAAATTCTACGGTTATCACGATCGATTTCTAACACCAAAACGTCTAGCATGTCACCTACCTTACAAAATTCAGATGGGTGCTTGATTTTCTTTTGCCAAGATAAATCTGAAATGTGAATTAGTCCATCGACCCCTTCTTCCAATTCTACAAAAACACCAAAATTGGTAAAGTTTCTCACTTTTGCAGAATGTTTAGAATCAACCGGATAACGTTCCTCAATACCATTCCATGGATCCGGCATCAATTGCTTGATTCCAAGACTCATTTTACGCTCTTCACGATCCAAAGTCAAAATCACGGATTCTACGGTATCTCCAACTTTCAAGAAATCTTGAGCACTGCGCAAATGCTGTGACCAACTCATTTCGGAAACGTGAATTAATCCTTCTACTCCAGCTGCGATTTCAACAAAAGCACCGTAATCGGCCAAAACTACCACCTTACCTGAAACTTTATCACCTACGTTTAAATTGGTGTCTAATGAATCCCATGGATGCGGTTGAAGTTGCTTTAAGCCAAGAGCAATTCGTTTTTTGTCGTCGTCGAAATCTAAAATTACCACGTTAATTTTTGAATCCAATTCCAACAATTCTTCCGGATGGTTCACACGACCCCAAGATAGATCTGTGATGTGAATCAAACCGTCCACGCCTCCAAGGTCGATGAAAACACCGTAGGTTGTTATGTTCTTAACAATACCTTCAAGTACTTGACCTTTCTCAAGACCTGAAATAATTTGTTTTTTCTGTTCTTCGATTTCGGCTTCAATCAATGCCTTGTGTGATACAACGACATTTCGGAATTCTTCATTGATCTTAACTACTTTGAATTCCATGTTCTTGCCTACATAAATATCATAGTCACGTATCGGTTTCACGTCAATTTGTGATCCAGGTAAAAACGCCTCAATTCCAAAAACATCGACGATCAATCCACCTTTGGTACGGCATTTTACAAAACCAGTAATGATCTCACCTGTGCGCAATACATCGTTCACTCGAATCCAAGCACTGTGCATTCTTGCAGTCTTGTGCGAAACAACCAATTGACCTGTTTTGTCTTCTTGGGTTTCAACGTATACATCAACCGTATCACCAACCTTTAAGTCAGGATTATAACGGAACTCGTTGGCTTGAATAACTCCTTCGGATTTGTATCCGATATTGATGATTACTTCTTTTTTAGTGATAACCTCGACCACACCTTGAATGACTTCTTTTTCATTGATAGAAGTTAAGGTTTTTTCGTATTTGTCCGACATCTCGGAACGTTCAATTTGGGTGTATCCATCCAAGGATAACGCTTCCCAGTCGAAATCTGCATTCCCTTGTGAGGGAACTTCTTTTTTGGTATTCTTTGCCATAGGCTTTGTTTTTGTATTCCGAAGGTTCGGGCTTCGAAAGGGGTTATTATTTTGCCATGCCGGATCGAACCATGGCTAATTTCAAGGGTGCAAAGGTAAGGAATTATTTAGAATTATTTCGGGAAATTTCTAATTATCGCTCGGATTTTTGGGGAATCGGGCAATTATTTTGAATTTGGCGCCTTGAGCATCCATGCATTCTTTCCATAAATCCTTTGAATTCTCATGGAAAATATAACCGGAGGCAAGATTATTTACCGCAATCCAAGAATGATTTTCGATTTCCTGCTCCAGCTGACCTGAATCCCAACCTGAATACCCTACAAAAAACCGAACTCGGTTGGTGGAAAAATTGAGGTTATCATAACATTCCTTGAGTGCATCAAAATCACCGCTAAAGAACACACCGTTACCGCAATCCAAAGAGTGTGGGACTTGTTGTCCAAGATTGTGTAAGAAAAATAGTTGGTTTTTAGATACGGGTCCGCCGATAAATATGGGGTATTCAGAGAATGGAGAGTCTTCAATCACGTCGCCCAAGGTAAGGTTTAAAGGATTGTTTAATACAAAACCGAAAACACCTTCCTCGTCATATTGACAAAGGTAAACTACGGAACGTTCAAAATAAGCGTCGCCTTGAAATGGGTCTGAGAGCAAGAACCCCCCCACCTGAGGATTTTCATTATTTTCAAAGATAAATCGACTTTTTTTCATAACCCTCGTCTCACAAAGTTAAGGATTTCTATTTTTGTGCCAATGAAGTTAGGTGCTATTGATGTAGGTTCAAACGCAATTAGGGTGCTGATTGCTGAGGTTAAAAAGCCTTTAGGCGTTTGGCGATACTCTAAAATTGCCTATTTACGTCTACCCGTTAGGTTGGGTGATGACGTGTTCGAAAAAGGTAGTATTTCGGATGCAAAAATTGAGCGTTTTTTAGATGGGATGAAGATTTTTAAAGCGATGTTGGCCTTTTATAAGGTAGATGCTTATCGAGCGGTTGCCACATCGGCAATGCGCGACAGCAACAACGCTAAGCGCATTCAAAGCAGGGTATTCAAAGAAACAGGGATTACCTTGGACGTGATTTCAGGAAAAGAAGAGGCAGAGCTGGTGTATTTGACGTTTCAGTTGATGCATAATATAAAAACCAACTACCTCTTGGTCGATGTTGGCGGAGGGAGTACGGAAATCACCTTATTTCAAGATAATCAGATACATGCAGCAAAATCGTTCCAAATTGGCAGCGTTCGAATGCTTAAAAACAAGGTGAAACCTGAAGAATGGGATAAAATGCGCGATTGGATAGCCACCGAAATTGCACCGCACAATCCGCAACGAATTTTCGGTTCTGGTGGAACCATCAACAGTGTGCATAAGGTCTTGGAAAACTCCTCCAAAGACCCCGTAACAATCCACCAGCTGGATTCGTTGGTTAAAACGTTAGAAGGGCTTTCGCTGGAAGAACGCTTAATTCGTTTTCCAATTAAAGAGGATAGGGCGGACGTGATTGTTCCTGCCATGCAGATATACACTTTCGTGCTTAATTCCATGAATTTAACAGAGGTTTTTGTGCCAAAAATGGGCTTGTCCGATGGGGTGTTATTGGATTTATACCGAGACAAAACATTATGAGCAATAAACTGAACACTCCCAAAGGTACTCGGGATCACTTGCCCGTGGATGTTCGCAAGCGCGAATATATTTTCAAGGCCATTGCCAAGGCTTTTCAATCCTATGGTTATCAACCCATTGAAACTCCTAGTTTCGAACTTTCGAGCACCTTGATGGGGAAATACGGAGATGAAGGGGATCGCCTCATATTTCGTATTTTGAATTCAGGGGAGAAAGTAAAAAAAGCCGACGTTCAAGCACTCCAAAATGATGAGTTAGCCAAATTCGCAAACTCCATTTCCGAAAAAGCCTTGCGTTACGATTTAACCGTGCCTTTCGCACGTTTTGTAGTTCAACACCAAAACGATCTCTGCTTTCCTTTTAAACGATATCAAATTCAACCGGTTTGGCGGGCTGATCGACCGCAGCACGGACGATATCAAGAGTTTTATCAATGCGACGGTGACGTCGTTGGTTCGGATTCATTAAGGAATGAAGTAGAGCTAATACGCATCATTAAGCAAGTTCTATCGGGTTTAAATCTACCAGGATTCACCATTAAATTAAACAACCGAAAAGTTTTGAGTGGAATTGCGGAAGTATGTGGTGTGGAACAAGAGCTTATTGCTTTGACGGTGGCTTTGGATAAGCTCGATAAAATTGGAAAAGAAGGAGTGGTCGATGAACTCGTTTCCAAAGGTTTTAGCCAGGGGGTGTTGGATAAAATTGATCCATTGTTTGGACTGGAAGGTAGTTTTGAGACTCGCCTTGAAAAGCTAAAGGTGTTTCTAAGGGGTAGTGAAATTGGTTTAAAAGGTCTAGAGGAATTGTCTTTCGTGCATTCGAAACTTCAAGATTTTGATGCAAACCATGAATTGTTAGAGTTGGACGTGACCCTTGCTCGCGGATTAAACTATTATACCGGCATCATCATAGAAGTTAAAGCGCACGAAGTGGAAATGGGCAGTATTTGCGGTGGTGGACGTTACGACGATCTGACGGGATTGTTTGGATTAAAAGGATTATCCGGAGTAGGAATTTCATTCGGGGCAGATCGGATTTACGATGTGTTGAATTCTTTGAATTTGTTTCCTGCCAGTTTGAGCGAAGGACCTGAAGTGTTGTTTTTAAATTTTTCGGAATCCACCGCTGATCAATGCGATGTTTGGGCAAATGTTTTAAGGTCTCGGGATCATATCGTTGAAGTTTATCCGAGTGCATCGAAACTCCAAAAACAAATGAAATATGCCAACGATCGAGGTGCTAAATGGGTAGTGTTTTATGGAGACGAGGAGGCAGCGAAGCAACAAGTTGTATTGAAAAATATGAGCGATGGGACGCAAACTTCCTACAGCGCAGGATCTTGGATCAACGAATGGCTAGGATAACGAGGAAGTTCAACGACCTCCAGTTGACAACATTTGCCATCGGAAATGGAGAAACGAAAGAAGGTCCTTATTTTGTGAAAGCCCTTAATACCGCAGGCTCCGGGATTCAACCAAAGTAAATCAGCCTTAGCATCGAATTGGACCAACGCTATGTGCGAGTGCCCACAGATGAATACGTTCGGTTTTTCCTTTTCGATTAGTTTTTTCACATCAGCAGTGACTTTCCCTGGCCTTCCGGCAATATGCGTGATGCAAAATTTTATTCCTCCTATAACGAAGATTTGTACCAATGGGACCGTTCTACGGACCATGGCATCATCGATATTTCCATAAACGAACCGACAAGGTTTCAGGGCTTCTAATGCATCAATGACCTTCAAGGAACCGATATCGCCGGCATGCCATATTTCGTCAACTTCTTGTAGGTACGGCAATAAATCTGCTACGAGATCGCCATGGGTGTCAGAAATTAAAGCAATTCGAAGCATGGCTTTCAAACGCTAGGGGTAGGATCTTGCTTTTGTTGTTCTACCAAATCATAATAAAACCCTTTGCGTTGTATGAGTTCTTCTGGTCTTCCCATTTCAATAATTTTACCATGGTCTAAGGCAATAATTTTGCGGCAATTTCCAAGAGAAGAAATACGATGACCCACCATTACAATAGTCGGTTTATAGGGTAATTGAGCTAAATTGTGCAAAATGGTATTTTCCGTTTCGGTATCCACCGCCGAAAGGCAATCATCAAGGATTAGAAGTTTGGGTTTGCGTATCAATGCCCTGGCAATATTGATCCGTTGTTTTTGACCACCGCTTAAGTTGATGCCTAATTCACCGAGTTGGGTATCAAGTCCTTGTGGAAAAAGTTCGATGTTGTGCCAAACATGGGCTAACTTCAGCACTTCAATGATTTCTTCATCGCTTACTGGAACCAAGCTACCAAAGGAGACATTGTTTCGAATGGTATCCGAAAACAAAAAAACCTCCTGCGGAACCAAGGCGACAGATTTACGGAAATCTTCTAAATGAATTTCTTTCAAGTCCTTACCGTCGACGAGGATTTCACCCATGCTGGGATCGAACTGGCGCGTTATTAATCCTACAATGCTGCTTTTTCCGCAGCCAGTTTTACCTGTTATGCCGACCGTTTCGCCCTTCTCGATGTGAAAGCTTATCCCCTCAAGTCCAGTAATACCAGTATTTTGGTAAGTAAGTCCAACATGCTTTAATTCAAGATGTCCTTCGAAGCTAAAAGGGGTTTCGGAAAGATTTTGTATGGTTGGTTCTGTTTTAAGAAATTCATTGATGCGCTGTTGGGAAGCTTCAGCCCTTTGAATGATCGATGTAACCCAGCCAATAGAAACAAAGGGCCAAGTGAGGTTATTCACAAATAACAAAAAGGCTACAATCGCCCCTAAGGATAATTGGTTGCTTCCTGTTAATCCACCTCCAACCCATATCATAAGTAAGGTACAAAGGCCGATTAATAAAAGTATCGCCGGCATGAATAACGCATTGATTCGCACCAATTGCATGCTACGCCGTTTATAGGATTCGGAGGCATTGCTTAGTTTTTGAGCGTTGTTTTCAAATTGGTCGTAGGCTTTAATGATCCTAATTCCGGTGATCGATTCCTGAACAATGGTCGTAATATTCGAAAGCTCTTCCTGCACCTCTTTACTGCTTCGATTGATTCGATTCGAAACCTTGTAAATGATTAGCGATAAAAGGGGTAAGGGTATTAACGTATACAGAGTCAAGGTTACACTGATTTCCATCATTTGATAAATGCTCAGAATCGTGAGCACAATTAAGTTCAGGGAATACATAACACCGGGACCTAAATACATCCGAACTTGGCTTACGTCCTCGGAAATTCTGTTCATCAAATCGCCAATTTTGTGCTGCTTAAAGAAGTTGGAGTCTAAGGATAGATAATGCTTGAATATCTCATTTTTCATGTCATATTCAATTCGGCGTGACATTACAATGATGGTTTGGCGCATAAAGAACAGGAACAAACCTTTGCCCAAGGACAAAAGGATAAACCAGCCTCCTACCATTAGCGCTAAGTGGAGGGGCGTTTCCAGGTCATAATTCGCGTTTTGAAGTTCATCAATGCTTTGTTTTACGTATTTAGGCATTTGCACTCCGAAGTAATTACTGGCTATGGTAAATACGATGCCAAGAATAAAATGCCATTTGTACTTAACGAAGTATTTATTCAAGCTCGCTAAATGTTTCATACGAATTAATTGCTAATTTTGCCGGCTAGAGTGCAAAGGTACTCCTATAAGTTGAAAATTGATAGATTAACGAGCGATATGGTGAGCAACACAATAGATATATCAAGATCTACCGAACTTGATATCATGGCAAAAATGGTTTCCATGGGCCATGAACAGGTCCTTTTTTGCAACGATGCAGCAACAGGATTGAAAGCGATAATTGCAGTTCACAGTACCGTGCTTGGTCCAGCTTTAGGAGGTACACGCATGTGGAAATATTCCAATGAGGCTGATGCCCTAAGGGATGTATTGCGCTTGTCGCGTGGAATGACCTACAAAAACGCGATTTCGAACTTGGCACTCGGCGGAGGAAAAGCCGTAATCATTGGCGATTCACACTCCATGAAATCAGAAGCACTCTTTCGTCGCTTTGGACAATTTGTAGATTCCCTTGCAGGTAACTACATCACCGCGGAAGATGTGGGTATAAACCCAACAGATATGGAGTGGGTGAGTAAGGAAACCAAACACGTGGTGGGCTTACCTGGAAAAAGCGGTGACCCTTCGCCTGTTACTGCGCTTGGAGTATACATGGGAATGAAGGCCGCTGTAAAAGTGCAAACAGGTTCCGATTCCCTAGCGGGTAAAAAGGTGTCCGTTCAAGGGGTTGGCCATGTTGGTCAATATTTGGTTCGCTTTCTTACGCAAGAAGGCGCGCACGTTACGGTAACAGATATCCACGAAGCATCGCTTAATGCCATGGTAAAAGAATGCGATGTAAAGGTGGTAAAACCCGATGAAATTTACGATGTACCCATGGATATCTACGCGCCTTGTGCCTTAGGGGCAACAATTAACGATGAGACCCTAAGTCGCTTAAAGTGCAGTATCGTTGCTGGTGCAGCGAATAATCAGCTTTTGGAAGAACAAAAACACGGTAAAGCTTTAATGGATAAAGGCATTCTTTACGCACCTGATTTTGCTATTAATGCAGGGGGAGTCATTAATTGTTTCTCTGAAGTTTCCGGAAATTCGCTAGAATGGTCGAAGAAAAAGGCTGAGGAAATCTATGATACCGTGGAGACCATTCTTAGACGAGCGTTGCAGGAAAATCTTCCCTCCTTCCAAATCGCTAACCTCATGGCTGAAGAGATAATTAAAGCTAAAGGCACCTTGAATCAATAAAATGCTCAATCGCAGGCACCTACGTATTAAAGTACTACAACTACTCTACGCGTACTATCAGAACGGTTCCAAGGATTATTCCAAAGTAGCCAAAGAGCTTACGCTTTCGCTCGATCGCATGTACGACATGTATTTGTTGCTATTGATGTCGTTTGAGCCTATTGTGCGAGCGGCTGAGTATAAAATTGAAGATGGAAAGAAGAAACTTCGGCCAACAGAAAAGGAGTTAAATCCTAGCCTTAAGTTCGTGGAAAATCCTGTTTTTCGTCAAATTATATCGTCCAGGTCGCTGGCCAACGTTGCTCGACAGCGCAAAATCGATTGGCTGGGAGTTGAAAATCAAGAGATGTTCAAACGCCTTTTCAATGCTGCCCGAGATTCAGAGCTTTATGCCCTGTATATGGCCAATTCGGCTTCAGAGTATGAGCTAGATCGTCAGTTTGCAGTGCAATTTTTCAAGGATTTGATTGCAAATAATTCGCAGGTATATCATTTTTTTGAGGAGCGCAGTATATATTGGATGGACGATCTGGATTTGTGTTGTTCCATGGTCATCAAAACACTAAAAGCTTTGAACCCGGAAGAAGAACTTGTACCGATGCCTTTATTCAAAGAAGGAGATGACGAACAAGAATTTGTAGAATTGCTGCTGCGAAAAACCATTGATAACGATGCTGAATATGAAACCTTGATTGCTGAAACTTCGGCAAATTGGGAATCTGATCGTATCGCAAAGATGGACATGGTTATGTTGAAAATGGGAATCAGCGAATTGTTGTGGTGTCCCAGCATACCGTCGAAGGTAACCTTGAATGAGTACATCGAGATATCGAAGTTTTACAGCACTCCGAAAAGTAATGTCTTTATTAACGGAATTTTGGATAATATTGTACTCAAATTGAAATCTGAAGGCAGATTTCGTAAAATTGGTCGTGGATTATTAGAATGAATAAAATGAAAACAACTGTATTAATGATGTTAACGCTGGTCCTCTTTGCCTGTTCAACAGAGGACAACGAAGTTGCCGTTGGAAAAAGAACAACGATGCAAGTAAACGAGGAGTACAATGCCGGTACGATTGTAAAAGGCGAAGAAATTCGCGCCGTATTTACCGTTAAGAACACAGGGGATTCTCCGTTAGTTATCAGCGATGTGCGTCCTTCTTGCTCTTGCACCGTCGCCGATAAACCTAAAAAACCGATTGCCCCCGGTCAATCAACGGAAATTGTTGCCAAAGTAAGTACAGATAATGCATCTCCAGGTAAGGAAATTAAGAAAACCGTTACCTTAATGACCAATACAAAAGATTCGCCGAAAGTATTATTTATCAAGGCGAAAATTAAGTAATACACAGTATAAATTTAAAACACAATACATTATGCCCGCTCAATTAATTATGATTCTCCTTATGTTGGTAGTATTCTATTTTTTTATGATACGACCGCAAGCGAAAAAGCAACGAGAGTTAAAAAAGTTTCGAGAATCATTGAAGGTTGGGGACAAGGTTATTTCCATCGGTGGAATTCACGGTAAAATTTTAGAGGTATCCGATACCACGGTATTGATCAATTCAGAGGGTTCAAAAATTCGATTGGAGAAATCTGCTATCAATCAAGTTTTCGAAGATCAAATCAATACCGATAAATAACCCTGAATCAATTTCCAAAGATTCTTCGGTCTATTAGGTAAATTAACGCTGATACTGATGCGGCGCCTAATTCCAATTCGCGTCGGTTAACGTTTTCAAATACATCGCTGTCTGCGTGATGCACATCGAAATACCGTTGACTGTCTGGAATGAAACCGAATAAACTAATCCCTTTGTGAACATCTTTTAAAGGGCCTATGTCAACACCTCCACCTCCCTGTTCCCAAATATGTAAGTCATAGGGTTTGAATAAAGGGGCAAGGGCAAGAAACTTTTGAAATACGATTTCATTTCCATCGCATCCAAACCCTCTGGGCGTGAAGCCTCCTCGATCGCTTTCTAATGCAGCAAGGTGGATTTCGTTTTGTTCCTTGGAGCGTTGTGCATAGCTTTTTCCTCCCATGTTTCCGTTCTCTTCGTTCATAAAGAACACGACTCGTAAAGTATGTTCAGGTTGATACTTTAGGGTTTTTAAAATCCTCAGGGCTTCTAAACAATGGATAACGCCCGCTCCGTCGTCATGGGCTCCTTCGCCTTGATCCCATGAATCCAAGTGGCCTCCGAGGGTGATTATTTGTTCAGGAAATTTTCGTCCTCGCAATTCACCAATGACATTAAAAGAGGGCTCGTCTGGGAATAACCGACAATCTAATTCCATGGAAAAACGGATTTTTTTGTCTTGGGTAAGTACGTCGGCAAGATAATCGGCGTCCGCTGTGGAAAGCGCTGCTGCAGGTATTTTAGGGATACTGTCTTCATACCGCATGCTTCCTGTATGTGGGAAATCATCTTTCGGTAGACCCAAAGAACGAATCACAACGGCCTTTGCGCCAAGCCTTGCTCCTTCAACGGCTCCATTGCCACGGATTGGATAGCACGCTCCATAGGCTTTGAATGTTTGTATTTCCGCCGCATTCATGGCTTGGTTCAGGAAAACAATTTTTCCTTCAACTTCGGATTTTTTCGCTTGTTTAAGTTCGTCAAGGTGTGAAAACATGACCACTTCGCCTTCCAATAATCCTTGGGTAGAAACGGATCCGCCTAAGGCCGCCAACGTAAGCTTTTCAATGCTTCCATTGGCTAAGGTAATCCAAGCCGATTCTGGATTTCCCCGTTCCCAATGGGGCACCATGATGGGTTGTAAATACACTCGGTCAAATCCGTATTCTTTCATTTTTTGTTCAGACCATCGCACTGACATGGCCGCTTCGGAGGAACCAGATAAGCGTGCGCCAATATCCTTGCACAGCGATCGCAAGTCCTCGTAAGCTTTACCTCGCAATAAGGCTTCGTCGTAGATTCGTCGAATAAAAACACTATCGCTTTGTGCGTTAATTTGATGCGTAAAACCCAATACCATTAGGGGAAGGATAACCGCTCTTGTAAGTTGTAGAACCACGTTTATTTTTTAATTTTGCGTAATATTATATATTTTGTAAAATCTGACAATTCTTTTTGTCGAAATAGTCCAATTATGTCATTAAAGTGTGGAATTGTGGGTTTACCTAACGTAGGGAAATCCACCTTGTTCAATTGTTTATCCAATGCGAAAGCGCAGTCCGCTAATTTTCCTTTTTGTACGATTGAACCTAACGTGGGTACTATTTCAGTGCCAGATCCGCGTTTAGAACAATTGGAGTCCATGGTAAACCCCGAGCGAGTGGTTCCTGCTACCATGGAAATCGTAGACATTGCAGGTTTAGTTAAAGGAGCCTCCAAAGGGGAAGGATTAGGAAATCAATTTCTGGCGAATATTCGAGAAACCGATGCAATCTTGCATGTTTTAAGGTGTTTTGATGATGGGAATATTGTGCATGTCGACGGCAACGTAAATCCAATTCGTGACAAAGAAATAATCGATATTGAATTGCAGCTTAAAGATTTAGAAACCATTGAAAAAAAGATTCAAAGCCTTGCTCGGGTTATTAAATCCGGCGATAAGGAGGCACTCAAAGAAAACGAATTAGCCCTTAAAATTAAAACGGGCTTGGAGCAAAGTGTTTCCGTAAGGGGAATGGGTTTTGATTCCGATGAAATGGAGCTCATTAAACGGTTTAATTTGATTACTTCCAAACCCGTTATGTACGTTTGCAATGTAGATGAGGCCTCGGTTCTTGATGGAAACCACTACGTAGACAAGGTGCGTGAAGCAGTGGCCAATGAAAATGCCGAAGTACTGGTGATTGGAGCAAAAATTGAAGCAGATATTACAGAACTCGAAACGTACGAAGAGCGTAAAATGTTCTTGGATGAATTGGGGCTCGAGGAACCTGGAGTGAATCGTTTAATTCGTTCTGCCTACGCACTACTCAATTTACAAACCTATTTTACGGCAGGCGTCAAAGAAGTACGTGCCTGGACAATTCATAAAGGATTTACGGCCCCTCAAGCCGCAGGTGTTATTCATTCCGATTTTGAAAAAGGTTTTATCCGCGCAGAGGTCATGAAGTACGATGATTATGTTGCCTTCGGTTCTGAATCTGCTGTGAAAGATGCCGGAAAATTTAAGGTCGAAGGTAAAGAGTACTTGGTCATGGACGGTGATATAATGCATTTCCGTTTTAACGTTTAATTTTTACTATGATAGCTGCGAACAACCCTTCTCTGATGGCATGGATACCGGTACCCCAAGGATCGGATTTTCCCCTGCAAAATATTCCCTTTGGTATAGCAAGTATCGATAAAGGTCCCCGCTTTGTGGCAACGAGAATTGGGAATCATGTGGTTAATTTGGCGGCCTTGTTTCGCCGTGGGTATTTTAAAGACCTACCTTATTCCTTGGAGGATTTCGATTCTGATACGCTGAATGCCATAATGAAATACGGTAAACTTGCTACCCGTGATTTACGGAATAGGTTATCCCACTTGTTTGAAGAAAATAACCAAGAATTACAAAGCAATTCGGTAGATTGTAAGGAAATATTAGTTGCAGCAAATGAGGTAACCCTTCACCTTCCCATTGAAATAGGTGACTACACAGATTTTTATTCGTCGAAGGAACATGCGACGAATGTAGGGTGCATGTTTAGAGATCCTGCCAACGCCTTGCTTCCAAATTGGTTGTGGCTGCCAGTGGGCTACCATGGCCGTTCGAGCTCAATCATTCCTTCCGATGTTCCAATTCATCGACCTTTCGGTCAAACCAAGGCCGAGGGAGAGGATCCGAAATATGGTCCTTCACAACGGGTAGATTTTGAACTCGAAATGGCATTTTATACGTTTGAAGGCAAGGGATTAGGTCACCAAATTACCACCGAAGAAGCAGAAGACCATATTTTCGGGTTGAGTCTTTTTAACGATTGGTCCGCTCGCGATATTCAGCAGTGGGAATATGTGCCCCTTGGGCCATTTTTAGCCAAGAATTTTGCCTCTTCCATCTCTCCATGGGTCGTTACGTTGGATGCACTCGAGCCATTCGCAGTGGACACACCGCTACAGGAACCAAAAGTTTTGGATTACCTGAAGTTTCAAGGAAAGAAATCCTACGACATTCAGCTGGAAGTCTATTTACAACCCAAGGATGGCGAAGAGGTGAAAATTTGCACGTCAAATTTTAAATACATGTATTGGAACATGGCTCAGCAATTAGCCCATCATACGGTGAATGGATGCAATATTCGCTGTGGAGATTTAATGGGTTCAGGAACGATCTCAGGACCCACTCCTGATTCCTACGGATCGATGTTAGAACTTGCTTGGAAAGGAACGAAACCGATTCAATTACCCGATGGAACTGAGCGAAAGTTTGTTCAAGACTACGATACTATAATTTTCAGAGGATTCAGCGTTTTTAATGGAATTAAAATTGGTTTTGGCGAGGTTAGAACCCAATTATTACCTGCAAGAACATGAATTTAAAGGAGTTGGATCCCCTAAGCCAAGAGCGTAAAGAATTAGTAAGTTCTTTCAAAAGCTTATTGCGTGCCGTAAAAGATCGATCCAAGGAGGATTCTAAACTGATTCGTAAGGCCTTTGAATTAGCGCTAGAAGCGCATAAGGATGACCGACGTAAATCAGGAGAACTGTACATTTGGCATCCTATTTCGGTAGCTCGTATATGCGCTGTTGAAATGAATTTAGACAGTACGGCCATCGTTTGTGCTTTATTGCACGATACGGTCGAAGATACCTATATTACCTTACAGGATATAGAAGACACCTTTGGTGAAAAAGTACGATTGATCATTGATGGATTAACTAAAATCCCTGAAGTTTTCGATGAGAATGCCTCGGTGCAAGCTGAGAATTTTCGAAAAATGATTTTAACGATTTCGAACGATTTCAGAGTAGTCCTCATAAAATTGGCGGATCGATTGCACAACATGCGGACCTTAAGCGCCATGGCCGTTGATAAGCAGCTGAAAATTGCCTCCGAAACACGATTTTTATACGCTCCTTTGGCCCATCGATTTGGTTTTTATACCATTAAAACCGAACTGGAGGATTTGGCCATGCGGTATTGTGATTCCGAAATTTACAACGATCTAGAGTCTCGTCTTAAGTCTACACAAGATGTAAGAATGAGGTTTATTCGCAGGTTTATCGCCCCAATCAAGGAGGTGTTGTTGCAACAAGGTTATCAGTTCGAGGTGAAGATCCGGACCAAATCGATTTCATCTATTTGGCGCAAAATGCAAACGAAAGATGTGCCTTTCGAAGAGGTTTTTGACGTGTTTGCGATACGGATTATTGTCAATTCTACGCCCGAAAACGAAAAGGCCGATTGTTGGAAAATTTACAGCGTCGTTACGGATTTCTATCAGCCTAGTCCAGACCGCTTAAGGGACTGGATATCGACTCCTCGAGCCAACGGATACGAGTCCTTACAAACTACGGTAATGTCTCCTCAAGGACGTTGGGTAGAGGTTCAAATTCGTTCCAAAAGGATGGATGAAGTCGCGGAAAAAGGACTGGCGGCTCATTATAAATACAAAGAAGATAAAAAAGAAGACAGTAAGTTTGATCGTTGGATTGCGGAGATTCGTGATTTATTGGACAACGCGGAGTCCAATGCTATTGATTTTATCAATGAGTTTAAACTGAATTTATTCCGCGATGAGATTTATGTGTTTACTCCGAAAGGTGAGTTGCGGGTATTGCCTGTTGGCTCTACAATCTTGGATTTTGCCTACGATATTCATACGGATATAGGCGATAAGTGCATTGGGGCAAAGGTGAATAACCGCCTCATGCCCTTAAGTTATGAATTGCAAAATGGAGACCAGCTCGAGATTATTACTTCCTCAAAACAGAAGCCTAACGAAGAGTGGTTGAAATTTGTGGTTTCAGCGAGGGCACGTCAAAAAATTAAAGCATCCCTCAACGAGGAACGTAAAGTTATAGCCCAAGACGGTAAAGAGATTGTTGAGCGAAAATTCAAGCAGTTCAACCTCAAGATGAATGCTGAAAATATTACCTTCCTCGAAAAGTATTTTGGGATTGGAAGTGCTACAGAATTGTATTTTAGAATTGCGAAAGGAAAAATCGATGTAAATAAAATTCGGGAAATTGAGGATAAAAACGGTTTGCTGGTGCTTGCTCCAAAAGAACGACAAGGTACGAAGCTCGATCGGAAATCCAAAAGCGATCCGCAAAGCGCTGTTGATCCAAAAAACGATGTGATTTACATTGGAGAGGATTTTAAAGGCGTTGATTATCAATTAGCTAAATGCTGTAATCCGATTCCAGGCGACAGCGTTTTTGGTTTTATTACCATCAATCAAGGGGTTAAAATTCATCGATCTGATTGTCCTAATGCCGTTCATTTACAATCGAAGTATGTATACCGATGCATCAAGGCCTTGTGGAAATCAGAGATTTTACAAGAGCGGCTTGCGGCAATTCGTATCGTGGGAATTGATCAGTTAGGTTTAGTGAATCGATTAACCGAAATAATTTCACGGGAGAATAAAGTGAATATGAAAAGCATCCATTTTGAGACCAACGATGGTATTTTTGAAGGTCACATTCGTGTAATGGTTTATGATACAGAACATTTGGAGCGCTTAATGGGCAAGTTTCAGGAAATTGATGGTGTTCAACGTGTTTCGCGTTGGGATACAGAAGAGGACATTGTCTAAGACAGTCCAAACGTGCAAATTATCTTCGCTTCAAGACTAAACTTGGTTTTTTAGGTCGTAGGGTTGGGTTCCAGGAGAAACCTCGAATAAAACGCTCCTTTTCATCGATTTGATCCATAGGGTAAAAAACGCCATCCGGTTTACCAACAAAATTGATTTTGACTACTTCTCCACGGTCTAAATCAACCACTAATTCACGTGCATAGAGCCGATTTAATCCCATCCGTTTCCGCACCAGTAGCGAATCTTCTTTGGTATCTTCTATGGGGTAATAAATCGTCCATGCTTGACCTACGACTTTCGCCTTTTCAAGTTCGCTCTCATGGAACCATGCGGTAATTTTCTTTCCCGCAAGCTGATTGTAGTTGGATAAAGTATCGATCTTGATAATTGCCGAGGCGTTTCCGTCGATTTGTGCGGATTCCAAGGTGCTGTCTTTGAGGAATAAATGCACTGTATCTCCTTTCAATTCGGCGTTTTTAGACCAGATCATGGGGTTTTTATAGAGGCTCAAATTCCCCGTGGAGCTCCTGTAGTACGTGGAATCACCTTTGGCTTGGAGTTGTTGGGTATAGATTCGAACATGTTGGTAACCCTTTATGATGCGTTCATCCAGCGAATCTTGGGAAAGGCGCAGCGTGTCTGCCTGCAAGAATAAGGTGTCCTTTCGGCTGAATTCTAAGGCGGTTGCATTTCCCGCAAGTACGGATTCACTTTGGTTGTTTTGTGAATGAAAATAGGCGCCGATGAGGTTTAAATGCCGTTTGTTGTCCACCATGAATACCTGGCCTTTGGCGGTAAACCATTGGTTTGTTTCTTGGTATATGGCGGTATCGCAGCTTATTTCACGGTCTTTTTGCCGTATCAAAACATCCTTATATAAGGTTCCTTCGTTCTTGTCAACTCTAAAATGACCTTTGGAGCATTGAATTTCAATGCTATCGTTTTTTATTTGAGTACGCCCATGAAAATAGGCGGTTTGCTTCTCATGAACGAATTGCAACGTGTCAGTAGCCATGGTTAAATCTTCCTTTTTGTAGCGTACTTTACCGCTGAAAAAGTAGCTTCCTGTTTTAGGGTAAAAATAACCCACTTTGCTCGTGATGAGTTCGCGGTTCAAACTGTTTTCAATTCTTCCTTTGTTTTTATAAACCGCCAACCCAGATTTAGCATGGTACTCAACGGAATCTGAACTCAATTTGTAGGCTGCATCACGCACATTGACATGTCCCCACAGACGAGCAAATTTATGGGTCCCAGAGTAGAAGAGCGAATCGCAATACAAGTCGATATCGTCTTTCGTGATGTGCACATGTCCAAAGGCCCGCACAATCTTTTCTTTTTCTTTGTAAAAAGCCGAATCGCAGTACATGGTATTCCCTTGATAGGTAAAACTAACCGTCCCCACTAAACGATGAGTTTGCGTGGTTTTGTCGTAATATACCTTTTCAGAACCGGGTAGAAGCGTTAGGGTGCCTTGGCCAATGAATGATAGGGAACGAAGTACAATGAATCCAAAAATGAACCTTCCAATCACGGTTATTTTAACAAGGTTTGTGCACGGTCGGGCCCAACAGAAACCAATCGAATCGGAACTCCCACAGAAGATTCAATGTAGCTAACGTAATGTTTTAAGGCATCAGGAGCCTGCTCAAATTGGGTCAGTTGTGTTAAGTCTTGTTTCCAGCCCTTAAGTGAAGTAAGTACGGGAACAATGTCCGATTCATGAATGTCGTATGGAAAATCACGGACTAGCTCGCCCTGTATAGTATAGGCTTCGCAAATGAACAATTCGTCGAAGATGGAAAGAACGTCTGCTTTCATCATATAAAGCTCCGTTACCCCGTTGATCATTAACGCATATTTCAGTTGAACCAAATCCAACCACCCACATCTCCTGGCGCGCCCTGTTGTGGAGCCAAATTCTCTTCCTTCTTGGCGAATCGCCTCTCCGACTTCGTCGGTTAATTCGGTTGGAAAAGGTCCTGATCCTACGCGAGTGCAGTAGGCTTTGAAAATCCCAATCACTTTGCCAATGGAAGATGGAGGTACACCTAAGCCAGTGCAAGTGCCTGAACTCACGGTATTGGATGAGGTGACAAATGGATACGTGCCAAAGTCAATATCGAGCATGGTTCCCTGTGCGCCTTCGGCTAAGATGGATTTACCATCGGCCAATGCCTTGTTGAGGTAATGCTCACTGTCAATGCACGTAAGCTTTTTAATGGTATCAACCGCTCGAAACCACTCGGCCTCCATGGCAGCCAAATCCATTTCCAACGGTGGATAGTATTGGAGCATACTGAGATGCTTGTCTTTAAGGTCGCGGTATTTGTCGTTG
>Ga0209770_10000119_pt1 | contig 45333 bp, 53 predicted proteins | sample LauGreSu1BDMLBDD_2_FD_187572 | JGI IMG/M metagenome (GOLD analysis project Ga0209770, IMG submission 187572) | Freshwater lake microbial communities from Lake Michigan, USA - Su13.BD.MLB.DD (SPAdes) (version 2) | ecosystem: Environmental > Aquatic > Freshwater > Lake | place: Lake Michigan, USA... | reverse complement strand
CTTTGCCCAACATATGATGGGGTAAAAGTGACAGTGTGGCCAGAAATGTCAGAGTACCCAGTCCCGACTCCAGTGGTATCAGTAACGCTACCTCCGTTACTGTAGCGCTGGGAGGTCATACCACTTGAGATGTATCCAGTTGTAGTCAGATTGGCAAATGTTGGCGAACTTGATGTTGCGACTGCCTGCCCAATCGCAATGCTAGGAGTAGACGCATTGCCAGTGCCGCCAGTTACGGTTACTCCTGTTCCGCCAGAGACGGTTGCGGCGAAGTTCCCGCTGGTGATGTTGCTGGTGGAGTGCGTGTGGCCGGAAAGACTTACTGCTGTGCCACCCTGTGAGAGTGTTCCAGATGTTACGTCAAGACCGGTTGCAGCAACAGTTGCTCTCTCTGTCCCTCCAATATCAAATGACAACGTGTCGTCAGAGGTAATGTAGTTTTTTCCTGATTGCCCAACAAGTTCTAGCTCAGCAAATCCCGACCCGCCAGCACTAACTCCAACTGTTACGCTCGCTGGACCAACTACCTCAAGTTGATGGGCTGGTGCGTTAGTTCCAATGCCAAACTTACCAGCAGGAGTAATGCGCGCTCGTTCTGCGCCACCTGTGCCAAACACAAGAGCACCGTTGGTCTCTGCGTTCCACAAATATCCAACATCGGTATCTGCCATAAGCAGGTACATACCGTCTTCGGTTCCAGATCCAGATGTGGTGTTCAGAAGTTGAACTTTGGAATTTGCCTTATTGATTTGCAGGTTATTTGTCAACGATGAGTGCGTGTGGGTGGATACGTCTGCCCAAATCGTGTCGTAGTTGGTGCTGCTGTTCTTGGTAAGGATCTGCCCAGCAGTACCGCCAGAGGCTACTCCCGCCCCAGTAGCTCCAGTAGGGCCTGTCGCGCCCGTCGGGCCCGTAGCACCCGTGGCTCCAGCAGGGCCTGTCGCACCAGTCGGGCCCGCAGGGCCAGTATCGCCAGTATCCCCCTTCGGACCCGTAGCACCAGTAGCGCCAGCAGGTCCTGTAGGGCCTGTGTTGCCGGTATCGCCTTTAAGGCCTTGTGGGCCCGTAGCGCCAGTGGCTCCAGTAGCTCCAGCAGGGCCAGTAGCGCCCGCAGGACCAGTATCTCCAGTATCACCTTTAGGGCCCGTAGGGCCTGTAGCGCCAGTTGCGCCCGTAAGACCAGTTGGGCCCGTAGGCCCAGTAGCGCCAGTGTCACCTGTATCTCCCTTCGGGCCAGTCGGCCCCGTAGCTCCTGTGGCCCCAGTTGCCCCTGTGGCACCCGTAAGACCGATTGGGCCAGTAGGCCCCGTAGCGCCAGTTGCCCCTGTGGCGCCAGTTGGTCCAGCAGGACCCTGCGGCCCAGTAGCACCAGTGGCACCAGTTGCGCCAGTTGCGCCGGCGGGACCGACAATGGTAGTAGCGTCCAGCACCTCAACGGTGTGGACAACCTCAGAGGCCGTAACCTCATTAAGCGTCTGCTGGACTTCTACCTGGTCACTCACGCGTGGGTAATCTCCGGGCTAATGCTTAGCTTTCCCTGAAGGATGCGGCGCACCTCTCCAGTGGATGTCTTCTGAATCTCAATGTCGTAGTATGCCGTCGTCAGGGTTGACGGAGAGATCGCAGTGGTATTAGCTGGCGTGACACTGAACACCAAGACGCCAGTTGCCTTGTTTGTCTCGTCAATAGCAATCGTAGGGCTGCCACCCTCAGATGTGAGGATGACGTCCGATGTAGGGGCCTGACGCACCTGCATGCGGAATGTCCAACCAGTCAGGTTAACAATGGTTGAAGAGGCGTCCTTGTACGTCACGGTAAGCTGGAATGTGCTGCCCCTCTCAATCGTCGTGTTGTAGACTGGTGCTGACATTAGTCCTCCTATTATGGGGTTATACGTGGGGTGATCTTAAGTGGCTTTGCCATCGGATCAAGGCTTGGTAGCCCTTGCTGCTGTTGCTTGTTCTTATTGCCGAATACGTCTGACCAGATAAAGTCTGCAATTTCAGAACCAGCGAACGACCCCCCAATAGCGCCGAAGCCTCCGCCAAAGGTCCCAACAACTCCACCAAGCAAGCCGCCAATTGTCATCATCGCTGCGCGGCCCATGTCTGCGCCAGTTACTGCGCTAAGACCAAGGTTAGCTGCTGCGCCGATGAGGCCGACCTTTGGTGCGTACTTCATTGGCAAGAAATTCATTGAGTTAAACCCGGCAGATACTGCCAGTGAGGTTGGATCTAGGTAGCCCTTCCATGCCATGTAGGCTGCGTCTGCCGCAAAACCTGCGCCGAACCCGCCGCGACCGTGCATCGCCTTCATTGACCCTGGGGCCTCTCGGAGTGGTCGGCCAAGTTTGCTAAGGGTCTGGGTCCATGGAAGGCCAAGCCCTGCAAACATCTTGCCCTGCTCGTACGCGACCATGGCGTCGTGATCTGCCGACCCAACAGTTGGGTGGTATCCGCCATCTTCTGGCAGAGGTCCCGTTCCCAACTCGGCAGCTGTACTTCGGGCCTCTGTGTTAATTTCTCCCTGAGTGCGCTGATCAAAATCAAACTCTGGCGCATCTTCACCGCCGACGATAAGCTTTCCTGTCTCTGGGTCAACTCCTAGGTCACGTGCGTATCGTCCACCCAGCACTACAGAATCGCCGGTTTCCCTGACGTCTTGGGTGTAGGCGATGAACTTCTCAATGTCCTTGAAGTTACCGTTCATTCCGTGGTCAAAAAGCCTATAAGCGATTGAGTACGGTCCAGACTTGACTAGGTCAGCCATGTTTATCTTGGCCAGAACCTCTTCGTAAGTAACTGGCTTACCGTCAGGGCCAACGTAATCAGAAAGCAAATCATTGACAAATACCCTAATTGTGGCATCAAGCTTACCAACGTCAGTTTGGCTAAAGAGCCTTAGGACTTCTTCTCGCACTGCGTTCCACTGTTGCCGCTTGCGAATGACTACCGTTCTTTCGCGATCTTCTGCCCTAAGGTAGTCACGAGTGTCACTAGTCTGGCGATTAATTAGGGCTGGCTCAGTCTTGCCGGCCTGTACGTTCTTCTCGGCCTCTACAATTAGAGCCCGTCGCGCTTCTGTGTCCTGCCGTACGCTAGGCTCTGCCTGAAGCGGGTTCTCCGCAGGTACGAATGTCTCATTTGTCTTCTTTGGCTGTACTGCCATGATCGGCCTACCATCTGTGCCTACGCCCATAGTGCCGTAGTACTCGCGACCATTGTAGTTAAACGAAAGAGCCCTTGCAAGATCTGGCGTAGCATTCTGGCCGTACAATACCCAAGCGCGACGAATGATCGCTGCCGCAGCCTCGGCTGGTCCTTCGTTGAATAGATCAAGCAAGCGACTCTTTCCAAGAACATTGCGGAGAACATCGGGATCTTCGTTTCCAAGCATTGTTGCTGCAAGACGCCCTGCGATTTCCTCAACTGGGTCGCCGGTAACTCCGCGCCCAAGCTTTACGGTAACGTCTGCCGCTGCCTCTGGCTTTACTGTAACGGTAGATACGTCCTTGATGATATTCTCAAAGTCAGGCACTCGCTCGCCACGTAGGAGTGCTTCGTACTGGCGCCTAAGCAATGCAAGCTCAGTAGGGTTCTTTGCCGATCCAGCTGCCTCTTCAATCTGAAGAATTCTTGCTTCTAGCTGGGCCCTGGTAAAGCTCCTGACATCTGCAGGCTCAGGGAGGTTAGTAGGTCTTTCCTCAAGCACCATACCAGTCTCCGGGTCCACAACCTCGCGGAACTGCGCCCTCTCTTCAAGACGCTTAAGGACCTCAAGCTGCACTGCAGCCTGTCGCTCAAAGTCTGGAACAATCTGTCGCTGGTAGTTAGGAGCAGACAGGCTGGTAGGAGTCTTAAAGATTTCAGCAAACCTTACGTACTCGCTGTCAATCAGTGAGGACACAGTTGAGGCAATCGCCTGCATGACCCTTACGTCTGATTGCTTTGGATCGGCACCAAGTGGCTGCAGGTCAGTGCCGTAGCCAAGAGCGTAGGCCAACCGATATGCCAGTCGAGAGATTTCGTCTGTCGCGATGAGAATGTCGTCAATGGCTTGCGACCTGTCCCCTACAAAGATGGTAGGGTATTTTGCTGTTACGTCTGTTGACTTGGATACAAGAGTATCACTCGTGCTCAGGTCTGTTCGAGCAGTCCCAAGGATCTCGCCACCCTCAAGATAATACTTTCTTGCCTCTTCAGAGCTTGCTGATACGATTTTAGACTTTCCTTCCCCGTCGCTAATCCTAACAAGTTCCATTGGCATATATTCGCCGGGCTTCTTTGGCACCAAAGGTTCAGGCTCACTGAAGTCAGCCCCAAACATTTTCTCTGCCTCTGTGGTAGTTGGCTTCACTGGATATGCCCCGCCATCTCCTTCGGCAAAGTTTGTGTACTGGTTCTTACCAGAGATGGCCGTCCATCGTCGGCTAGCCTCGGCAAAGGTCACGTCGCGTTCAGGCGAGTCCCAGAGGGCAACCATTCGGCTAAACTTCTTTGCAAGGTACCACCTTGATGAGATGCCTGAGCCAACAATATCTGAAGCACCATCTGCAGACCCAGACACCATGGCCCTAAAATCGCCTTCGCTCATGTTCTCGCGCAGGGCATTCATGGACTGGTCAAAGATTTCCTTTGATGTCCAAGAGCTTGGAGTCTCAGCAAGGATGTCAATTTGATCAATAATGAAGTCAAGTCTGGCTCTTCGGTCGGTGTCAAACGTGTTTTCGCGACCCTTTGGTAGCCCACCCTGCAGTTCTTCAGCGGCTAGTGCGATGTCTTTTACTGCTTTACCGCCGCTACGAGCCTCTCGAAGGAGTTGCTCCTGCCTGTAATCAATGTATTTGGCCTTATCTCCACCTGATTTTGTGGGCACAAAAGCGCTTGTGGGGCTCTCAACGCCGCGTTCTGGGACCTCAATTTGCCTAAGAATAAACGGATTCTTCTCATCTCCGGTAGGTACAACCACGTATGGGAGCACTTTTGGGAACCCGTAAGCCTCAATATAGGCAGGATCTGTGCTAACAACCGCCCCGCCGGGCAAAACGCGCACTTTTGAGGACACATACGTCTGCGGTGACATAACACCAGCCACTGTTGTGGCAAATAGACCAGGAAGACTGTTGCCCTTTGGCCCAATAACGCCCATTTTTCGCGCTGTTTCAAAGTCAAGAGCGATTTCAATGGTATTTAGCTTGCGGATAAGGTTTTCGCTAGGCTTTTCTCGGTATTTTGCGGCTACTTCAACTGGATCAATCTCTTTTAGTCTAGTTTCTGTCAACTCAGCAATTGGTCCGACCAATTTAATCGTCTGGGCGACACGTTCTCGGGCTGCAGCGAAGTCTCCAGCAAGGTAATTGCGAGCCAATTCATCAAAAAGGTTAACTTGTGCCCGTCCAACTTTCAAATCTGACTTCAAAATGTTGCCGAGGCGTACCAAAACTACCTTATCTTTGTATTCGCCAGTGGCAAATGCCTGCGTGGCAGCAGATTCACGCGACAAAGCGTCTCCAAGTTCTGGGCCTACGACGCCAGTGTACCCACCAGTAAGTTCAAAGATGGGCTTGTTTGTACCGCGAGCGGAGCGCGTGTACCCGGAAGGAGTAGGCACAACACGCTCCGCAAGCGCGGGGAAGTAACGCATAGTGGCAATAATTGCCTTGGCAATCTTCTTGCCATCAGTAATTCGCTCGCCTGGTGCTGGCCTAAAGCTGTAAGACTCTTCTACCGCGGCTTGGAACTTGCGCTCAGAGCTTTCAACTGCCCTTTTCTCTGCCTTTTCTTTTGAAATTGGTGGCGGTACAATCGAGTCAACAAAGCGCTGCTCAGGGAGGGAGAACTGGGCCTCTCCAATTAGAGGGCGATTATATGCCCTGCTAGTCTCGGAGATATTCCCAAGCTCAATGCCCATGGCTCGGGCGTAGGCTTCTGCTTGGCGTCGGTTGAACTTTGAGATTTCATCAATTCGCTCTTGACTCAGCGCCTCCCCTCGTGCCACTAGCTTACTGGCCAGCTCTGCGCCTGGGGACAGGGTTCCTCTGCGACCTTCGCCACCGAAGCGCTGCATCTTCTGGGACTCAATAGCGAGTGCTGGGTCAGCGTAGTCCTTTAGGATTGAAGAGATCTTCATAATAACCATGGCAAGGTCTCGTGCGTCCTTGTCGGACAGCGTGCCGCCCTTGCCTAGTCGACTGTCCCCGCCGATGCCAACAGCATTAAACTTACGCTTAGAGTCAGCAAGCGCCCGCAGCGCTACAACAAACGTTCGCATAGTTTCCTCAATGCCGGCCTTCGTCTGCATTGTGTCCTTTGACTCTACCCCTGGGATTCCGATCTCCCTTGATGCGCCAAGCGAAAGGTCTACGCCGTTCCTTGCGGCGACGTCAGCAATAATGTTTGGGATCGTCTTTCCCTTGACGCTTGGGTCAAGCTGGGCAAGTTTCTCTTCAACTGGGGAGTCGTAGTACGTTCCGAATGCAGCGGTAGCGCCGATGGTTCGCGCTAGGCGTGTCCTTGTAGTTGAGTCGGAAACCTTGCCGACAGCCAACTCAGTCATGCGCACCCAGGCATTCTGGATGCTGGAGTCAATGTTCTTAGACTCAAGCAGCCTCTTTGCCTGATTCTCAAACATGGTCTTCTCTTCAACTGTGCTCGCCATTGCGGCCCGCGTCTGGGCAGCTGCGGCAGCTGATACGGCGGCGTCAGTTGTACCGCTTACGTAATACAGCTGCTTGGACCGGAACTTCCCGTATCGGTCAATCTTAGGGAAGTATTCCCAGTTCTCTCTGGACTGCGCCCACTTGATCTTCAGGTCATGGATGATCTTAGCTTCAGCCATCTTGGCTGGGTTCGTTTCTGATGGCATGCTCTGAGGTTGCGCCTTAGCCATTGAGTATCCAAGGCTAAGCGCTCGAAGGAATCCAGACGCAAGTCCGTCGCCAGTCCAGTGGGACGGTTGTCGGTTTGCTGCCTTGCCAGTGTAGTGAGACTGCTTTGCAATCCACTCTTCTGGCGTCATGCCAGACCGCTCCGCAAGGGTTTCAATTCCTTTCAAAAGCTTTGGATGCTGACGCAATTTCTCCGCAATGATCTTGCTCATAAGCTCTTCGGCTCTAGCAAGATTGTTCTTTGCAACATCCTCACTCAGCTTTGGAGAGTCACTGAGGTTGAGCTCGTTCTGGTAGTAGAAGAACGCATGCTCTGCAGAAGGGAAGATCTTTCCTTCGTAAACAACTGGGTACTTAGTTGAGATGCTCTTAGCAGTGTACGAGTCCTGTCCGTACTCCATGCCAGTCTTTGGGTCCTTGCCCATAGTGAGGTCGTTTGTTGGGTTTGTAAGAGCTGCCCGCAGGGCTCGCTCAAATTCTGACATGCCAGGTACGCTCTTGCCAGCAGAACTGTAGATGTTGTTTGCAATTGCTGATGCGTTTAGTTTGGAGTTAGAGGTTGCCTCTGGGGAACGAGTTACTGCGTCAACAACGCCACGTGGTGGCGGAGCAGTTTCGGAAATTTTTTGTGGAATTTCAGGTGCTGCCGTTGGTTTACGGAATGTGTTCTCATCGCTGCCCATCACAAACGGCTTGGAAATCCTAACTGGACCGTCCACCTCTGCGTAGAGAGCAGAGCTGTCTGGGGCTGCGGAGTCTGGCTGGATATTGTACTGAGCTAGGTCTGCCTTTGGAATAGCAACAATGTCGTAGCCTTCCGATACTGGCTTTCCCTCTAGGGCGCGCATGCGAGAGATCTCGCTGAAGATCTGCTCGTTCGCTGCCTCTAGAGTTTCAAAGAAGTAGATGCGGCCGTCGGCATCTGGCTGCAGCGCCCCGGACGCAATCTTGTCGCCGTTCCCAGCTTCGGTGTAGTGGTAGAAGAACGCGTCCTCGCCCTGCATACCCTTCTGGATGTCTGGCCCAGAATTAAGGGCAGTCTCTGCCTGGAATTTAGTAAGGTCAAGCTCGGACATGCCAGTGGCGTTGTCAATGCCAATAGCCACGAGTGCCGAGTCTAGCTTCATGGCAATCTTTGGAGCCGCAGCCCGCAGGCCAGCTCGGCCAGAGCCGATGCCGTCGCGCGGGAATACGATTACCTTGCCTTCGTTGACCGCTGCCTTGAGTGCCGCGATCTGATCGTTGGCAAGGTTGCGCCATCGGTCGTCCATGCCAGGCTCAAGCATAGCATCGTTAAGCTTCTGCTTTGGGCTGTACTTTGTCGGGATACCAAGGATCTGGTACCCAGCCTTCTTAAGGTTGAACGCGGCAAGGGCCTGCCCAGCATTTAGCTGGCTAGAACCCTCGGTGGCGTTGAATACGTTTGAGCCGAACACGACAACGACGTCTTGCGGACGGTAGCCCGCCTTGTCAAAGTCAAGAGATAGGAGTGACTCCAGCTCGCGAACATAGGAAATCTTGCCAGCTCCAATCTCAACGGGGCTGCTAAGTGCCGCAAGGTCACGCTGCATAGCAGACATAGCCGCATCCTCCGCTGTGCGCGGCTGTGCGGCTACTGTCTTACGCTTTGCACGACGAGTTGCGGGGGCCTTATCGGCAGAAAGCCTTGCAAGCACCCGCATCTGATCTCGCTTAGACATGTCGGCATAGTCTATCGGCAAGTCGTTTGCGACTAGCCTCTTTTTCTTAGCCATTCAATCTCCGTCGGTTTACATGCTTACTCTGCGGTCGTAGGTTGGCAAGTGAGTTATTGCGAGGATTACCGTCCTTATGGTCGACATCCTTGCCTTTGATTGCGGTCTTGCCTTTGCTCTTCGCGACAGCAGCGCGAGCCTTATTTCTGGAAGCGCGATTCTTGATCTGGTCAGGCTTACCCTGATACCGATCGTACTCCTGCTTGTAGTTGCGCGGGTTAGCCGGCATTACTTAGGCTTGTACCTATTGAGCGGAGTGTTCCTAATACTCTGGACTCTCTTGGGGCCAGGTGTTGCTGGCTTCGGGGTCGTATCAACGGCCCGCTTTCCGCCTAGGAAATCATAGACAGCAGCATGGACATTCTGGATAATTCTTCCAGGGATGACCATCGGAGCAAGGAAAGGATTTTTGTCCAAATCCGCTTGGACCCTACTCTCGTAAACTCTTCGCCCTGCATCTGAAAGCTCATTGTAGGAATGCGAAGAAACGTAGTCTCCTCGGTTAGGGAATGTTGGGCCTTCGCCGCCGTCTGGACGACGAAGTCGTGTCTTCATTACGCCACCAAGGTGGCCTCGCTTAGGTGCTACCATTATCGTCCCTTTCCACGGCGCAATGCCATATTGCGCGCATCTCGCTGGGCGTTCATTTCTCTAGCCTTAGCTAAAGCAGCGGGGTTGCGCGTAGTCTTGGGACCAGCAATTGTTCCTGCCTTTACCTGAAGACCGTCAGTAAGTGACGGGTAACCAGGACGATTAAGGTACTGCTTGCCCTTATATGTATTGGCCTTGGCTTCGTCCATGGGGAAGTCGCCACCGCCACGTCCCTCGTGGCCGTATTTCTTAATTGCCTTGTACGTTGGAGTTACGTCGCTGTACAGGTCAATCCAGCTTCCTGGCCTAACTGTACCTCTTACCCGCGTTGACCCCTCACCATTTGACCACTCAGGGGCAACATCTCGGCGTGCAAACGCGTTAGACGCCGCCGTGCGCTCACGGAGAGACTGTTGATACCTGGCGCCTGCACTTGCAGGCTTAGCCGGCTTGGTTGTTACCTTCTTTGGAGTGACTCGTTTAGGTGCTGCCATTATCGTGTCTTAGGCGAGAGTCGGTTGTCTAGGCCGCTCTTCAGTGCAGTACCAATGAGGCTTGTGGCCGCAACCGTGAGGCCGCCGGCGATGCCCCAGGCAATTGGCTCGGCGTAGTTTACGCCAGATGGATTGCGCTTTGCTCGTCGTGGGCCCTTTGCCCCGCCGCCAGTTGGGTGTGCGTTAACTGGGTTGTTTGATACCGCCAGCCCACCGCGTGTGAAGGCCGGCACTCCTCGCTTTGCCATTTCTTTCTCCTTGCCCATATGGGCATACTTAGGCTTAAACCGCTTTTGGGGTAAGCCGTTCTTTATGGTTTATTTTCCGTCTTCGCAAAAGGCTGTCTATATATATGCACTTTTTTCGCTGTTTCTTGCAGATTTTTACATGGTTAAGTTTTCTACACCGTGGTTTTGAGCACAAAGGTTAAGGCTTCTTATCAAAGGGGTGTGTCTGTGCCGGAAGGCTGGGTAAGCCAATATCTCCGCTCACTTGCCATAAAGCTGTGCGGGGAGTACCGCCCTTTACTAAAATCTCGGCTGGTCGAGGACCAGCCGAGCCGCTTAGTCACCCCCCCGCTTCGCGATACCCCCCTGTATCGCCGGCCGCTAGGATATTCTCTCTCGTCTCTATGTCAGCGTCGTTTAGATGCCGTGCTTGTGTTAGTACGTGCGCGACGTTGACACGATCCGCCATCAGGCGGGGAAGGAGTTGGGAGATGAAGCGATTTGCTTCGACTCTCGCATCCGTTGAGCAGGCGCTCGCGGCGGCTACGGGGACGATCCTCGTATTGCGTGGTATCACGCTTCAAGGTGATCCGAACACCGCACCAGCTGGTGTTGATGGTCGGAATAAGATCCCAGGCTATCGAATGACGCCGTCGGGCGCTCTCACCGTTAGCGCTCAGGTTCGTCGTCCTGGGCTTCGGGAAGATGGGACAGCGAAGTCAATGTCCTATCCAGTACTATCATTTGCTCCCGCGCAGGCTCACGCCGCGCAGGAGCTCGCTCGCCAGTGGGCAACGATTGACGCAGTAGCGTCGTTCGAGACCACGTGGGATAAGGGTATCCTTTGGGTACCAGCTTCCGACGAGCGCATCTTGAAGCAGCGCTATGAGCACGCGAAGGATCAGGCTGGCAACCCGATTCAGCCCGTGCTTTGCTACCCTGTGGTTCACACCACAGCGGGGTATAGCGCTAAGGTGATCGAGTTCGCACCTGCTAGCGGCGCTGCTGCGCCGACCGCAGTGGCTGACGAGAAGCCCTTCTAGTACCTGATTAGGGTACTATCACCCGCACCCAACCAGCTTCGGCTGGTTGGGTGCTAACCTTTGGAGGCTACTATGAACCGCTATTACGACTGGATCGATTACATCATCTTCGCGTTCTACGCTGGCGCTGGCATCGCTGCTGGCGTTGCGTTCTACAACGGCTACGCACTATTTGACGTAGCAGTCGTAGGCTTCGCCGTGGCAGGCTTCGGCGTCACGCTCGCGATGGTACTGAGCGCAGTCGACAAGGCGCTCCGCAATCACTACGCCGACTGAGGGAGGTCGGCACCGGCCCTTGCCAGGGCCGTCCCACCCAGCCGCGCAAGCGGCTGGGTGGGTTGCTCGCTTGCCAGCTCGCCCAATGGCTGGCTTCACAGCCAGTCGTTGACTGTGCGCAGCCTGCCCTCGTCGCTTCGCTTCGCTCGCTCACTCGGGCATCGCTTCGCTCTGACGGCTGCGCTGGGTTCCAAGGTACTATCATGCCCTACGGAGGGTATCAAGACGCACACCTTTTATGCCCTACGGAGGCGGCAATGAGGCTATTACTGTTAATAAAAATTAATAATCAATACTAACCGGGGGCTGGTGGCAACTAGGCTGGGGTATTATCGCTTATCGACAAGCTTATGTGGGGTGAGATGATGTAGTAATACCCTAACAGAACTAGGCAGGATTCTCCCTCTCCGCTTCTTAGCCCAGTCTGTGGTTGCCGTGCTTGGGTTCTGTGAATAACGGCTAGGAGGTGTAAAGTGGCTAGTTACAGCGATGATAACCACGCAGCTCGTGATTACATAGCTAAGAACTGCATACTACTCTGGAAATATTACTGTAACAATGAGAAGAATAATGGAGGAGAGTTCGGACTAGCAGATTATGGCTTCTACTGTAAGTATATACCAGCTAATGGAGACTCTTATGGGTACTTCAAGAGTGGAGTCATTAACAAAGTGACTCGTGAATGGCGGTTCAGCTGGGATCATACCAGCCTGATTGCGTCTCTAATGGCCAGCGAGAAGTACTTGCTGGAACTGATTGATGAGCAAGGGCTTAGGCTCAAGGAGGCTGTATGACTAAGATCGACGTTAAACTGCCTACTATGGATAACGATGCGGCAGAGAACTTCATTGGCGGCGGACATTTAGCAATGACGCTGCTTAACTACTTAGAGCTACACCCAGAAGTTCTTTATAATATGTACCCAAATAAGCATAAGTTTAACGATGCCGAAGAGATGTTCGGACTAACTAAGGAAGAGATTAAAGAACAGTTTATTACAGCTAATCGCAGGGCACTAATGGTTGTTAGCTACCTGTTCAAGTATGTTGCCAATCAGGCCATTGAGAAGTATGGCATTGATGCTGACAAGTTTGAGTTTGATGTAGAAAATAACCTAATGATGCGCGATATTGACGAAGCAAAGGCAGAAGAAGACGATGAGCTGGACGAATCAAAAGTATTCGATGAGCTCCATAGAATCTTAGGAGGATTGAACTAATGGGATACGACATTGAATCGGTTATGCCTGACCGTAGCAAGGCAGCAGAGTTTGCTAAGAAGTATGAGTACACGTACCTATTTGATGAGACGACTGGGGAGTACACAGGTTCCGATACCCTGTATTTCCGAGCAAACATCTGGGGTATGTCAATGATCCGAATGGTACTTCATAAGATTATTGAGCACAATCAGAGCGAGTACCCAGCTGAGTTCGCAGATGCGACTATGGACAACAGCGGCAATCAGTGCACGCCAAATGGAATCAAGGAGTATCTAGCAGAGATTGCTATGTTCACCGGCCTGTACCCAGAGCTGTATGAGAACTCAACTGATTTGTTCAATGACATCCGTGAAGCCATTAAGCCGGTAGTAACTCAGTGGGTCAATGACCAGCGAGATCATACTACCCTACCAGATGTTACCGTAGAAGATGAGGTTAACTGGAATACTAACCTTGTCGTAGAGTTCCTAGAATTCAGTGACATTTGCCTAAACCTTGATGGCTATCGAGTGTTCTAATGAGCGCTATTAAGCGCTCATCAAAAACCAAAGCTATCCCCAACGGGGAAGGAGGATCTATGGAACATCAGTGGAAAGCGTATGAACTAACAGTTGTACGCAGCTGGTCAGATAAAGTAGGGCCACGTATTGAGTCACCAGCCAGTGCTGTTACTTACTTCAAAGAAGCAGCTCAGGATTATACTCAGGAAGCACTATGGGTATTGTCAGTTGATGGACGCAATAACCTCATTGGCATTACTCAGGTATTCAAGGGCACCGCGACAGGCACATCAGTATCTATTGCTGATTTGTTGCGACCAGCTATGCTTACTGGTGCAGTAGGTTTTGTAATGGTACATAATCACCCATCAGGTGACGCAGAGCCATCTGATCAAGATGTTAACCTTACTGAGGAAGTACTACGAGCTTGTGGTTATCATGACCTTTCATTGTTAGACCATCTAGTAATTGGTGACAACAACTTCGTAAGCATTCGTTCACAGAAGCCAAACATTTGGGCACAGTTTGCCCGGGAGGATAACAATGGGATTTAACAAAGACCGAGCAATAGAGCTAGCAAAGGACGCAGCATTGGATTACCATTTAACTGGCAATCTGTATCCACCAATTACTCAGCCAGGTTTCCATCAGTTTGCCCGCGAAGCAATCACTATGGTCTCATCGGGGAATCCAGATGACATCGTAGAGATTAACTTCGGCGGTCAAATGAAGAACCTTACTGACAATGAGACTGGCTTGAAAGTTACAGCCATTGAGATTGTAAACAATTGGAGGCTTCATGACTTCATCGGTTCGGAAGAGAATGAGTCAGGTGATACCGGACTCACTAGCTAAATGGGAAATCAGTGTCACTATGGATAATATTATTTATAGCTGGCACGGTGGCCCTTATATAGAAGTTGTTGTCAATGGTGAAGCAGTAGACGTCATTAATGTATGGGATTACCAAAACGGTAAGACCACGGTGCGAACAGTCAACCAGCTGATTGGTCGTATCCGTCAATATGTGCTGGCACATCAGGAGGCCATAGATGAGCGATGATGTAGTTCTACTACCAGAGCTAGTTTGTGAAAAATCCGGACGACATAAAGTAATCGTCAGGGTATACGAACTAGAACTGGAACCAGTCTACAAAGGTTCTAGATGGCTAGTGCTTAACGGAAACTTGGCTGAGCTTGGCAACAAGATCAAGCCAAATGAGTTTGGCAAAGAAAGCCACTTAACCGTAACGAGTAGCTGCTGTAAGAAAGCAGCGGCTGCTACTGGCATCAAAGATGTAGAGGAGGGTGTATGACAAAGTCAATCAAGGATAAGCTTGTAGAAGTTCTCGATGGCATCGAGAAGATTGATGAGCACGCAAGAGGCCAAATGTGGGAGATTGAGAATCAAGATCTTCCAAACGTTGAAGAAATGAATGACTCAATCTCTGAGGCAGTAAGAACATTAGAAGATATTTCTATTTCAGATGACGTAGTACGCGTTGACGATACAGATATCCAAGAAATTCAAAGCAGAGTAGATTCACTGAAACTAGAACTTAGTGAAATTATTAATGAGCTAAACAATCCAACCGGCCTGCCTGAACAAGAGCAGTTTGAGCGTGGTCATAGCATGCTCACCAGGTCTAGCGGATATCTAAATCATACTATGCTTAAGGGTATCAATAACATTGCTAATGCCATTATGTATTCATCAAACTCAACTAATATTACTTACAATAAGTTCTATTTGTTGCTGTGTACATTGGAGAACCAGCTGGCAACCGTACTCAATGACCTTGAAGTGATTGCCAGAGAGAATGAGATTCACGACCTTGACGATCTTGATGTAAGCATTAAGCTCGAGAGCCTTCGTGATCTAGCAAAGCATAAGCGAAACTATGAAATGGAGGAGAACAATGGTTAACAAGAAGAAGAAGAATACGTGTGTACCACCAACTCTAAAGGAGCTTCCAGGAGCTTTCTCTCAGCAGGTAAGTATTAGCATTGATGACGCAGATGTACTGAACTCAGTACTTCGTGCGGCTCTTCCACAGCTTGCCAAGAAAGCAGCTGCTGAGAGCTATGGTCATAACACAGCAGTAAAGAGCATTAACTTTGCATCAGCATTGCACGATGCTGTTAAGCCTGTTGTTGATGACTTTGGTAGCTACCACGGTGGAGCAATCCAGAAATTGGCAGGAGAGCTAGGAATTAACACCAGCTGGCGTTATGAGGGCAAGTGTGGTGAAACGAGCTATGATGTCCGTGACCTGTACAAGGGTACGTCCATTGAGGTTCACATTGTCATTAAGCGAGAGCTTGAAGACAAGAGATTCCTTAGCGACCGCGGCGTTAAGTAATGATCAGCGGCGAAAGCCGCCTGAGTAGGGTGTTGCTAGCAGCAAGTAGGTCATATGACCCGAAGCTGCTAGCACAGCCTCTAATCAAGCGGTTCAACAATGTCATAACAGAAGTCGACACTAAGGAAGCCCGACTAGATTTCCTTCATTCAGCAGGATGGTACTACGAGTTCAATAGAATGATTTACCACGCTACCAAGCACTACGATCTCAAGCATCAATCATCGGCTGTTGCAGCAGTTGCTGCTGTCTCACCGGGGGCTTCGCCAGAAACAAACATTAAAGTAATACGTGCCTTGCTAGAAAACAAATACAATGGAGTCCCATTGCCTCCGCTTCAAGCATATCCAGCAAATATCAAAATTGCTACGGCAATCTTAGAAGATGGAGATGTGCGAAGGCTTAAAGGCCAGAAGGTAAGAGACTTTTATATGTCAATCATTAGTGAGGGCGAGACGGACAGGTGTCCTATTGATCGCTGGGCAGCAAGGGAGTTCCCTCCATACAACAAGAAGATTGTTGTAAACAAAAAGAAAGTATGGAAGGACGTTGACCTTAATGCTACTCAGTACAAATCCTACCAGCTGAAGTTCCAGAAAGCAGCAGATGCTCTGGGGCTTTATGCGTCAGAGTTGCAAGCGATCCTATGGGTCGCAAGGAGGAGAAATGGTGACTGAACGTAACTTCTGGGAAGACAGCAAGCTTCGTGACTTGCTCACCAGCCTGCTTAAGACTAGTGAAGAAGCACGAAGATTCCTTGATGGAGATGGACATAGCATCTACAAAGGTGATTACCTAATTCAAATCGGGTACCCTGAAGCATTCGTCAAGAAGTATGAGTCAACTCTTAAATCTGACTACTCGTCAGCAAAAACAACAATCTTTGACAATGAAGGCAATATGGTCGACGAGCTCGTCGGTATCCAAGCACTTACTTTCCATTACGCAGTAGCTTCTGCACTATGGCTAGAAAGTGGTGTCGACTATAACGATTCCCTATTGGGAAGAGGCTTTCAAGCCAGAGAAATCTCTAGAGCTATTATGTCTTCATTAGGCATTGAGCAACCGGCCGAATAAAAAATGCTCCTCACCAGCTGCTAATAACGGCTGGTGAGGAGCGCAAATAGCGAATTAGTAACGCGCGACCCTATGCCCGACGGAGGGCGCCCGACATGCCCGACGGGGGCGAGCGGGGGGTACTATCACGCCATGCCCGACGGGGGGGACTTTATCACTTTGCCACAGCTACAAGTCTACGACCAACCCACTCCGCAACGCTGGATACGACTCCGTTTCCGCAGCAGGTGTAGCGCCTGGTGTCAAGGCCGTCCGTAGAATCGTCGTAGAGGCCTATTTCCGGCCCGTAGAGCCCCGTTTCCCCCTCCACTGGTAATTGACTGTCCACCCGTCTGGCCAGCCCATTAGACGCTCGCATTCCACGGGCGTCATTCTCCGAGCCCAGGATGAGGTGTCCCCCTGCGGCGTCCTCGGCCCCGATGCGCCATCCGGATTTGCTTGCGTTGAGATTTGAGACAGTACGTCGGTCAGCATGGGCGGAAGACTCTTCCCTGCCTTTCTCTTCAACGTGCGTCGCAGAATGCCCGCAGCCGCCTTCGCACTCAAAAAGTACTTCGCCGGCACGATCCGATCCAAGACTTGCCACAATGAAGACACGTCGGCGTCGTTGGGGGACTCCGAAGTATTGCGCGTCCAAGACACGCCACGCCACGCCATACCCGAGTTGTTCCATTTCACTGATGAGTCGGGCGAAGTCGCGGCCTTGAGAGGAATGGAGTAGACCTGGGACGTTCTCCAGCACCAGCCAGGCAGGTCGGTAGAGCTCCACAAGGTTGAGGAATGTGAAGGCAAGGACTGATCGCTCTCCTTTGAATCCCTTTCTTGCGCCAGCTGCGCTAAGGTCTTGGCATGGGAATCCTCCGGAGAAGATGTCGGCATGCTGCCACTTGCGACAGCCGGAGGGCCCGCACTGATCGTCAGAGTATCCGCCACGTCGTTGAACTTTGTCGGCTGTCTGCTGTACCTGCTTGGAAAGCTCACGATCTGCGAGCTTGGCGATGTCTCCGAGATTCGGTACTCCTGGCCAATGTCGTTCAAGGACTCCGCTTTGGTATGGCTCAATTTCGCTGAAGCTGACTGTCCTGATTCCCGCTCTTTCAAATCCAAGATCCATCCCTCCTACTCCAGAAAAGAATGACGCATTCGTCAGTTGACCAATTGTACCGTCACCCATATAGTCCCCTTCTTCAGCTTTCCGGCAAGCGCCATGAAAGCAATCGGCGACAGGTCAATAAACCCGCCGCCCTTCCTACTGCACAGGCAATCCCTTACGGTGACCCTGATGCAGTGCTTATTGTAGCACACCTGTAGCTTGTATGGCTTGTCGCCCCATTTAAACCCAGGCACCGCAGCGTACATGTAGATGTCACCTGACTTGTACGGCGGGCAAGAGTTCTTGAAACCTTGGTAGCAGTAGAACCCAGACCGGCCGCTAGTCGACCCATACCAAGTGGCCCTGACCTTGGTATCTTCCCCGTGAGTCGGGAATACCATGGCCAGGGCCAGTAGGAAGGCTGTCAATTTAACCTAGTCTTGCTCGCTGCCGCAGCCGCTGCTTTCTCAGCTCGGGCGAACTCTGCTGGGTAGTTCTTCTGCAAGAACTCCTTAACGTTCTCCATGGCGCCAGTCGCACCATCTCGTACGCCGCGTGTGTACGCCTGCTGAAGGGCATTGCTGACTTCCGCCATAGAGTGGTCGCAGATTCCGACCTCGCACGGGCAGTCAACCTCAATGTTGACCTTCAACGTTTCCTTGTCTTCCTGCGTAACCTTTGCGCTCATATTAGGCCCCCTTAAATGTTGCTGTCGTCCGGTTGAACATCAACTCGGTCCGACCAGTTGGTCCGTTGCGATGCTTAGCCACCTTGCAATGTACGGTCTCAACCGACACGTCAAGCGACACGTCAGTGGACCTCCACAGCATAAGCACAACGTCAGCATCCTGCTCAATAGCCCCAGAGTCCCGAAGGTCTGAGAGCTTTGGCTCGTTGTTCTCTCGGTACTCAGATGACCGACTCAGCTGACTCAATGCTACCACAGGAACGTCAAGCTCCCGCGCCAACGCCTTGAGCCCACGACTGATTTCTGCCACGTCGTACACGCGGTTGCTGTCCTTGTTCCCACGGTCTGGGGACATAAGCTGCAGGTAGTCAACGACTACAAGGTCAAGTCCGTGCTCCTTCTTAAGCCGCCGGCACTTGGACTTCATTTCGCCAGGAGTCGCAATAGGCGCATCCTCAACGAAGATCTTGCTGCGCTTGATCCTGTCGGACGCTGCCATGACCTCAGTCATCTCAGCCAAGTCCAACTGACCGTGCCTAATCTCGTGAAGGCCGATACCAGAGACAGACGAGAGCATTCGGCTTCCGATCTGCTCCCTGCTCATCTCAAGCGAGAAGATGGCAATAGCCTTCCCGCTGCGGAATGCCGCGTTAGCAGCCATGGTAGTCGCCAGGGCAGTCTTACCTACGCTAGGTCGGGCCGCGACGATTACCAAGTCCCCACGCTGCCACCCACCGACAATGGAGTCAATCCCAGCGATGCCAGATGACACGCCAGACGCTCCCCCAGCTTGCATCAAGGCAAGCCTGTCCATGGTCTCAGCCATCACGTCCTCCATCGTGGAGAACTTCCCCCTGGACCTGCTGCGAGAGATTCCGGAGACGGCTCGCTCGGCTTCCGCCAAGGCCTCCTCTGCGGTCTTCGCAAGCCGCGACGTGTCAGCAATGTGCGCAGCTACCTGATGCACATCACGTCGAATCGCGTTGTCCAGGACGATGTCAATGTACGATTCGTAGTTATAGCTATTTGGTGTTGAGCTAACTAGAGTTGAGATATTGGTTACCCCGCCAGCTTCCTCAAGTTTGCCGTCCTTGGTCAGCTCTTCGGAGAGGGTGACGATGTCAATCGTCATGCCCTGAGTTACTAATGACTTAATTGCATTGTAAATATTGCGACACTGCATGTCGTCAAAGTCGTTGGCGGAGACGCGCTCAAGCACTCGCTCTGCGCATTCGCCTGAGATAAGGCATGCGCCGATGAGAGCTCGCTCCGCTTCGCGGTTGGTTCTGGTCATTAAAAGACCTCCTGGGTGTGGTATGCCTCTTTAGCAGCAACCAGAACCTCTTGAAGGCTCTCTACCCCGATGTTCTCCTGCCGGCCCTGCTCGTCAATGCTAGCTGCGCATTCGTCGCATAGTCCGCGATCAATCTCAAATCCCTCAATAAAGCTCATCTCGCACTCGGTGCATCGGTATACTTTGTTGCCGTATACGTCTTCACTCATCTTCGTTCTCCTCCTCCTTGACCCTGCCCCACATGAAGCAAGGCTTCATCTTCCCTGAGTCTATCTTCTTCTTGTACTTGCCGCAGATTGGGCAATCCCCATCGTTGACGTAATCGCTAGATGTCAGTTGCTCCGTCGGTTCCTTCTTCGCCATTCAACCCCTCCTGGAGTGATACCTCCTGCCACGGCCTTGGGAAACCGGTGAGCAGGTAGTAGTCAATCCCGTGCTTCTTGCAGTACGCCCTAAGGGACATTCCCTCAGACTTAGCGTCCTCTACAAACAATCTTAGCACATCCTTGTCTGGCTTTGTCAACTTCTCTCTAAATGTCATAGATATCTCCAATCAGGGCTGCGCAGCTAGGGTAGTCCCTGTGCGCTGTATACAGGGCCCTAACTCGGTCCTGCCCACTAAGGTACTTGCCAGCCAGCTCAATGAACTTCTTGGCCCATGCCTTGCTGTGAATGCCCGGGCTAACCACGTGGGCAATCTCATGCAGGAATGTGTCGTAGTCATACGGATTGGTGCACAACATAAACGTAGCTTCAGCTGAGTCAGCTTCGCCTAGCGGACACTTGTTCTTCACGTTGCCAACGTGGTAGTGAATCGTGACCTTGTTTACGATGATGCCCTCAGCTTTGAGAACGGACTTGATCCAAGAGATTGGCTCGCCCCAGAAAGCTTTCACCTTCTGGGGCGTGCCGGCAGAGAAGGTAAACTTAACGCTTGCGCTTTTGACCTGTCGCCCAGACATTGAATACCTCCTGCAACTTCTTCTCTGCCTCATCATGTGTGAATACCTCAGGGCCTCCCCCTAGGTCAAAGACCTTTCCCTGCTTTGCAGTATACCACACTCTAGCCTTCCAGCCAGACTGTCCGTAGAATAGGATGGCGTGGGTCCTCCCATCGGGCCATACCATACCCTTTAGATCAACGAAGTTCATCTACGACAAACCGCTCGTCAAGCCGCTCGTCCAGTGAGGCCCAATTCTTTGGCGGCACCCCACGGGTCACAAACGACCACTTCCCTTCGCCTAGGGCGATCAAGATTAGCGCGTAATTCGCAATATCGACCAACGCGTCACGTACCCCTTCGGTGAACCAGTCTTCTCCGACTTTGGCTTTTCCATCCACAATAGAGCCATTGAGCGACGTGGCCACTCGCGAGCACTTGTCTTCGGCGAGCCGAGAGAATACTCCGTACGGGCCGAGCGCCTCAATGTTCCCCGGTCCGTACCCAGCTTGGCGCTGGACCATGACTTCGTGGGTCTCCATCGCGAGGTCGCGAAAGTACTCAATAAATGCTTCTGGAACATGCTTACTCTCCTTCTTCATTATCAATCTCCTCCATAATCTTCTCTGCCAGCTCCTGCGTAGCTACCTGCGTAACAAGTATGACTCTCTCGTCGCACTTGCCGCAGATAGCTACACGAACGGAGTAAGGTCCGGCCAGTTTAGCGCCTGCTCGGTGCGGAGTGATCTTTTGCCCACCGCACTTTGGGCACTTCAGGCCGTGCTTCACTTGCGCTTGTCCAATAGAGCGAACGCCAGTAGGCATGAGCCCAGGGATGCAGCAATGTTCGCTGTAGCCCCCAGGACGACTGCCCCAGCCCCTACGGACGGTAGGAACGTGTCACGGAACCTAGGATGCGCAACCGCAGCCTTGGTCGTGGCACCAATGTTCTTAAAGAACGCGACCTCTTGTCGCTCGTCGTCAGGCGTCGTCGCCATCTTCAAGCTCCACCAGCTTCAGTGCTACGCCGGCAGACAACTGAAGCACGTTGTCAAACGGGATCTTAACGTCTGCCCGCTGGTCTTCAGGGACAGAGTCAAGATACTTGTCAATAAAGGTTGCCACAACGATGCCAAAAGCAACGTTCCAGCGCGCTGAAAGAAGAGCTACGTTACCCTTCTTGCGCTTGATCTTCGGTACGGCCATATGCCTTCTCCTTAACTACTAACCAATCCCGCTCATCCATGATCACCATGACACGACGCTGGGTGCCAGGCCCAGGGGCGTCTCCGATCACTAGGTAGGGGATTTCCCCAGCCTGTACAATAATCTTCTGCAGCCATCCCCAGTACTTGTTTGAGAACATCGTCCCAACCTTGGTCTGGATCTTGAACTGCCCATCTACGGTCACGTCGTCTGGCCCGCCGTACATGCCGGTGCGCCGCCCTCCGTGCTTCTTGGCCGTCTCCCGCTCAAAGGCATTACCCCTTGAGCGGTTGAGTCGACCCTGCCTTGCCTTGTCAACCATTGTCTTCCTCCACTACAGCTATCGGTGCGCCGTCACCAACACCAGCTGAGAAGATTCCGGACCAGAACTGCTTCTCGCCATCCTCTTCCAGCGCCTTGACTTCGTCGTCAGCTAGCCCACCTACGTGAGCGCCGACGAACCCGATAGCCTTTGATCGGTACACATCCATGAAAGCGTCCTTGCTGTAGATAGCGACCTTACGCGGACGGCCGTCTGCCTGGTACTGAATGCCAATGGCAACAAGGCCATCCGCGATCTCGTCTACAAGCTTGACTTGTTCGGTCACGAGCGCTTCTTCAGCGGTCCCCAAATCAATGGGCTTGCCTCGTTGGCAAGGAGGCTGTACCCCTTCGGGTTGCCGTCCTTGTCCGCCCGCTCCTCAAGCTTGCCAATGACGTGCAAGTGCTGACGCGGGTCGTTTGTCTCTCGGTTTACGGTACTATCATAAATCTTCCGAATGTGGTTGGCCAAGTCCTCATCAAAGACGAGAATGGTTACCCGATCATACCGATTAGGAGCGGTTGAGGCGTCTCGCGTGGCCTTGTCCGCGGAGAGGAATGCGTCGTAGGCAAACGACTGCATGCTACCGAAGAACTTCCACACGTCTCGACCGGCCTTGGTCTGCTCCTTGACTGGAGCAATTTTGTCTGTTAGCCAGAGATCAATCCTATCCATTAGAACCCCCACTCTCCGTCAGCCTTCTGGGACTGACCTTCCATCGGCTTGACGGTATCCTTGAAGATCTCCTTCGCCGCCTTGGCGATGGTCACGTCAGCCGTATCATTCTCGGGATCATCCCCAGTTGGGATGAGGAACGTAGTCAGGAGCGCATACTTGAGCGCACCTGTCGTTGCCTTGTACACGTGCTTGTCGCCCGAGTCGGCCCCCGAGCCGAGCGAATAGATCGTGTGCTTCTCCCCAGTTTCACCATCAACCAGATGCCATGAGTACTTGAACGTGAGGATCACCTGCTTGCCTGAGGCAGACGTGCTCTCGCTCAGCTTTTCAATGTCACCAGGAATGATTGCAATTCCCTTAGCCGCGAGCTTCTCGCGGATGGCATCAGCTACCTGCGATGCCATAACGTACTTGTACCCCTGGGCGCTGTTCGTGCCGCCCTTGGAGATGTAGCCGATCTCGCCCATTACTTCAGCGAGCTTGCCAGCTAGTGTCTTACTTGCCATTTTCCCCTCCTCTGCACTTGGTGAAGAACTCGCAATACCCACATGGGAAGAGCCAGTTCCCCGACTTCTTTGACCTGTACTTTTCCTCCGGGAGTCTCCACGGAGGGGTTTCTCTGAATCGGTCACTGTTCAGAACCTCCAAGATCCTCAAGGCCTTAACCCGCCACGACTCATCAACGATGAACTCCTCGGTAGCTAGGTCCCCTGCCCTGATGTAGACCAACCTTGCTGAGTACTCATGGCCTCGCATGCGCTTCAGAGCCTCTGCATAGATTGACGCTTGAATTTGGTGCTCCGGCTTAGGAATGAACTTCCAAGCCGATTCCTTGACTGACTTGTACTCAATCAGTTCATGCTGACCATCCTTCCATTGTACCACACCGTCGGCATTACCGCCAAAGTTTAGCTCTGGAATCGACACCGGCACCTCCTCCTCGTAGGAGATCAGATGCTCCGACCCACGAAGGCGTCGGTTGAACGAGTCGTTAATGATGTGCCCGCGCTCAAAAATACGAAAGACCTCGTCGTCTCGGACATCCGTAGGGGTCTCGCCATGGGCGTAGTACCACTGCTGCCTAAGGCAGCTGCCAAGAAGAGATCCGCGCCACAAATTGCTTGGCGGACGCTCTGTCCTGTCCCTGCGGAGGCCCTCGTCAAAGAGGTCTCCAATAAGCTTCTTAACCATACCCCTCCTGCGCCCCTAATAAGTCCCCCAGGCCGGAGGGGCGCCAGCCTGGGGAGAACTCTAACCGTTCAGGATTGATTCTACAATTACATCCCAGTTATTGTCAAACCTGATCGCGCGGTCGTCAACGTAGGCCTTGGCTACGGGCTTTCCAGCCCCCACCCAGATCTCGTTGTACGGCACGCCCCAAGAGTCCAGCTGCTTACGCATTTCATCAACGCGCTCAGCTCTATCGTCAAACCTCTCCCACGCTCTGGCAGAGTGGACGATAATTTTGTATCCGTTTGCCCGCAGCCTCTCAAAGGCTTCAATCACACCATTAGCAGGGATGACTGTGCCAAAAACGCGGACGGCGATTGTCTCGTCAAAGTCCACGCACACATTACGTGCGCCCTCAAGATCTGCATTAATCATCGGTGCAGAATCCGAACCATTGGCTTCAGCTTTGCGTACACGTCTCGCAGAACGAGAACGTCGGCCTCGCAGTGCTCAATGATCTTTGCGTACTTCTCCTTGTCGCCATGATCGGCGTCGTCCCAAATTCGTGGGTCAAGAGGAGTCTTCTTGTTCTCAACGCCGAAGTACTTGGACACGTTGTCCAGGGACTTGCGGCCGATTGCGATAGACGACCCAGTGGCCTTGTACATCAAGTCAAGGTGCATCTTAGGGTCGTACGGCTTGAAGCCGTGGTAAAGCATGCGCGAGTTCAGTACCGGCACGTCAAACAGCTTAGAGTTCCAGCCAACGATAACGTCATACTTGTCAAGCTCTTCACAATATGCCTTGACCAATACGCTATCGTCCTGCCAGGTCTTCCCCGGATGAGTGTCATGACTGAGAGTCGTTACATTGCCAAGCCCGTCAGCGATAGAGCCGCAAAGCATGCGCCGCCAGTTGCTGAACGTGGTCTCAATGTCAAAGAACGCAATGTCGATTCCAACGAACTTAGGCGTTGGTGCGCCCTTCTTAGGTCCAGGAAGGAAGTCTTCCGGGACAGTTGCTGCGTACCGCTTGTGGTACTTCTGGACCTGGTCCTTGCTCAAGCTGAGCACGTCCCCGATCTGGGCGAACGACAGCCCCTGCTCTTTGAGCGATCCTACTCGCTCTACGAGATTTGCTTTCGCCATGTTTCCTCCAATGCTACTCCAAAGGGAAGTCCCCTTCTGCCTGATTATAGCACATTTTGGCGTTACCTGCCGAATTCGCTGGTCTTCACCAAGTCTAATGTTACACGCTCAGAGCCGTCCACTGGTAGCTCAAATCGGACCCCTCCCACGATGTACGTGTCGGCAATGAAGTCTGGCTTGGCGGCATTCGTGTAGTTGACGTTAGTCCTTCGCACAGCAATGCGCACCACGTCGCCAAGGTAGAAGTCCTCAAACGGTCTGACGCTATCCGGAGCCAGCTGGACGCTTACCATGGATACGTTAAGAATATCGCTGGACTTTGCAAGCTGCGAGTCAGAATACTTCTGTAGCTCTTCTCCGTCGGCAAAGTTTGCTTGAGTGCTCAGGATTGGTGCGTAGCCGTACTCCTCAATGGAGGCTTCGTTCTCGGCCAGCTTTCCCTGTGACCTAGAGCCAGTGGAGGTGGTAGTGGACCCGGTGAGGAACGCAGTGGCAGGTACGACCCTCACCGAGTTCCTAAGATCCTTGCCGTTTCTACGGTACCTAAACTGATCCACATTGCCTGGGTAGTCAAAGACGAACACTGGTTCTGTCTGAGAGATAGCAGGAGCCACATACAGTTTAGTACCCGGGGCAGCAGCCCCACGAACTCCGACAAAGTTGAACACGGATCGCCATGGAATTTTAATAGCATCAATAATGTCCCACCTTGCGGAAGACTCTGTTGTCAATAGGTTAGCGGACATCTCCTTGTCACACATGTTCCTTAGGTACGACAGGATTGACTCACCAGAAGTAAAGTATCTGATTAGCTCTGTATTCCAAGACTGAGTGGTAATCTTCTCATATGTTAGCCACTTGAACCTGCTGTAGTCGCCGCCCTCAGAAACGACGTAAGGAATCTGCTTGCCAAAGATGCCTTCAAGCGTCTTCTTTTCAAGGCCCATGACCACAGTCTGGGTGGCTGACGTGCTCGCGCTAATCCCGTTTACGTCGTGGGTCATTACGCTTCCGTAGTCAGGGTTTGTTGACGACGTTTGAGGGCTGACGTTTGTCAGCTCGGCAGTTGTGAATGCTGTGAACGAATAAGATACGCCGCTGGTAAGGCAGTTGATTGAATAGTCGTTTGTGATGTTGTGTGCTGTTCCAGTGTAGTTTCCGTACACTCCGCCAACCGTAGTTAGAGACGTGGTTGGCTCTGTTCCCGGAGCAATCACCTCGGCAACAGTCGAGTCGTGCTGGCGAAGCTTTAGCCTCCACTTCAGAACCACCGGCGTTTCTGGCTGGGCAAGTTGCGCCCACGAGTCTGGCCAAACGTTAAACGTACACACCTCATCGCCTGGTGATGCGATAATACTGACGCGTACTCTGTTTACGTTAAACCTGTTTGGAATATAGACGTCTTGGTCCATGTCGTATAGCTTTTCGTCATTGTTGATCGCAGAGCGCTCAATGTAAGTGTACCCAGTAAGAGTGTAGTATCCATCTACTTCGTCGTACACCATGTCAATCTTGTTCGCGTCACCAACTTCGTTCTTTGTGTATACGGCAATCTCGTTGCCAGCATGGCGTGCTGTGCTATTTGAGGTCCTCTCCTTCAGGAACGCCTTGGTGGCAGCTGGCCCATGGGACAGCCCATTGGCGTTGATGTTAGTCGCCGAGCTAGTACTATATGAATACGTAAGGGTAAGCTTTGGTCGATACGACGCGCTAGCGGCAGTGCTGTAGATCGTGTAGTTGTCTGTAACGCCAGTCTCGTTTGTGTTGTACAGAAGCAAGCCATTGTTATTTGACGTGCTTGCTTTCCAGTAGTTTACAATGCTTGAGATTGAGAAAGTATGTGTTGAGTTGTGAGTGGCACCAATGCCGTTGTACTGGATTGCTGTTAGGCCGCCAGAAGTTGAAGACGAAGCGTTTGACCATTGGCAATTAGACTGACTAGAGTTTCCCCAGCTTCCCTCAGAGCCAGTAGTAGAATCAACTGTCCAGTCAATGCCAGAAGCATTTACAAGCAGGTCCCCTGGAGACGAGTCAGTGACTGAGTGGTCGTTGCTGGTCTGGCTCTGTGTAAGGGTTAGGTTAGCCTGAGTTACCGTCGCCGAATTGGTTAAGTCGGCAGGCAAAGTGAATTTGATAAGTCCCCTAGACGTGTACCTTTTAAAGTAGCAGTATCCGCTTGATGTTGTATATGGAATTGCTGTTGACCCAGAAGTAAAAGCTACGACACCAGAATCAGTTACGCTCGCGCCGGCAGTTACTTGTGTCAGAACTCTTAGACCGTTAACCCGGCTTGCGTTTGCACCTGATACACCTGTAAAATATACTGTTTGGCCAACAGATAGCAGTGCAATTGTGTTTGATTTTATACCCACAACAACCTTACTGTTAGTGCCAATGTTTGTGAAATACTCAGTAACAACGAATGACTGCGGGAACGCTCCAATCGGGATGTGTTGCTCTGTGTCGTTTGAGTTCCAGTCAGACGTAGTGTTGTACAGCGTGGACGCAGACCTTGTCGCGGTGATGGTAACTGGCCCAACCGTAACCGTTTCACTGGCAGGCTCCTCTCTGCGGATAGATGTGTCCGACCCTGAGTCGGGTCCAACCAGCTTGGTGTAGTGCATGCTTAGCATGGTCATGTAGTCCATGCCCTCGTAGACAATCTCGTCGTTGGTAGCGTCGTAGGTGGTAAGCAGACCGGCCCCGATAAGGACCCACGATGCTCCGCTAAGGCGCTCTACCTTGTAGTGGCGCTTGAGCGGAACTAGCTCAGGAACTGCTGGGTGGTTGATCGGTAGTGTCCAGAATGCGCTTCCGACGTCGTTAGCGTAAACCTCAGATCCGACGTTTTTAGCGTCATAGATGATGCATCTCTCGTCGCCAACTCCACGATTAACTCCAATATCAAAGATGCGGATTCTGACGCTGCTGCTCAAAGCCAAGCCTCCCTGTACGTGACTACCGCGTCTGTGGTTGTGGTCCCCTCAATCACAACAGCTCCAGGTCGAACAAGGAAATCCCCACTGGTATTGCCGTGGTTGATCCTGCAGTTGGTCTGGGCCATTGAGTCTGTGTCAATAGAGATTGCTCCAGCGTCAATAGCCGTGGCCACCACAGTGCTCGTAAGTCCGCCGCTAGTCCACGAGAACGTAACGCTATCCCCTGCGGCGCATGAGTCCTTAGAGAGCACAGGGTACACAGGCGCTGAGCCGCGGTGCGTACCAGCTCCTGACTTGGTTGTGGTCAAGAACTTCTTTGGGTTTGGGGCAATGAGCCTAATCTGAGCTGGCTGCGCAAACCCGTCACTGGACTTTCCAACAGACGTGCGCCGGCCGACGTTGTATTGCGGAAGACTTGCGGAGCGAACGAGCATGTCAAGCTCAATCCCGCCAGGAAAGTCTGCAGATAGGGCCCACGTAGGCTGGAAGAAGCGCAGGGCGCGTACGCCGTACGTTGAGTCAAACCCTAGGGGCATGGGCTGCAGGGCTGCGGTCAGCGTGTCAATGTTGTCCCAGAAGTCGCCAATTGTCTCGCCATACACGGATACCACCAGCTCAACTCCGCGGGAACCAAGGTAGGCCTCGGTCACGCTGGAGCCGTCTCGCAGGGCGGTCTTGTCAATAAACCCGCTCGCCGCGACTGCCGCATAGTTGGCAGACTCAACCTTGAACCCGGATAGCGGTGCCGCTCCAACGCGGACACCAGCTAGAGAGTTAAGGTCTAGGAACGTTGTCGGGCCAGTTTGAATCCTGATTGGGCGATTGAAATCCATTAGGCAACTCTCCTGATCTTCCTGATTCGTGACAATAGGCGCTCATAGCGCTGTCGTGCCACTGTGTAGTTCTGGTTGATCATAGGTACGGATACGTCTGTGGCTCCGGAGTTAACCTGCCACTGCTGGAACATGGTGCGGTCTGCCATCAGCTTGAAGAAGGCCTCTGCCTGGATATGATACCGAAGGGCCTCTTCTGCCTGGGCGTCTAGCGTATCTACGGTCCAGTCCCCATATCCTACCACGCGTAGGTGGCTAATGAGCTCAGACATTCCTGGCTGCAGGTAAATAGTGCTTGCATGTACTTCCCAACCACTGTAGTTGCCGTAGCCGTTAGAAGGCTCAAGCGGTCCAAGAGCTTCGTACCATGAGGCAATTGGGCTGACGGTACTATCAATCTTGTAGCAGAGGGCGTCAATGCGAATAATAGAATCCATCCCTGCTGGGAGGGCAATGCTGGTATGGTGAGAGCTTGAGTATACCTGTGGAACGGCGACGGTAGACACAACTTCCTTAGGGTAGGCCCTAGAAATATCAACAAGAGCCAAGTTGACCAGGTCAATAAGCTCCTGGTTGCTCCATGTTCGGTCTACGCCGTCAGACGTTCCGGTGTCGCGTAGATCGCGGCGGATTTTCTGAAGAAGCGTGTCGATTGCTGCCATTCTTTCTCCTATCGGGGTTCCCCCCGACCAGTCATAAGCCAGTCGGGGGGAGGTCCACCATTAACTCTGATTACAGAGTGGTTGCTCGCGTCTCGAGACGCAGGTATCGCGTGATACCGGTGCTGGTCTGCGGAACGATCTTCGTAACGAAGCCGTCCGAGACTGCAGTGCTGCTGATGGTACCGCTCGTCGTCACCGTGAAGGTGAGCGTCGTGCTGGTAACAGAAGTCAGCGTCCAGCTGCCGTTAACGTCAGCATGTACACCGATGACCTTGATAGCCTCGCCAGCGAAGAACCCGTGGGCTGCGCTGGTCGTGAGTACTGCGGTCGTGGTGGTCTTTGCAACGGTTGAAACAACAGCAGCCTTATCAAAGCCGTTGTAGTCGCTGGCTGCGGCCTCGCCGACGATCATCGCACCGAAGCGCACCTTGTAACCAAGGAGAGCACGCTGCGAGAGTGGGTCGGAGTGATCGCCGCCAGGGGCAACGAAGTACGTCTGCATCGTCTGTGAGTCGCCGACGACGAATGCGTCAGGACCAAAGAAGAGTGCCGAGTAAACCGTGGTGCCGCTAACATCAAACGTCTTTGCCTCTGGAGAAACGAGGAAGCGAACGCCAGAATAGGCGCCGATTTCACCGTTCAGGAGGTCAAGGGACTGGGTGTACTTCGTGGCCTCAAGGAAGCCGTGGTTCGAAGTATCCGTCAGCAAGTCGAATTGCTGATTTGGGTGAATGATGCAGCGGTAGTAGCCGTCTGCGAACGGAGGGATGTTGGCCGTCTTAAGACGAGCAACAGCCTTCTTCACTTCAAGACCGTTGAGCTTGTAGTCCTGGCGTGCGGTTGCGTCCGCTGCGTCAGAAATCGTTGCACCTGCAAGGCCGGCTCGGGTCGTGATCGAGGACGACGTGGACTGGGCCTGTGCATAGTGCACGCGAGCCGTACCAGCGTTCATCACATCGCGAACAATGCGGTCCATGGACTGCGCTGCTGCGAACGAAATGCGCTCCGATGCAATGGACACCAAGTCATGCGGCGAGTCCTGCTGGACAATGTCGCTGAGGCTGGTGTATGCACCGTACTGCTTTACCGAGAAGTACTCAGTGCGGACACTGAGGTTGACCACTGGGTCAGGGGTCACGCCTTCCGAGAGCTCAGTCAACGAGTGGCTGATGTCTGGGTAGCGGACGTAACGAATGCGGTCGGTGCCCTTGATGAAGGTTCCCGGCATATAGTTGCTCGGAAGGGCGTGAACCATGCGATTTCGAAGTTCAACCTGAACGTTCTGCGACACAAGCTCCTGCACGAGCTTCTGGAACGCATTGGCCTCAGATCCGTTAAAGGACTTGAGGTTGTTCAGAGCAGGACCCGAAAGGGTTGATGTAGTAGCCATTTAGCTACCTCCTCTTACTCTGCCCAGGGATTTCCAAGGGCGCGAATTGCGTCCTTGATGTCCTCTGGCTTCATTGGTTTGTCTTTACCGGCGCTACGCTTTGGAGCGTTAGCGTCGCTGATTTCTGTGGGCTGATCCCCACCGATCTGTGACTTAACGAAGTTCTCAAACTCCGCAGCACGCTGGGCCTCGGTCAGGTTACGCACCTTCTCTTGGAAATTATAGTACTGAGGGAAGCTGGCTTTCAGCTTCTCCGACTCGTACCGCGTTTCCGTGGCCTTGAGCTCGTCCTCGAGCTGCTTAATCTTGCGCGCTGCCTTCTCAAACTCCGACAGTGATGCCTCCTCTTGGGCGGCCTTCCACTGTGCGAGCTCCTCGTACTTGGACTTAAACTCTTCTGCCGCCTTCTGGGCTGCAGTTAGAGCTTGGTCCTTTCCTGAGAGACGACGCTTCCAAGTGGCGACATCATCCTCCGCCTCAGTGACTGCGGGTGGAGTTACCTCCTCCTGCTGTGACTCAAGCGGCTGCGGTGCCGCGACTTCAAGGTCTGCCATCTCTGGCTCCTTTCTTAACTATCCCCAGACCAGTACTTCTGGCCTGTGTTATTTTCTAAATGGATCTGCTTCCGTATTGAACTTACCAGTGATAAAGTCTGCTGCATTATTGGTCAGCTCGCCGAATGACTTAAGGGCAAGCTGGCTTACTCCACCTACGCCGCTGTTGAGCGCCCAGTCAAATGCCTGGCCAGCAAGGTCTGTCGCCTTGTACTGGTCGTAGCCTTGGCGAGAGATCGTTGATACGCCAGAACGGAACCACTTTGGAGTGACCACGGTCATATCTTCTGGGATTCCAGGGATTAGCTGAACTAGCAGGAACTGCCAGTCTGGCTTCTCTTGTGTTGTTTCCCATCCAGGTGGCAGACCGTTGTACGAGACGTATTCAGAGATTTTCCTGTAAGCTGCGTACCCTGCGCCTGGCGCCGTAACGCCGAACGGCTTGTAAAACATGAATCGCGTCAGCTCAGGAAGAACCTTGCCGAACATGTACGAGAATGGATAAAGGCCCAGGAATGGGTGGTTGATGCTTCGCTCAAACCATGAGCGATTGCTGCTGAAGTAGTTAACCCTGTTCATCTCTTCTACAGACTTGGCGTAAGACCACTTAGCTGCCTCAAACATCGCCTGCTCCCCGGCATGATCTTTAAGTAGGTTGCTGGTCGTGTCAGTAAGGATGTCCTGAGTCGATCGCACAACCGCCCCGCGCTCACCGCTAAAGTTTGCGTATCGCTGGACTGTCTGCCTAATTGAGTCTCTTGCACCGGCGCTTAGTACAGACATGTCTCCAGCGTCAATGCGGATCTGCTCAATAAGCCTGCCCATCGTGGCAAACTTTGCTCCGTACTTACGTGCGTTTGCAATAGCCTCAATGATCTCGTTCGCACCAGAAGTCTTTGAGAATCCTGGTACGTAGGCGTCCATGAGCTCCATAACAATAGCCTTGTGGACGTCGGCAAGTTGTAGCTGCGAAGTAAGACCTCGCATCTCAACGCCGAATGCCTTCAGCGCGCTGTCGTACTCACCTTTTAGGAACTGAAGGTTCGGGCCAACTCGGTTTAGCTCAAGCGCATAGCGCTGCGCAATGTTGTCAAGTTGGTCAAGGGCAGTCCTGGCGGCAGCCACATCGTATCCAGCGTCTTGGGCTGCGTTAATAAACTTAGCTCGGAACGTGCTGGTAATGATTCGAGGGCGAGCGCCGCCCTGAACAAGTGTAGCAAACTTTTCCGATGTGTGCATTGGAAGGATATCGTTGACCTCAGAGATAATCTGGGCCAAACCTGTGGCTGACGGGTTTACCGCGAAGCCAAACCCAGGTGCCTTCATCGTGTTAATTGCAGAGCCGCCAAACTTAGCTGCCTGCATTCGCTTGTACTCGCTCATCCAACCAATGAGCTGGTCAAATGCGTCTGCTCCGTATCGGTTGTGTAGAGCAACCGCCTCATCAGGCATGTTCTGCTGCACAAACTTCTGGAACTTTGGCGCCAGGTCTCCTGCGGCCATGAGGTCTCGGTACTTCTCCTTAAAGTCTGCCGTAGCCTCCCAGCCTTCGTCAAGAATCCTTCTTGGGTTGCTTAGGATTTCCTTGGCCGTGAGTCCTTCCTTGAGAGCCGAGTCTGCAGCTCCTCGTGAGCGAGCAGTGTACGAGAAGAACGCTTGCTCGTGCAGCTGCATGGCCTGTGATGCTGTTCTTTCGCCGAACATCTGGCGGATTTCACGAGACGTCACGCCGGCAGCCTTAAGCTTGGCCTCCATGTCGCCTCTGTTCATTCCGCGCAACTCAGCGTAGAATGGGGACTCAATGAGCTCTTGTGCAAAGAAGAGCGGGTTGATCTTGTACTTAAGCATAGGGTACAAACTCTCAGAAATATAAGCAAGGTGCTTTCCAATGCCTGGGGCACTCTTCATGGCACTGCTAATCCACTGCGAGTAACCAGACTGGTCGTACTCAGCCTTAAACGCCTTAATGATGTCTGTCTGAAGATTTGGAGACCTAATTCCAGCTGCCTTAAGAGCGTCAATTCGCTCCTGCCATGCAGCCTTGGCTGACGCTGCGCCAGTCTTCTCCTGCAGGATCTCGCCCATGATGTCTTCCATGGTGCTCTGCTCAAGTCCTCGAACGCCCTTGCGGTCGCCAACTGCGCGAGTTGTTACCCGGCGGTTGAACTCGTCAATCTCGTCAACTGTAAACCTGTCTCGCAAAATAAGCTGAAGCCTCTGAGATGCTGACGATGTCACAAGAGCCTGCGGGATTGGGGCAAGCATGCTCTGGACCGCACCGCGAACGCCGCCTACCTTGTATGCCTGTGGGTTTGCTAGGTCAGGCAACCCGTCAACAAACTCTGAAGTAATGTCAATGAACGGTCGGTCAATCGTTGCGACTTCAGGAACTGCCAACCCCTGCTTCTCCACTGTCGCGATCAGTCGCGGCTCGCGGATGACGTTGTCTGCAGGTGCAATACCGATTTCGTATCCGTCTCGCTTTGCTGCAGCAATAATGTTGTCAAGCTCGTCTGTGTTCCCATTAAGCAAGCGCCAAGCCTCCCTCATAGCGCTAAGCTCCTTAGGTGTAGCCCTGGCTGTCGTGGCGCTAGCGTTCTTGGCCGCGGTCAAGAAGTCCTTAACCTGCTGAGCCGAGATTGAACCGGAAGTAAGCTTGTATCCTGGGGTGTTCGTTGCTACGTCTTCAAATGTGGCTGCGGCCTGGGTTGCCCAGAACGTCTTGGCTTCAGCTGCGGAACGCGGGCCACCTGCCATGATGCTATTAAGCTTTGCAATCACGGCCTGTGGGATATCTGGGTAGGCGCTAGCAACTAGGCCACCCTCTTGCCCAAGGTTGTCAAACAATGCAGTCCATTGCTCAACCTTTGTGTCAATCAGGCTTGATGTCTTTACAAATGTCGGGCGAGCAATTGCAGATACGTCTCCAAGCTCCTTTAGCTGAGGCACAATCTGCTCAAGCTCACGTACGGTTATTGGCCGACCGAGAGCCTTACTGATCTCCTTCGCGTACAGCTGCTTCTCGCGAATGCCAGCCTTTTCAAAGATTGTAGCGATGTGGAATACTCGCCGAACGTTGCCCATCCGATTGATGTTGAATCCATATGTAGTTGAACGAGCAAAGGCAAACTTCTGAGCAAGTTGTCGCGAAATGTTGGCCTTGCTATTGAGGACTCCAGTCTCGTCAAAGTACTTTCCACCCAAAAGCTTGCCACCCTCAACTCGGGCTCCGCCAAAGAACTTGTCGGCGATTGCCTGGATTTGAGCTGGCGTCGCCTCAATCCTACCAGCGCCTCTAGTGATGTCGTCTGCAGTTCCGTTGGCCAGTTCGTTGGCTAGCCTCTCTGCGTACATATACGCACGCTTAGAAGCGGAAAGCGACTTAGCCCCCTGAGTAGGTGCAGAGATGCCGATGTACTCGGCTTCCTTCTTGACCTCAAGTGCGACCTCGTCAAGGAGCCCATTGTCAATCATATCCATGTTAGTAGAAGCTGCTCGAACGGCATCCTTAACTGGGTCATACCCAGCCAGCTCCGTGTCCATTCGAGCCTGAAGCATTCGGTTGCGCAGTCGGTTCTTGGCTGCCTGGACCGTTGTAGTTTGGTCAACAATCCTGAGGCCTGATCCTGGGTCCATCCTTGGGCCATACCCAGGAGCTGCGTCCTGGAGGAACCCAATAATCTCTTCTCGGCTCATGTTATATTTCACTTCAAGGCCAACATCCCCTGCGTTTTCCGCAAGTCGTGCCATGACATAGTCAGTACTCCCGGGCATCTTGGCTAGATCCCCAGATGCGCCGACGAGCATATCAAACGTTGCATTTGGAGCGTTGTTGTACCTAGCGTCCTTGTATTCCTCAAGAGCGCGCTTAATGTCCGCGTCAACGTTCTCAACAACGTTGTCCACAGCGGATTCAACGTCGCCAATTCTTGACCTGGATACAGACTGGATTACAGAGTTCGTCTTTGCAATCGCGAACCGTCGCAAACCGAGCTTGGCTGCGTCTTCGCCAAATGCCTGGGTGGCCGCCTCGTGGAACTCATCCATTACTCGTGCGCTATATGCCCTAAGGAGGATCTGCCCAGTCTTTAGCTTTAGACCTTCCTTAACGCTGTTCCCTACGTTGCGCATTGGACGGAAAATGGCTTTGTCAATCTCGTTATAAATAAGATACTGGCCCTTGTTCAGGTCTGCGGGGATAGCCTCGCCAGCTGCCTCGGCAGCCTGAATCGCCCGCGCCTTTGCGCTCAGCTCAAGGCCACTCTGCTTGGAAATAGTCTTTGCTCCGGCCTTAAATCCTAGCTCGGCCAGCTTCTGGCCAACTCGTCCTCCTAGTGCGTATCCTCCTAGGCCGCCAGCTACAGCGCCTACAGGACCAAGCGCAGCGCCAAGGCCGATACCAGCTCCAGTTGTACCAAGCTTACCAATTCCCTTTAGCAGGTTTGCTTTGCCAAGTGCAAACGGGGTCAGGTTCAGCGGGTCAAGCAGAAGAGAGAGACCTAGGTTAACCGTTCGGTCATTTGCAAGAGACCGACCGGTCTCGCGCATGTACTTGATAATGGCATCTTCAGATGCTCCTCCGTCAACCATTGCCTGGATATCTGGAGGAAGGGTGCCGTTAGCCGTCTTGATGCGGAGCATGGCTCCAAAGTCCTGGACAATTTCTCCTGGCTTCGCAAGAATGTCAAGGAACACCTTGCCGATATTCCCAACAATGTCGCCAACTGTGCCGTCCCCAAGCCTCTGGCTTGCAATAAAGCCAAGCGGGCTTGCGCCAATGATGTCTCCGCCGACCTTTAGGCCAGCGCCAAGGGCCTGCCCCGCCATGCCGATGCCGCGGAATGGCAGCGACGCAGCAAAGTCAATAGGGTTGCTGGAATCGCCACCGCTTGAAAGCTCACCCGGAACATCCAGAAGCCTTCCAGTGTCAAGTCCGTATTCTGGAGTTACTGTTACGTTAAGCTCTCTAGATGTAATGCCGCGGTTACTTGGGTCTTCGCTATTGTACGGTGGCGTTGGGTCTACAATGCTTCCGCCGATTCTAGCCATTACAAACTCCTACGTGCTGTTCTGTCGACTCCAAAGGTTCTATTTACTGCTGGCGCTGATCCGCCCATAGGCCGCATGCTAGGCGTGCTTGCAGGGATTGGCGAAGTGCCTGGAGATACTGCTGGAGCAGTAACTTCAGGACCATCTGGCTTCATCCCAGGCGCAATAATTGGCGCCGTTCCACCTGGAGGAGGAGCAATTGGCGCTACTGGTGTAAGTGAAGGGGTAAGATTCCTAAACGTGTGCTCCATGAGGTCAGAAGTAGGAATAAACCTTTCAGTTTGAGTTCCTCGGACCCCAGCTGTCCCGCCAATCCCAAGCGGTTCTGGCTTAGGCGTCTGTGGGTTGCCTCCCCACCCGAACGATGGGTCTGATGACACAACAGCGTTTGGATCTGGCTTTGTACCAGCTGGAGCCGGTGGAAGCCTATCTTGGGTATCGTCTGTGCTGTTTGTGTACTGCTGACCGTCCTTCCAGATCTTCCAGGTCAGACCATTATCGCCATTCTCTGCTACAAGGTAGCCGCCGTTTAGGATCATATTGAGAATCTTTCCGCCAGGGTCAGAGATCTTCTTGGTATTCTTAAGCCAGTCCATAACTGCGGTTCTAGCGTCAGTGCCCTGAAGACCTGATGAGAAGATCTCATTGCGGTATTCGTCAACGAAATCTTCTCCTATAAGAATCGTTGAGCCGTGTCTGGTCAGATAAAAGTCTGTGACTTTAAGCCCAGTTGCGTTCATCCAGTCGGCAAGAGCTCCGCCGCTCCAAGGGTTTTGTGCGGTAATAGCCGACAGAAGCGCGGCACCTGCAGTGAAAGTCATCCTGCCGGGATTTGCCTGGTCTGGCTCAAGCCTGAAGCCTGAATAGTCTCCACCTGCTCCGCTATTTTGAGTGGTGTACCAACTTGTGAAACTTTCAATGTCAGCTGCAGTGAAGGCCATTGGCTTGCCATACCCGCCGCTAAAGTCAATAACGATTAGGTCGTTGGCGTCATTTCCTCCGGCATAGTTTCCGCCTCCAGGGACTGGGACAAACTTAATTGGGACGCTGGTTCCCTCCTGTGCGGCATACGGGATAGCCTGAGTGTAGTAGATATTCCCGTTTTCTCCGACGCTCATCACATACTCAGAGCTGCTTACGCTTGCGCTAGGGATAACGTTAAACGCAAACTCACCAGTCTTAGGGTCCATCTTGTATGCAATAGCCCTTGTTGGGTTTCCATTTGGGTCAACAGTTTCTCGAATAGACTGCGGAATGTACACAGACTCAATATGCAATCGCAAGATGTCGCCAGTTGTAAGGCCGCCTGAGGAAGCTCCACCAATTGGATTGTCAAGCATCTCAGTGGTAATTCCAAGGTTATAAAGCTCCATAGGGACTGATCCGCTAATAGAGGCTTGCGGATTGTTCTTAGAGACAAATAGCCATTGAGCAATGCTGTTTGCAATATCGGTCTTGTTCATGCCTGCAGTTGCGCCGTTCTTTGAGAGGTAGTCAACTAGCTTCTCAACGCTATCAACACCAGGCTGGCTAGGAATTAGCGATCCAAGCATCCCTTGTCCAAATAGGGCGACCTGGGAAATGGTAGAGCTGTCAGTTACGTTGCTCTCGTACCCTGCGCCGCTAATGCTTCCAACCAAGTCGCCAAGAGCGTCGGCAGTTTTACCTGGCTCGCCAGAATACTGCACGCCAACGCTGCCTCCAACTGTTGTGTATGCAGCGTTGAAGGTAGAGACATACGGACGAGTTGACGCCGCAAATGCTCCGTCTGTGTAGTTTGTGCTAACCTGGTCCGCAAAAGAAATCCAATCGCCAAGCTCTTTTGCGTAACCTTGGTCTTTTAGGTTCTCAACTTCGTCTTTGAGCCCCCCAAACACCTGAGCAATGGACCGCATGTCCTCTACGCTAAGCCCGTTAGCGGAAGCCCCTGCGTCAAACAGTTGGACGTAGTCAATCTTTCCTGATTGAATTGCGTTTGAGAAACGAGTTAGCCACTCATCCCCCTTGCCCTTTCCGAAGTCCTTTAGCAAGGCGTCAACAACCTCTGTGGATGAGAAGTAGTTCTTAAGCACTGGCTTAATAAGACGCTGAATTGCAGATGCCATCGCGTCTGTTTCGTCTGACAGAGCGCTCTCAACCTTTGTAACCCTTGCTGCTGCTGCGTCGTTTGAAGCCCGCTGAATGGCGGCAGCGCGTGCGGCAACGATGTCGCGCATCGTCTTGCTTGTATCTGTGAGACCGTTCTGACGAGCGCGCTCAATCTCCTTATCGTAGAATGCTACGAGCTGGTTAGCTGTGTACTTCTTCTCGTTAAAACCATTTACCATGTTCTCTGCAGCGTAGTTGTAGGACACAGTAAATAGCTTGCTCTGCAAGCGCTCCCTGTCGGATGCGGTCATAGAGGCGTCGCTCAGGATTGAGTTAAGCCACTTCTCGTACTCTTTCCCGTCAATCTTTGCAGAGCCAGAACCGCCAATAAGGGCTAGGTCAATCGAGTTGCCGTTCTGGTAGGCGTTGTCTAGGACGGTTTCAATGTCACGAAGGGACTGGATGCGGAACTCTTCTGCCTGTGTGCGGAATCGCTGCGCTCCAGTTGAGTCGCCTACCGCCTCGGCCGCTGCTGCCTGAGCCTTGTACCATTCTACAAGGTTAGCTGCAGTGGCAGGGAGGGTACTTCCGTTTGAAGTAAACAGGCCGGCAGCGCTGCCAGACATCATGTTGTTCTTGTACGACGTAAGCATCGTGCTTTCCTGGTTATTGCGCTCTTCCTTCAGGAGCGAATAAACGAGCGACGACAGGTTCTGAGAACCCGATGCTGACCGCCCGAACCTACCTCTTCGTGCCATTATGGTCCTCCGTTATCTTGCTAGACGGTTGATTGTTTTGTTTTGTCGTAGAGCCGCGATCTGCGCCCCTAGGTCACCTGGTTGTCCGACGCCTTGCTGCGCCTCAGCCCCAGGCTGTGCATTCTCTGGAAGCATCTCAGGCGGTACTTCGCCCATCTCTCCGCCGTTCATCATCTCAGTTCCCTGAGGCTGACCAACCTGACGGAATGCGTTCTCTGCGGATGCCTGCTGTGCCTGTAGTTGCATTGCGATATCTGGTGGCACTCCACCGCCGCCAGGTGCCGCTGGGGCTCCCGGTGGTGGTCCTTGCTGTGCGCCCATCTGTTGCTGCATCATCGCCTGCTGCTGCTGCATTGCTGCCTGCTGCTGCTGGAGCTGCTGGAACATCATCATGAGCTGACCCATTGTGAGGACAGCAGCTGGGTTGAGGGTTGCGTCTGTCTGCTCGTCGCGGATGACGTCCTTCTCGCCCTCTGGGTCCTCCACGCCAACGCGGTCCATTGCGCGCTCTGCGCTCCAGATTCGGCCCTGAACAAGGTTGAGCGCAGTCTGTGCAAGTTCAAGCGTGTCTCGTGGTGTAAGTTCTGGCGGAGTGATCTCCAAGCGGTACTCGCCGCCGATGATCTCGCTAATGGCCTTGTCCTTTGCCTCCCACATACGGGCAGACATCTCCCAAACCCTCTTGATCCAGGAGTAAAGGAGCTTTCGCTTAGGCGCGATGCGCTGCTCGTAGTTTGCAACGAGCGAAGCAATTGCTCGGCTAGAGCCGAGAACGCTAGATGGAGCAAGACCAAGGAGAAGATCGTTGAGTCCTGTGACTACAGCGATTTCACGGTCAATGCGCTTATTGTAATCTTCTACTTGGAACTGAGGAATGAACGGCGTAATCGCACGCAACTCGTTGCCAGGCCCAGGCGTTGCAACGCGGCCAGGCTTTGGAATTGCGTTTGCCGGAACCTCATCAGGGGCGTCGCCTCCAACGAGCTGCCACATCTGTCCGCCGACAACCGACTGGATCATCTGGGCCTGAGCAGTAATTCGCTCGTCCTTCTCCCGGAGAAGCTGCTCTACGTCAAAGAGTTCTGACTTGCCGTATGGGCTGCCTGGGATCATGCTGTTTCGCAATGTGACGTACGGCAGGACGCCTGCAAGCTCTGGGTGCTTAGAAACCTTAACGATGGTGTTGCCAACGATGAGTGCGTTGCACACAAGAGCTGGCTTACCTGGCTTGGTTGGGTGCTTGTACCAGTAATCAAGCACCGTGATCTTCATGTTGTCGTATGCGGTGTTGATTCGGCTTGGGTCACGATTATACTCTTTTGTGTAGACATTTGCAAGTGGGTCATCGTGGCTCGCCTGATATGTGTATGGGTGCCACTTGTTGCCGTGCTGCACTGGCACAATCTCAATGCCGAAGTCTTCCATGGCAGCCTGTGGGCTGAGGCCGTAAGTGTAGATTGCCCAGTCAATGCGGTTGTAGTTTGAGTCGCCGTAGCCAAGGTAAAGGTTCTCAGGAGTGTCAATAATCGTGACCTTAGGCAGTCCAGCTACTGGGTCCCACGAGACCTTGGCCGCGGTGTGCCCGTAAAGGCCCTTGTACAAGCATGCCTCTTCAAGTCGGACATCAAGCTCGTTAGCTTCTGCCCAGGCAAAGTACAGTCGCTCTCGTCGAGCTGCCTGTGAACGGCCGTCCTTGTCCATCGTCGTTGGTACGTAGTTGACTACTGGAGGCACAGCCTGAAGAGATGCAGGGATGTTTACGTAAGCTGGATGCACGTTAACAGAAACGTGAGCACGCCCGGCAGTGCGAGCTGACGGGTCTTCCGCCCAGTGGTCGGCACCGCCGAGCGTGAGCGTATTAGGATAATAGAAGTGGTCGTATCGTCGGAAGGTTGAGCGAAGTCGGGCCTGCTCTGGCTCCTGCATCTGCTTCTTGGTGTATGCGTCCTTCAGGATGCTGTAGTGCTCGTCATAAGCAGGATCAACATCCTTCATCATGAGAGCGGTAGACGCCATGGACAGAGCCTTCTGCTCGGCGTCAGGCAGTTTGTACTGTGGCTTTGCCATTAATCAGAACCTCCAAAATATGTGAATACCGGATTCTCTACATAGCTGTGTTGATTTCTTAACGCATGTCTTACGGCAACAGCCAGAGCCATAACAGCGTCCTGTTCCAGCTTCTTGTCATCCAGCTTGTACGCCAATAGCTGGCGACGAAGCTGCATCCAGATGCCAGTCCTAGGAAACTTAATCATCTTCTTATCCATTGTTGCTTTTAGGTCAGACAGGAGTTCAAGCTTCTTTGCCTTTGTCCCGCCGAAGTCATATCCCCTTAGTGGCTTGATGATGCTGAATTCTTGCTTGAACATCTTACCACCAAAACCTGTTTCATCTAGGATTGTTGTACAGGTTGAATCTTGATTATAGAGAAGATGCCCTTCACGAACCATATTCACTACTGCTTGAATCGTTTGTTTGCCTGTTCTCGTTCTTGCTCTAACGCCGATTATATCATTTTTTTCAGTGTTGTCAAGTGTGATGGCCCAGGTACTATCACTCAGCAGGCCAGGGTCGCATCCCTGAACGTATTTGTGCCTGGCCGTGGGGGGTTGTTCTGAAGGCATTTCATCTACGAAACAGGCGTCCACAGAGGTGGAGCTGAAGTAGGCGTCGCTTGCCTCAATGAAGAACCCGTCAATGTTCTGTGGAATCAGGTACTCTGCCTGCTGCCTAAGGATGGCATCAAATGTGTCAGGTGCTAGGCCAAACCCTACGTTGCCGCGAGTCGATAGCCTGAAGCTAAAGAACTGGGGGTCCCTATCCGGGTTGGCCGTATTGCCCATCTCCCACAGGTCCGCGTAGTCGTTAATGCCTTCCGTTGGTGTCCCGATAAAGTGGAGCTGCCCACCAGTTGACAGACGCCGAAGGTTCAGAACCTCCTGGTAGATCTGCATAAGGTGCGGCTCAAATGCTGCCTCGTCAAAGGAGATGCCGTTCATGTCCTTGCCCAGCAAGGCCTTAGCCTTGTCCTGGGTTGTACGGAAGTGAATGTTTGCCCCGCCGACAAGTGGGTGGAACTGGAGCCAGAGGTACTCACCTCGGTACTTCTTGGTGTGCTCAACAACCCTGCCAATCTCTGAGATCAGCGGGCAACCTCTGCCCTTCTGAGCTGGGTGGCCACCTTCAAGAATCATTGACACCTCTCGGTGCACCAACTCTGCCGTCTCCTGCTGGATTCCGACGTGGTACCACTCGTACGGTGCCGACTGCCATCGCATGGCGTCCTTCTGTGTTCCATCAGGTGGCTGTACTCCAAGCTTATAGAACGCGCTATGGAAAACTGCCACCGCCATTCCTAGGGTCTTGCCCGCTCGGTTACCTGCGGAACACACAGTCGTAAGATACTTAGGTCGCCAACCAGACTCATCCCTGGCTGCAATTCCCTCAACCCATTGCTTCTGACCTTCGTGAAGGTCAATGCCTAGCCAGCGCTTGGCAAAGAAGACCGGGTTGTTCCTCCCAGCCGCAAGATCTCTTGCAGCATCGCTAGTTACATTCACGCGCTCTTGCCCTTATTCCGGGCGCTAATAGCTTTGGCCTTCGACTTGGCGTCTGCCTTACTGCTTGCGCCCCAAGCCTTCAGGCTAAGCAACAATCGTGTGGGTCGTCCATTTGAGTCCCGCTCTGGCCCGGGCATGTTGCCCATGCGTGCCAGGAACGACGCACGACGCGGATTGTCTCCTGATTTAACTGGCGGGCGTAGCTTGCCGCCTTTATAAGATGCGCGACCCTTGGCGTTCAATCCTCCCTTAGGATTCTTACCTTCCTTACGAGTCCAAGCTGGCGTTGCCATCTGTAATCTCCTCCGCTTCCATCTCAATCATATGTACTACTGGTCCGCCACCAAGAATCCCAGCAAGAGTCACTGAAAGTTCTCGGTCTGCAGATTTCTCAACTCGTCGATCCATCATCTCCTGCGCCCGCAGGCCCTCCGCAAGTGTAGGCATTAGGAATCCGTCGTCAACCATTCGGATGACCTGGTCCCTAACCAGTTGCGCTAGATCTCCCTTTGCCTTGATTGTTCCCTGCTGCTTCTTGAAAGCTGCTACTGCTAGCTTCTTCGCCGCTTGAAACTCGTCGGTAAGGTGATCTCTCTTGTGTGCGCCTAGGGTAATCCTTGAGATATACCCATCGTTGTCCTTAAGCCACTTGGCAATTTGGGTGTCAGGGACACCTCTTCGCATCCGCTCGTTAATCTGCTCTGAGAATGGGCTTCTGCACGCGGCGCACTGCGCCAGCACAGGAGCCTTAGCGAGTTCGTCCATAACGAGTGTTGTCCTCATCAAGCCAGCGCTGCAGGACTAGAAGTCCTGCGCTAATAGCCGAAGCTGCGACGGCCTTTGCGCCCTCGCCATCAAGGTCAAAAATGCTTACGCCTAGCCCAAGGAACACCGCAATGGCGGTGGAGAGGGCGGCCTGGAGTGCATCCAAGCCGGCAGCAATGATCTGGTCTTTCATCGTCTTGTCTCCTTTAGCCACCTCAATCTTACCGACAATGGCCTGGGCGACTTTAAGGGCCAAAGCGGGGTCTATTGTCTGGGGTGGCGTCTTTACACTAGGGTAGTCTTTTGGACGCTCCTGGTGGCGCAAATCCACCTTTACGGGCTCTTTAGAGGTAGTCTGAGCAGCTAGCGTAGTAGCCACAAGTGCAGATGAGCTTACAGGCACGATCTGTGAGCTGAGAGCCGCAATTGGGGCAGGTGCGGATAACTTCTTCTGGGCTGCCGTGAAAATTAGGCAGCGCTTGTGGGGTGCGTCTCCTTTGGAGGCCGCAATAGCTTTCAGGTCCGCAATTGAGACCACAACTGCATATGTCTCTTTTCCCTTGCCAGTCATCGTTGGGTCCGCCCATTGTACCTTCCCTCCAACCATCGCTGCGCAGGTCATGTGACCGTACGTCTTCCCCGGGTTCCTCTTTTGATGCTTCTTGTGCCACACGCTCATCGGTACGGTTGCAGGGTATCCCTTTGCCTGCTGCACGTTAATGCCAACGACAGCGCCGGCCTTAAGAGCTGCAACGACCTCATCCCATGACTTAGCGTACTTAGGCTTTAAGCCAACAAGTGGCGCTGCCTTCACTAGCTGTAGGAGTGACGTGGGCGTACCCTGCCCCTGTACATCTTTTCTGCCAACCTTTTCCAAGAACTTGATTCCGTCTTTTGACGTGTGCGTTGATCCGGTAAGGAAGTTGGCCGCAGCCATGAGCGATGCTGGGGCACAGTCGTCCATCCAGCCGCCTTTTTCAATGCTATCTGTCTGCGTTACAATCTTAAGATTCACTACTTGCCACCATTCATCCATGCAATGATTCCACCTAGGCCGCTTACGCCTAGCAGTGCGATCACAAACTTTGCCAACCGATAAGCTCCGCGGGTCTCCGCGAGCTCAACCTTGATATCTGCCAAGTCGCGCTCAATGCGCTCAAGGCGTTCAAGGACCTGGCTGACGTCGCTCTTAGTCATTTTATGATTCAGTTACCGTGATGTCGGTAATCAAATTCTGGCATTGACCACAAAAGGCATAGCCAACAACACCAATCTCGCGTTCGAACACGTTTGGCACTCCGTTTAATGTACAAGATTCAGTTCTGCATGTTGCTGTAACTGTTACGGTCATATATCTCCTATGGAAGGGCGATAGCGTTAAGCCTACCGTAGTATGTGCTTACGGTGACGTTAGTAGTTGTTTGCATGCGCACACCAACTTTGCACACTACTGCCGTAGTGCCAACTGATGTGTAGATATCAGAACCGCTGACATTTGTTGAATAGTTAATACCAGATTCTAGGTTGAATGTTCGTACGTAAAAAAGGTTGCCACCATCAACAAAAATTTGGTAGATTACATATTGGTCAGTATTTGTATTTGTCACGCAAGATCCGGCAAATGAGATCAGCCATCTTTGCCCAACATATGATGGGGTAAAAGTGACAGTGTGGCCAGAAATGTCAGAGTACCCAGTCCCGACTCCAGTGGTATCAGTAACGCTACCTCCGTTACTGTAGCGCTGGGAGGTCATACCACTTG
>Ga0209770_10000118_pt1 | contig 45516 bp, 39 predicted proteins | sample LauGreSu1BDMLBDD_2_FD_187572 | JGI IMG/M metagenome (GOLD analysis project Ga0209770, IMG submission 187572) | Freshwater lake microbial communities from Lake Michigan, USA - Su13.BD.MLB.DD (SPAdes) (version 2) | ecosystem: Environmental > Aquatic > Freshwater > Lake | place: Lake Michigan, USA... | reverse complement strand
ATGAAATGGTTTTTAAGTCCAAATCGTTCGTAGGTTCGTCAAGGATCAACACATCCGGATTACCAAAAAGCGCTTGGGCGAGCAAAATACGAACCTTCAATTCGTTGGAAATTTCGCTCATTACGATATCGTGCTTGGATTCTTCAATTCCAAGGTTGCTTAGGAGGGTAGCAGCATCTGTTTCAGCATTCCATCCTTCTAGATCCGCAAATTCAGCCTCGAGTTCTGCCGTTCGCATTCCATCGGCCTCGGAAAAATCTTCTTTCGAATACAATGCATCCTTTTCCTGCATGATTTCATAAAGGCGCTTATGCCCCATAATCACCGTTTGCAGCACTGGAAAAGCGTCAAACTCAAAGTGATTTTGACGTAAGAAGGCAATTCTTTTTCCCGGTTCGAGCTCCACACGTCCTGTGGTAGGATCTTGTTCTCCAATGAGAATCTTTAAAAACGTGGATTTTCCTGCACCGTTGGCGCCGATCACCCCATAGCAATTACCTTGAACGAATTTAACATTTACCTCGTCGAATAGGACACGTTTACCAAATTGTAACGAAAGATTTTGAACCGAAAGCATGCGTATTTTTTTCGCAAAGATACGGACTTAATCCTACCTTTTCATTTTGTACAGGTATATACGAAGGCGGGGGGGAAATTTAAGGGGGTAAAGCTTAATTTAAGGTTTCCAAATTGTCGAAATATTTTTTTTCTCGATTGCAGGGAATATTGGAATTGAACAAAATGACCCCCTTGATGAAGAACGGCTTTTGATGCCTGTAGAATGCGGTTAGAAAGTTCGTGCGAGAAAATTGCTAAAGGCAAGGAAGAAAGAATGCAGTCTACTTTTTCCAGGTTAAGGCTTTGGAGTAATTCTGGTAAATCAGTCGCTGAACCATGAACGATGATGGCTCTTGGATCTTTGATTTTATGGACTAATTCCCGGTAAAACGTATCGTTTAGTTCAATGAGGATTAATACTGCATCCGGTTTCATTCTATCGAGTAAAAAAGGAGTAAAGGCACCCGTTCCAGGGCCTAATTCCACCATGACATTTACCTTGTCAAACGGAATATTTTGCAGCATTTTTTTGGCTAAGAACCGAGAGCTTGGAACAATCGATCCTACCTTGTTTTGCTTCTTTAAAAACTGTTGAATGTACTGTTTAGTCGACATGGTTTAAAATCGCTTTGTGCCCTCGAAGGATTCCGTGCACTTGTCCAAGCATAGGTACCTCGTTGAATGGACTTAATTCCCTATGCTGCGGATTGGTATTTCCCCAAGAAAAATGACTTCCTGGAATGTAAAGCGTCATGTCCACCGGATTTCCTGATTCAATGGGGCAAGCATCGATGCAAAAGGTCTTTCGATTATTGATGGACAAAATTTGGACTATTTCGTCGGTTTTAAGACCGGAGTAATGGGCTAAGGCAGCAAATACGGTGGAAAGTTGAGGGCTTCCGATGGCTGCCTCATCAAACATCGTCTTTTTGGTATCGGTTATGCTGGGTCTGTGATCGGAAACCACGGCATCAATGAGGCCTGATTTTAGGGCCGCAATTAAGGCAATCCGATCGATTTCCGTACGAAGCACAGGTTTTGTTTTAAACCTCGTGTCAAAGTTTAAGGTAGCCTCCTCGTTGAAACAGAGATTCATAAGGTTGGTGTCGCAGGTGATTTGTAAGCCTTCTGATTTTGCCTTTTCAATCATGAAAAGTACGCTTTGGGTACTGATTCCAGAAATATGAAGGGGACATTCGACATATTTGGCTAATTCAATTGCACGTTGTATGTTCAAGCGCTCCTCCATGTCCGAATCTCCTTTAAGGCCGGTTCTTAAAGAGGCAGTTCCCTCATGGACTAAGCTCGGTTGTTCGCCGCAATGGAACGTGGAAGAAAGAATCAACTTTGCGCCAAAATCTTTGGTGTATTGGAGTGCTCTAACGGTGGTTTCTGTTCGTTGTTCGGATAAATCATCGCTGAAAAAACGTGCGCCAGCTTGAAACATGTCGTACATTTCAGCCAGAGAATTTCCCGCCATTTTTTGGGTGATTGCGCCGATTGGATGAAGGCATACTGCATGATTTTCGGCCATACGAAGTTTGTATTCGATCGAAGTTCTGGAGTCGCTTGCTGGCAGGTCATTAGGGAGAACGCCTATGTGGGTGAATCCGCCCAAGGCTGCTTGGTCAAGGCCTTTAGCAATTCCACCGGATTCATCAAACCCTGGATCCATCAATGAGCTTTTGAAATCCACCCATCCTTGCGAAACATGCAGTTGGGGTTGCGCTACAATTAAGGCATCGTCTACATTCAACCGTGTACCGATAGCTTCAATTGTACCATTCGATATCAGGATATCTTTGCTGGTGTTATTGTGGGAGGATTGAACATCCGTAATTCGTACCGCTTTTAATAAAATTCGCATTAGATCAAGAATTTGAGAAGGAACATTTCGGCAAAAAGAAAAAACAAGGCAAGCATGATAAGGAGAGGCCAATAACTGGGGTTATCGTTCTGCGGTAATTGAAAGGACTTTGAACCTTGGTCCATTTTTCCATAATTGATGTGCGAGAATCCCAAGTTTTTGAACAAATTCAACACCGTTTCTTCGTTCAAATAGGTCATATTTGATTCTGCTCGGTCTAAATTTAAGGCGATTTTTCCAATGGGCCCATCGTTGTGGATGGTATAAAATCCTTCCTTAAGTTTTTCGAGTATTTCTGGCGAGTTAAGCCGAATTTTGACCTGGTTGTTTTCCTTCATTTGTTTCGGAATCAAAGTGTTTTCACTTTCCTTTAAAGAAATAGGTCGGTCTTCATTTAGTGCTTGTTCTAGCTGCAAATTCGATGGTCCACCTATTGTGAAATAATAGGGGATAGCTCGTAAACTCATTTCACTGGTTCGGAGCATAAGAGAAGGGAAAACAGCATGGTCCGCAATTGCACCATTTGATGGATCGATGGATGCGGTCATTAGATAAACACTGCCCCTTTGAGAATTCTTGATGAGGAACGGTAATTTGTTGCGGTAGGTCATGAGTGCTGTACACTGGGATTGAAGATGGTTTCGCAGTGGATAGGATGATTTTATAAGGGGTAAATTGAGGTCTTTTTTTTCTTTTTCAAACATGCCTTGGAAAAAAGGATGCTGGTAATTGATGTCGGTGATTTGATTTCCCTCGCTGGACAACGAACTCATTTTTGGAAAATTAAACGCAGTTAACAGAGCATTGTAATCCGAAAGATTGATGTTGTTAGAAGGTATAATTAACACGTTTCCCCCCATTGCTTCAAAATTGATAATTTCTTGAGCCATTCCATCTGGAATGTTATCGAGGCCATTCAAAACAAGTAAATCCAATTGATCTAATAAGCGCGTACTGAACGAGAGCGCGCTAAATTCTTCAACGTTGAAGAAGGGCTCCGTTCGTAAAGCTTTGGTCGGGTTTGGAGAGGCATTTGGACCGTTTAATACAACCACTTTTCCCTTATCCGAAATTTGGTTGATGAAATAGAAATTATCATCCCAAGAAACGGAACGATCTGAAACGTTCAGTTTTCCTTCGATGAATCCAACACTGCTCGGAGTTACGTAAAAATAGGAGGAAAGGGTTGAGGCGGCATTAATATTTAGGGTGTTCATACGTTTTTTTCCATCGAAATCAAGGGTGATGGAGGCATTTTCTATAGCTAATAGGCCGTTGTTCACTAAGCGGTAATTAATTTTCATTTGTTGACCAGGGCGGTGAACAGGGGTCTCCATCCATACGCTATCAATGAACAAATTGTCTTTTCGCTGTGCTACACATTGCACCAAACTTGTTTTTTCAGGAAAAGCGTTTTTCAGTGGTTCATATTCCGATACTGTACTGGTTTTTTTCTGAAAATCTGAGATAATTATTCGATGAAATTGAGCTACAGGTTCAATTTCTTGATGGTATCTTCGAAGGTATTCGTCTTGCCATTTTAAAACAGCTCCTAAGTTTTTCGTGCAACGATTATACGTTATGTTGTCAATGTACTTTACGGCCGTGCTTTTGGTGTGAACCGTTCGTTCAGTGCCCGATAGGCTGTTGGTGAAGATCATGAATTTTGTCCCTGAGGGACTTTCGCTTACAAGCTTCTTCGCTAATTCACGGGCTTCTGAAAGCAATTCGCCTTCAACTCCCTTGGCGCTCATGGAAAGGGAATTATCCAGGTAAATTGCAGTTATTGAAACACCTCCTTTCGAGCCAATCTCCGTGGAAGAATAGGGTTGTGCAAAGGCCAAAATTAAAGCCGTTAAAAATAGAAGTCTACAACATAGCACCAGTAGCTTTTTCAGGTTGCGTACCGATTTTTTTTCCTGGTCTTGTTGGGTTAAATATTTTAAGGAGGGGAAATAAAGACGCTTGTGCTTTCTAAAATAAAATAGATGGATTAAAATCGGAAGGGCAAGTAGGCTTAAAAACCATAAATACCCTGGATGCACAAACGACATAGTTCAAAAGTACAAATTTTATACGATTCGGGATGTGTAAAATAAAAAAGCCCCGTAAATACGAGGCTTTGAGCTATTTAATGGCTTCGTAGCGCGCTTTCAGTGATTTGTACTTCTCTTCATTTTCCAACATGTAATAGACCTTCCAACCTATGTCAAGAGCCGTTTTGTCGTTTGGATTTTGTTCCAAATAAGGATCAAAATAAACGGGTATTCGATTCATGATTTCAGCAGCAATTTGGAGTAAACCTGGAATTCTAGGATCCTTTGCTTGCATATCGGAGGTTGAATTGGAAATATCCTTCGACCAATTAAACATGAAGGTACAATATTGGTAAATGGATTCAGGGTACATAGGATCGATTTTTAACGCTTTTAGGAAGGCTTGCTCTGCTCTTTCATTTTGACCTAACTCCATCAGTGAAGTACCCAGAACAACATATAGCGATTTGTTGGTGGTGTCCATGGAGGTTGCTTCATTGAGGTATTTTTCCGTAGCAACCATGTCGTTTTTCTGTAGGTTCAGATTGATGAGAGAGATCAAAATATCGATATTCTTAGGTACGGATTTGTATACTAATTCTCCCAATTCACTCGCCTCTGCGTATTTTTTCTGCTTGATCAATGTATCCGTCGCTTTCACAAAACTCAAAGTAGTATTGGATTTAGCCTCCTCGTTTTCAATATTAATAAACTTGTTAACCTGGTATGCCCCTAAAAACAAAACAGTTGCTTGTTCAAAATTGCGTGCATTGTACATGTTAAGTCCCATGTCGAATACAAATTGGGTTTTAGCATTGATGTATTCTGTGATTACTTTTTTATCCTCTTTAGCTTTTGGAGCATTGAGTACAAAATTGAAACTTGTACGGATTTTTTCATCGTACTCCTTTGCAAGTGCCTCTTCTGGTTGTTTACCAGAAACCTGTGCTTCCATGGTCGCGAGTTCTAATAACCCGAAGTAGATCAGTCCGCGGTATCGGTGCATGTACGGATCGTTGGCTGTTTCAGCATTAACTGCGGCCAAATCAATATCTGCTTTCGCACCGTTTAACGCCTTTTTGTTTTCCTCAATACCGGCCATGGGGCTGTATTTTTTGTACTTGAGTGCCGCATCAGTTACACTTGATTTCTGAGCAAATACTGCCGAACCAACAATAAGTAAGGCAAAAAGTAATTGAATTTTTTTCATAGTCTTTTATTCGTTATCGTCATCTAAATTTTCCGAAGTTTCATCCGGTTCATCAACATTCATGCCTTCGTTGCTCAAAACTTCTCCCTGATTATCCGCTTCGAGTACTTCTTCCTCTTCGTCCTCCTCTTCGCTTCTCGGAACGCGTGCAATCGCTGCAATTTCGGAATTATTTTTCAGATTTATTAGTTTTACTCCTTGAGCCGCTCGTCCCATAGTACGTATGGTGTCAACATGCATTCGTATAGTTACCCCGTTTTTCGTGATAATCATTAAATCGTCTTCGTCCACCACGTTTTGGATGCTCAACAATTTTCCGGTTTTGTCGGTAATATTCAGGGTTTTAACCCCTTTTCCGCCGCGGTTGGTAATGCGGTAAACCGGCTCCTTATCCTCAGGATCATTCAAATACGTTCGCTTACCAAAGCCTTTTTCCGAAACAACGAGAATGGTGGAGAAAATATCCTCTACGCAAATCATTCCAATAACTTCATCGTGCTCAGCGGTTAAGGTAACTCCACGAACTCCTGAAGCATTTCTTCCCATAGGGCGAACCTTGCTTTCGTTGAAGCGGATGGCTCTACCTGAGGCTGTAGCTAGAACAATTTCATTGCTTCCGTTGGTCAGTTTTGCTTCCAATAATTCATCGTTCTCACGAATTCCAATGGCGTTTATACCGTTGGCTCGTGGACGAGAATATGCTTCCAAGGAGGTTTTTTTAATGACTCCTTCCTTGGTACACATAATGATGAAATTGTTATTAATGTAGTCCTTATCGGTCAAGTCTTGCACTTTAACATAGGCCTTAACCTTGTCGTCTTGTGGGATGTTGATCAAGTTTTGTATTGCTCGACCTTTCGCCAACTTGTTCCCTTCAGGAATTTCATACACACGCATCCAGAAACAACGTCCCTTTTCCGTGAAAATTAAAAGGTAATTATGATTCGTAGCAATGAATAGGTGTTCAAGGAAATCTTTGTCGCGGGTTGTTGATCCTTTCGATCCCATTCCTCCGCGGTTTTGGACTTTATATTCGCTAAGATTGGTTCGTTTGATATATCCTGCGTGCGAAATGGTAACGACTACTTCATCGTCGGCAATCAGGTCTTCCATGCGCATTTCTGATGCACCATATTCAATCACAGAACGACGAGCATCACCGTACTTTGCTTTAACTTCAAGGAGTTCGTCTTTGATGATCTGCATCCTTCGCTCCTCCTTGTCCAAAATGTCCTTCAAATCAGCGATTAACTTCATGAGGTCTTCGTATTCGCTTCGCAGCTTATCTTGTTCCAGACCAGTAAGTTGGCGTAACCTCATGTCAACAATCGCTCTCGTCTGAATTTCACTCAAACCAAAGCGCACTGAAAGTCTTTCCCTTGCATGATCCGGACTGTCCGAGGTCTTGATGATTTCAATCACCTCATCGATGTTGTCGGATGCAATGATTAATCCCTCCAAAATATGCGCTCGTTCCTCTGCTTTTCGCAATTCATAGCGCGTTCTGCGAACCACCACATCGTGACGGAAAAGAATGAATTGGTCAATGATTTCACGAAGGTTTAAGAGGCGTGGTCTACCATCGACTAAGCAAATGTTATTAACTGAAAACGAGGTTTGTAGCGCAGAGAACTTGTATAGTTTGTTTAAGACAACGTTTGCGATTGCTTCGCGTTTAATTTCAAATACAATCCGCATTCCGTTTCTATCGGATTCGTCGCGTAAATCGGAAATGCCTTCAATCTTTTTGTCGTTAACTAATTCGGCGATTTTTTTAATCATTTCCGCCTTGTTGACCTGATATGGAATTTCGGTAACGATGATTTGTTCGCGGCCATTGACTTCTTCAATCTCCGCTTTTCCTCGCATTACGATTCTTCCTCGTCCGGTTAATAATGCATCTCGTACTCCATCGTAACCGTATATTATTCCCCCTGTCGGGAAATCAGGAGCTTTAACGTGGGTAATCAGTTCTTCGTCGCTCAGTTCTTTGTTGTCAATAACTGCCACAATTCCATCGATTACTTCAGAAAGGTTGTGCGGAGCCATGTTCGTCGCCATACCTACGGCAATACCAGCAGCACCATTCACCAAGAGATTCGGGATTTTAGTCGGTAAAACCGTTGGTTCTTCCAAGCTATCGTCAAAATTGGGTTTGAAATCTACGGTTTCCTTATCCAGGTCTTCCAGCATGTCCTCAGCAATCTTCTTGAACCTTGCTTCGGTGTAACGCATGGCCGCGGGTGAATCACCGTCGACACTACCAAAGTTTCCTTGGCCGTCAACCAATGGGTAGCGCAAGGACCATTCTTGCGCCATACGTACCATGGTATCGTAGACGGAGCTGTCGCCGTGTGGGTGGTATTTTCCAAGAACCTCTCCTACGATACGAGCGGACTTCTTGTACGGACGGTTGGACATTACTCCCAAGTCTTGCATACCGTATAACACCCTGCGGTGAACCGGTTTAAATCCATCTCGTACGTCAGGAAGAGCTCGAGAAACAATGACCGACATCGAATAATCGATGTAGGCCGATTTCATTTCATCCTCAATGTTTATTTGAATTATTTTCTCTCCTTCTCTCATGCTTTCAAACGGTGGATTTATATGTTAAAAATTGTTAGCCTACAAAAATAGGGGATAAATCCATGTCCGGTAAGGTGCTTTGGCGATATTTACTAACAAAAAGCAAAGGGTTGTTGAAAATTATTCGCCTAATAATGGAATTTACGTGAAGCTTGAACGCTGTAACTTTTGGAGACGATTAAACATTATATTTGCAAGACATTTACATGGAAGCCAAATTTTCACCGAGAGTAAAAGACCTCATTCGATTGAGTAAAGAAGAAGCTACCCGTTTAAAAAACGAATACGTAGCGCCGGAGCATTTTTTATTGGCCATCATTGGTCTTTCGGATTCAAAAGCTTATGGATTGCTTAAAGAGTTCGATGTGCCTTTTGATGCGGTTAAATCCGCCCTCGAAAAGGTGCTAAGGACTTCATCGCAAAACTCCTTGTTTCAGCCAGCAAGCACTCCTTTATTAAAACAATCGGAGAATATACTAAAACAATCGTTTTTAGAATCCAAGCTCTTTAAATCAGCGATTATCGGTACTGAACACATTCTATTGACCATGCTGAAATACGAGGATTGTGCTGCATGTCAAATTCTTAACAAACACGGTATAATGTACGAAAATCTTAAAGATGAATATATGACTATGAATAAAAACTATACATCGCCCAAAGCAGAGTTTCCAAGCAACAACAACGACGAAGAAGAAGACGGTGGAGGGGTTCCAAAAAAACCGAACGATTCAAAATCGAAAACACCGGTTTTGGATAATTTTGGAAGGGATTTAACCAAAATGGCTGAATTAGGCCGCTTGGATCCCATCGTTGGTCGCGAAAAAGAAATTGAACGGGTTAGTCAAATTCTTTCGCGTAGGAAGAAAAACAATCCCATCTTAATTGGTGAGCCGGGTGTTGGAAAAAGCGCAATTGCCGAAGGATTGGCCTTGAGAATCGTGCAACGAAAAGTGTCACGAATCCTCTTTGAAAAGCGCGTTGTTTCGTTGGATTTAGCCTCCCTCGTTGCAGGCACTAAATACCGAGGCCAGTTTGAAGAGCGAATGAAGGCGGTCATGCAAGAATTGGAAAAAAATCCGGATGTTATTCTTTTTATCGACGAAATCCATACCATCATCGGCGCTGGAGGAGCAAGCGGTTCATTAGATGCATCGAACATGTTTAAACCGGCCCTTGCACGTGGCGAACTTCAAGCAATTGGTGCAACAACCCTCGATGAGTATCGACAATATATTGAAAAAGATGGTGCTTTGGAACGTCGTTTTCAAAAGGTAATTATCGAGCCAACCTCCATTCCCGAGACCATACAGATTCTTAACAACATTAAGGAGCGGTATGAGGACCATCACATGGTTAAGTATACTCCAGAATCCATTGAGGCATGCGTTAAATTAACCGAGCGATATATTACCGACAGGCATCTCCCTGATAAAGCTATCGATGCTTTGGACGAAGTAGGTTCACGGGTCCATATCACCAACATTAATGTACCGCAAGAGATCTTGGATATCGAACAGGAAATTGAACAGATCAAGGAACGTAAGACTGAAGTAATTAAGGCGCAGCAATACGAAAAAGCGGTCGAATTTCGAGATGCAGAACGCAAACTACAGGAGAAATTAGAACTTGAAAAGAAACTTTGGGAAGAAAAAGCGAAGATTAACCGCATTACTATAACTGAAGAGAATGTCGCTGAAGTGGTTTCCATGATGAGTGGAATTCCTTTGACCAAAGTTTCGCAATCCGAGTCTGGAAAGTTGGTCAATATGTCGGATGCCCTTAAAGGCAAGGTGATTGGTCAAGATGAGGCCGTTAATAAGGTAGTTAAAGCCATTCAACGTAATCGAGCCGGCTTAAAAGATCCCAATAAACCCATTGGTTCTTTTTTCTTTTTAGGGCCAACAGGGGTTGGTAAAACGCAATTGGCAAAAGTATTGGCGAAGTATCTTTTTGATACCGAGGATGCACTTATTCGAATTGATATGTCGGAATACATGGAAAAATTCAGTATTTCTCGGCTAGTGGGTGCTCCTCCGGGATATGTGGGTTACGAAGAAGGGGGGCAACTAACCGAAAAGGTTCGCAGGAAGCCTTATTCCATCGTTTTGTTGGACGAAGTAGAGAAGGCCCATCCAGACGTTTTTAACTTGCTTCTTCAAGCGTTGGATGATGGTCATATGACCGACGGACTTGGTAGAAAAATAGATTTCAAGAATACCATTTTGATTATGACCTCCAACATAGGTGCCCGTCAATTGCAAGATTTTGGTACTGGTGTCGGTTTTGGTACCAAAGCGAAGGAGGAGGCTCGGGACGAAAATTCAAAAGCCGTAATTCAAAATGCCCTAAGAAAAGCTTTTTCCCCGGAATTTTTGAACAGGGTAGATGATATGATCATGTTCCGATCGTTGGAACGTCAGGATATTCATAAGATTATCGATCTTGAATTGGATAAACTGTTCAGTAGAATTCAGGATTTAGGGTATTTCTTAGAACTTACAGAAAAAGCCAAGGACTTTATCGTTGAGCGAGGTTACGATGAGAAGTTTGGTGCTAGGCCCCTCAAACGAGCAATTCAAAAATTCATTGAAGATCCTTTGGCGGAGGGAATTATCAATCACAACTTAAGTCAAGGTGATACGGTTTTGATGGATAAAGTGGACGATCAAGAGGAACTTAGCGTACAGATAAAAAAGGCCAAGGCTAAGAAAACGAATCCCAAGAAAGAAGAATAATTTACGTTGCGCAAATAAAAAAGGGGGCAAGGCCCCCTTTTTTATTTGAATACTTTTCAAATACTAAACCTTGGCTATGGTTTCACTCATGTATTCTCCAGCCTTTAGTTTACCCACTATTTTTGAGAAAGATTCTATCGTATAGTTTACATCTTCCATGGTATGCACTGCGGTAGGAATTAAACGTAAAATTATCATTCCTTTAGGTACCACCGGATAGACAACCATCGAGCAGAAGATGTTATAATTTTCCCTTAGATCGTAAATCAAATTGGTTGACTCGGGAATAGAACCGTTAAGATAAACAGGAGTTACGCATGAATTCGTAGGTCCAATCTCAAAACCGGCATTTTTTAATCCACTTTGTAGTGCGTTCGTGATTTCCCAAAGTTTTGATTTCAATTCAGGTTGTGTTCGAATCAATTCGAGTCGTTTCAGGGCACCAGCAACCAAAGGCATTGGCATGGCTTTCGCGAAAATTTGAGAACGCATATTATACCGAAGGTACTCTACAACTTGAGCATCGCTCGCGATGAATCCTCCAATCATGGCAAATGACTTTGCAAAGGTTCCGAAATAGACATCGATATCGTCCTGAACGCCCTGTTCCTCACCGGTTCCTGCTCCAGTAGCCCCCAAAGTACCAACACCATGAGCGTCATCAACGAATAGTCGGAAATTAAATTTCTTCTTTAAAGCAACAATTTCTTTTAAATACCCTTGATCTCCTCGCATTCCGAAAACTCCTTCCGTAATTACCAAAATCGCTCCTCCAGTTTCTTCAGCAAGTTTAGTAGCTCGTTCGAGTTGTTTTTCGCAATCTTCGATATCGTTGTGTTTGAATACATAGCGTTTACCCATGTGCAGGCGAACACCGTCTAGGATGCATGCATGAGATTCCGCGTCGTAAACGATTACATCGTGGCGATCCACTAAACAATCGATGGCTGAAACCATGGCTTGGTATCCAAAATTCACAAGAATGGAATCTTCTTTGGATACAAAATCGGCTAACTCACGCTCCAATTGTTCATGTAAATTAGAGTTTCCACTCATCATACGTGCTCCCATGGGCATGGCGAATCCGAAATTCGACCCTGCTTCTGCGTCCGCATTTCGGACCTCAGGATGGTTGGCTAAGCCTAGGTAATTATTCAAGGACCAATTTAGTTTTTCTTTTCCTCGAAAATGCATGTGCGGACCTATGTCACCTTCGAGTTTAGGAAAAGTAAAATAGCCGTGCGACTCTTTTGCGTGCATCCCAATAGGACCACGATTCGCTTGAATTTTTTCGAAAATATCTGCCATAAGTTATGAATAGATTACAAAGTTAATGTTAAAAAGATATCAAGGCTCCCTCAAATTGCATTTTGTTCTTAATAATAAATGGCTCTTCGAACTTTTGACACGTATTTCGCTAATCGAATAACTTGTTTTGTGTAGCCAAATTCATTGTCATACCAAGTATACAAAACAACATTTTTACCATCCTTTGAAACTATGGTGGCATTGGAGTCAAATACCGAACAACACGTATTGCCAATGATATCTGAAGAAACCAATTCTGGATCAAAGGAATAATAGATTTGATTCACCAAAGGTCCTTCTAAGGCTGCTGCTTTGATGAGTTCATTAATTGATTCCAGGGTTGTTGTTTTTTCAAGTTCCAAACTTAGAATAGCTAAAGAACCATTGGGAGTAGGAACCCTTACCGCGTTGGCAGTCAATTTATCCTTCAGGGATGGGATTACTTTGGTGACAGCACTTCCAGCACCCGTAGAAGTAATGACCATATTAACGGCTGCAGATCTTCCCCTTCGCGGTTTTTTGTGCATATTGTCCAATAAATTCTGGTCATTGGTGTAAGCGTGCACGGTTTCAACATGGCCTTTAACAATGCCTAAGGAATCTTCAATAACCTTTAGAATGGGGCTAATAGCATTGGTGGTACATGATGCAGCGGAATAAATTTTTTCCTGATCCAGTTGTAAATTACGCTCGTTAATTCCGAAGACAATATTGGGCATTTCTTTTCCAGGAGCAGTGAGAAGAACTCGCGACACGCCTTTGGAGGCTAGGTGGCGAGAAAGTGCTTCATGAGTCGTATAAATTCCCGTATTGTCAATAACCAGTGCGTTGGATATTCCGTAGGCGGTGTAATCAACATCCTCGGGTACCGAGGAATTAATCATTTGAACCACTTGTCCATTAATAATTAAACATTTTTGCTCGAGGTCAACTTGTACTGAACCCTTGAAAGCACCATGAACGGAATCATTTCGAAGAAGGCTGGCGCGTTTTAACAAATCATTGTCTGAATTTCCTCTCGTAACAATCGCTCGAAGGCGTAATTGTTGTCCTTTTCCTGCTTGGCGGATCAATTCTCTTGCGGCAAGTCTTCCAATTCTACCAAATCCATAGAGTACTACATCGCGAGGCTCAAAGCTTGGAGTGTCATTGTGTTCAAATTCAGTGAGCCTGCTGCGTAAAAATTCCGATGGGCTCATGTTGGGAGATTCGCTGATCCATTCATTGGCTAATTTGCCGATGTCTAATTTTGCTGGAGCTAGTTTGAGCTTAGAAATTTCTTCTGCTAACGTAGAGGTTGTGAAAACATCAATGGGTTTGTTTACGACTTTCCCCGCATAATCATGTAAATTGAGCAATTCTGATATGGTAATATCGACAAGGTGATGGCGAAACAAGACTAATTCAATGCCCTGTTCGTACAACAATTCTCCAACTTTAGCTTGGAGTTTAACCGCAAAACGTTCTTGTTCAAGGTGTTTTTTTAATTCAATTTCGTAGTCCATTTTAAGTGACATAATACAATAGTTGATGATGATTAATACGTAAAGTTCAAGTATCTATAAAAAAAAAGGCCGCTCTAAGGCAGCCTTAATTCTTATCCTAAATAGGATTTTAATAGTTTATTGCGTGATGTATGACGTAGCCGTCTTATAGCTTTCTCTTTAATCTGACGTACGCGTTCACGCGTGAGGTTAAATTTCGATCCGATTTCCTCCAGGGTTAGGCCGTGGTTTAATCCGATGCCAAAAAACAAACGGATGATTTCGCGTTCTTTCTCTGTAAGGGTGCTCAAAGAACGTTCAATTTCTCGTTGCAACGATTCGGTCATGAGGCCTGAATCCGTTCTTTCCGATTCGGTGTTGATCATTACGTCGATGAGCGTTCCTCCGTCTTCGTTGGTCGTAAGGGGAGCGTCAACCGATACGTGCCGGCCAGAAACGTTCAGACTCTCTTTGATTTTTTCTTCAGGAACTTCTAAAGCTTCGGCTAATTCTTCGGCAGATGGAGCGCGTTCAAATTCTTGCTCAAGGCGTGAAAATGCCTTGTTGATTTTGTTCAATGAACCCACTTGATTTAGGGGGAGACGAACGATTCTCGCTTGTTCGGCTAACGCTTGTAAAATGGATTGTCGAATCCACCATACAGCATAGGAAATGAATTTGAAACCTCGTGTTTCGTCGAATTTTTGCGCTGCTTTAATAAGTCCCAAATTTCCTTCGTTAATTAAGTCGGGAAGGGTTAGGCCTTGATTCTGATATTGTTTCGCAACGGAAACTACAAATCGAAGGTTGGCGCGGGTGAGTTTTTCTAGGGCTTTTTGATCGCCAGCTTTAATTTTTCGGGCTAATTCAACTTCTTCCTCCGCCGTAATTAGTTCTTCTCGGCCAATGTCTTGAAGGTATTTGTCCAAAGACTGGCTTTCTCGGTTCGTTATAGATTTGGTGATTTTAAGTTGTCTCATTCGTACAAAATAATTTATAAATGGGTAATTCAGCTATTGAGACAAAGTAAAACGAAAAAAAATGCATTGTAAAATATTTTTGGCGCAAATTTCAACAACTTATCAACCATGTATTATTGGTAACTTTTATAGTTTTAATTATGTAACTTATTTTTTATAACCCAAATCCTTTGTAGTCTCTGGCACCGTTGGGGCTTACGATTTCCAAAAGAATTCCGCGGTTGACGCCGTTGAGCTTTTGAGTTAATTCTTCCACGGTCTCTACAGGATCATTGTTGATTTTGGTAATGACGGTTCCTTCCGTTATTCCAATGGATTTTAACTTCCCTGCAGTAATGGTTTTTACTTTAACCCCATATCCCACATTTAAATCTTTTTTCTCTTTAGTGCTCAATTCAACAAAGGTTGCACCTAAGGCAAAATTTTGGGAAATCTCTTCTTTTGAAAGCAATTCTGTTTCGCCGTCTTTATTCCTGAGTAAAACGTCTATGGTCTCTTCTTGGCCATTTTTTTTACGAACTGTTACAACGACTTTGTCTCCAGGTCTTTGCCGTCCGATTTCTTCTTGCAGTTGCGCCGGAGAATTAACCTCTTTTGATCCGATTTTTAGGATAACATCCCCTGATTTCAATCCGGCCTTATCCGCTGAACCTCCATCAACCACACTGCTAATGAATACTCCCTTAAGGTTGGGCAATTTTTCGCGTTCTTTGATTTCTTGGTTGATCGCTGAAATTTGGACCCCTAAATAGGCTCTTTGTACCAAGCCATAATCGATTAAATCGCGGACCACTTTTTCCACAAGGTTGACTGGGATAGCGAAGGAATAACCGCTGTAGGCCCCAGTTTGTGAAGCGATCGCCGTGTTAATGCCTACCAGCTCGCCGGAAGTATTGACCAAGGCACCACCGCTGTTTCCTGGATTTACTGCAGCATCCGTCTGTATGAATGATTCGATAGGCACAACATCTTTCTCCATGCGTTCGGAGAGTAAGTTAATATTCCTTGCTTTAGCGCTAACGATTCCTGCCGTTACTGTTGAAGTTAAGTTGAAAGGATTGCCAACGGCTAAAACCCATTCTCCAATGTGTAAGTTATCACTATTTCCAAATTTCATAGGAATGAAGGTGCCTGAACCTTCTATTTTAAGTACGGCGAGATCGGTTGACGGATCGGCTCCAACCACTTTTGCAGTATATTCAGAATTATCATTGAGTATTACATGGATTTCCGAAGCGTTCTCGATGACGTGGTTGTTGGTGACAATATATCCTTCAGAAGAAATAATCACCCCAGAACCTGCACCTGAACCGTATTGTTTAAATTCTCGTCCTCCGGCTCCCGGACCATAAAAGAATTCCTGGAAAATATCGCGCTGAAACGTAGTTGAAACCACTTTAGTCGTTACGTGTACAACGGAATTGATACTAGATTCGGAAGCAAGGGTTAAATTGGGTAATTCTTCACCGTTCAAACCAACTGTCTTCGCGTGGTATTGATCGCCATCAATCACTCTATCGGAAAGTTTTACTGGCTCTTTTTCGCGGGTTGAACTGTTAAACGCAATGAAGGGTATGGTTCCGCCAAGAAAAGAAACAACAAGAATTTTAGCAAGATTATTTACTTTCATTTTTATTGATTTTTATGTGTTTACAATGTTAAAAAGGAGATTTGAAAATTAAAATACATGGCCTGTTAAAGATTGTTAAGTGTTTTCAAGGAGGTAATTACTAATTTTGTAGCAATGGTCTTGCATTTTAAAAAGATACAGGCGTGCGGTAATGACTTTGTCATTTTCAACGGTATAAGAGTTCTGGGTCTTAATTTTCAGGCCGAGGAAATTCAAAAAGTATGCCACAGGAAATTTGGCATTGGTGCAGATGGATTAATTGTGATTCAATCATCTGAAAATCATGATTTTAAGGTAGATTATTACAATTCCGACGGATCAACAAGTTTCTGTGGTAACGGTGCCAGAGCTTCCGTGCTTTTTGCAAATTTGACAGAAATTCCCATGACGACCTTTTCGTTTGAAGGCTACGACGGTATCCATAATTTTAAAGTACATCAAGATCAAATTGGAATTTCAATGATGGATGTCAATGCACCTGACATCTTGTCAAGTCATGACGCATTTATCAACACAGGATCGCCTCATCACATTCGCTGCAGCGATGACCTTAGCGAGCAACATATTCTTCGTGAAGGGTTTAAATTGAGGCATGATCCTCGCTATGCGCCCAATGGAACCAATGTCAATTTAATGAAGCACATCGATGATAGGAAGGTTGCGATTGTCACTTACGAAAGAGGTGTTGAAGATGAAACCCTTTCGTGCGGTACCGGTGCTGTTGCATCAGCACTTTTTCACGCACATCGCAATGCAATACAGCATGGGCCGATAGAGGTAAGCACAAAAGGCGGAATCTTAAAGGTTGAGTTTGATTACGCAAAAGAGTTCTTTCAGAACATTTGGCTATGGGGGCCTGCGCTGGAGGTATTCGAAGGTGTCTACGAATGGAAATGAAGGAGTTAGCAACAGAAAGGATCAAGTTAAGGGCTGTTGAACCCATCGATGCTTCCATGCTTTTTATTTGGGAAAATAATCCAGCCAATTGGAAAATAAGCCATACGGAGGTGCCTTTTTCCATGCACAACATCCATCAATTGATTGAGCAATTTTCAAGTGTTAGAACTTCAGGTCAATTGAGAATGATTGTGGAATTGCAGGAAAATAATAAAGCAATTGGAGCCATTGATCTTTATGATGTGAACTTTAAACACGGTTTTGCAACGTTGGGTATCTTGATTGCGGATACACAAGAACGTGGAAAAGGTTATGCCTTCGAGGCAATTTCTTTGTTTTGCGATTATTGCCGCGAGGTGCTCAGTCTAAATAATTTACAATGCTTTATTCACGCTGACAACGAGGCGAGCATTCAGCTGTTTCAAAAACTCGAATGGCGGATGATCGGTGTGCGAAAGAATTGGTATGTTTACGGTGATAATTTAATCGATGAATTAGCTTTTCAATTATGTCTAAAAAAGTAAAAAAGATCTTGTTTTTTGCGGGAGGTGCCTTGGCTGTTGGTATCGTATTTATTGTTTTGTTTTGGTCTAAAATATCAGCCTACAGGGCCGGTTCTCAAACAACAATTAATGCACAAACTGCGAGGTTTAAAATTGAACAGTTTTCCTCAGCAGAGGATTTAGCCAATGCTTTGCAACGTGAAGGAATTATTGATTCCAAGGAGGATTTTTTGACGGTTTTCTCCTATAAAAAGTTAGGAAAAGATCAGGTGGCCTTAGGAATGTATTCGATTAAACCCAATACGTCGTATCGCGATCTAATCAATGGGTTCATTAAGAATAAAAGGGGCAATGGAAATGCTGAAGTAGAGGTTACGGTAACGTTTAACAACTGTCGAACCTTGAAGGATTTAGCTAAGGCGATCTCTAAGTGCATTGGCTTGAAAGAGGACACGTTATTGGACTTTTTGTCCAAGGAGTCTACTCGAAATAAATACGGGTTTACCTTGGAGCAATGGCCTGCCGTTTTTATGCCGAATACGTATAAAATGTATTACGACACCGATGCGGAAACATTTGTTGCGAGAATGGTAAAGGAGTACCAGAATTTTTGGACCCAGGATCGTAAACAGAAATTAATAAAGCAGGGTTTAAAAGAGCCTTGCGAGGCCGTAACCTTGGCTAGCATAGTTTATTCGGAACAATCCAAGCATGCGGAGGAATGGCCAACCATTGCCGGTCTTTATTTGAACCGTCTTCGAACAGGCATGAAATTGCAATCCGATCCGACGTTTAAATTTTGTTGGGGAGATAGTTTGGATGGGGTAGAGCGATTAACCGCAGTTCATCGTGCCAAGGATTGTGCTTACAACACCTATAAAATTCAAGGCCTCCCTCCTGGGCCGATTTATTTGCCTCCTTCCTCCGTCGTTGATGCCGTGTTGAATGCCCCCAAAGTCGATTATTTGTACATGTGTGCCAAACCTGATTATTCGAGCCTGCATAATTTTGCGGTGGATGGCGACGAGCATTTGCGCAATGCCAAAGTGTTTCAAGATTGGTTGACTATCGAACAAACAAAGAAAAAGAAGAATCCTTGAACCGTAGAAAATTCATAAAGAACAGCTCGTTATTCGTTGCTGCCAGCATGATTAAACCTTTGCATGGGGCAAGTTTTCCTGCGTATTCCTTTGAAGAGCAGGTGGAGGGTCCCATGATCATATCCACATGGATTCATGGCTTAGAAGCAAACCGTGCAGGATGGAAGGTCTTGGAAAAGGGTGGAAGTGCTTTGGATGCGACTGTAGCCGGAGCTATGCAAACGGAGTCGGACATTACAAATCGAAGCGTAGGAATAGGTGGCAGGCCCGATAGAACAGGACACGTTACCTTGGATGCCTGCGTTATGGACGGTGATGGAAGAAGTGGAGCCGTCGGGTATTTGGAAGGCATTGCTCATCCTGCGGCCGTAGCCAAAGCAATTATGGAAAAAACTCCTCATGCCATGTTGGTTGGCGAGGGTGCGCGTAGGTTTGCCTTAGATCACGGTTTTGCCACCATAAAAACGCCCTTGCCAGAGGTGAAAAAGGATTATTTGGCATGGAAAAAAGAAAACAAGGAACTTTTGAAGCGTCCTAAAATCAACCACGAAAACCACGATACCATTGGGTTAATTGCTCGAGATGCACAGGGTAATTTTGGGGGAACATGCACCACTAGTGGATGGGCATATAAGATGCCTGGGAGGTTAGGTGATTCTCCCATTATTGGAGCTGGCCTCTTCGTTGACAATGAGGTAGGGGCAGCAACTGCAACAGGATTAGGGGAGGCCATTATTCGTGTTGCCGGAAGCGCTATTGTAGTTGAATTGATGAGGGCCGGCATGAAACCGTCTGAAGCATGCAAAGAGGTGGTAATGAGAATCATTCGTAAGAACAAGGATCTAACTGGGTTACAATGCGGATTTATTGCCATGGATACATTGGGAAATGTCGGAGGATTTTCGGTCTACAATGGGTTTAATTTCGCGCTAAAATCGAATAATCGTGACGAAATGGTCGATACCGAATTTGACCGTAAATGGTAAAAAGAGGAGCTATTTTATTCCTTTTTTTTTTAGCAATTCATGCAAGTGCTCAAAAGGAGCTCGTACTCACATGGGAAATTCAACATCCTATTTCACATCAATGGTTTCCTCTTGGCGAACGAGGTAGTGTTCAAGAAGCTTTATTACACCTTGGCATGTTGCCCGATCCATTGTATGGGGAAAACGAGAAGTTATACCAATGGATCGAGGAGCATCAATGGCATATCCGGAGCCGTTTTTTTATCACAGAAGACTTATTCAATGCGGCCCAAGTCGAAGTGCAATTCCCTTGCATCGATACCTATGCTTCCGTTTATTTGAACCAACAAAAAATCCTTGAGGCGCAGAACTATTTCCATCCATATCAGGTTGATGTTCGCGACAAACTCAAGGTGGGGTTTAACGAAATCGAAGCAATTTTCACGCCGCCTGCCTTGGTTCATCAGTCAAGCTATGAAAGCGAACCGTTTCATTATCCTGCGCCAAACGATAATGCAAAGGTTAAAGCAGCTCCCTTAACGCGTAAGCCCCAATATCAGTTCGGATGGGATTGGTCGCCTAGGATAAATACCCTCGGTTTTCCTTATCCCGTAAGTATTAAAGGGAAATCACCTGAGTGCCTTAATTCGTGCGTTGTCAACACATTGAACATAGGCGATACGGCTGAATTGGAATGGGTATTAATCAAAAATCCCCAGGTTCAAGCCCACTCAATACGTTCCCAAGTTTTTCGGTGGGAGGTGAAAAACGATGGTAAAAATGTTCAAAAGTTCCGGTTCTCGTTGAATAACCCCCAACTATGGTATCCTCGGGAATTCGGTAAGCCCAATATGTACATGGATACGCTTATCTTGTTGGATGAACAAGGTAATATTCTTCAAAAGTATGGCTATTCCTTCGGCATTCGGAGCGTTAGGTTGGTTCAGCAAGCCGATGTATGGGGTACATCCTTCTTTTTTGAAATCAACGGTAAACCTGTGTTTATAAAAGGGGCTAATTTAATTCCGCCCTCTATTTATGGTGGAGCCACGAGCGCTAAGGAATGGGAATCATGGGTAGCCTTAATGGAGAATAGCCATTTCAATATGGTGAGGATTTGGGGCGGGGGAGACTATGCGGACGAAGCGTTCCTCAATGCGTGTGATAAAGCAGGCATCATGGTTTGGCACGATGCCATGTTTGCGTGTGCCATGTATCCCGGATCCCCTGAATTCCTGGCGAATGTTGAAGAGGAATTTCATCATCAATGGCCGAGAATATCTCGCCATCCGTCGGTGGTATACGTTAACGGGAACAATGAAGTCGATGTTGCCTGGAAAAACTGGGGATTACAGCAAGAATATGCCCTAGATACGAACGATCAGAAGGTCATCGAACAGGCTTACGATGCTTTATTTAATCAACTTTTGCCTTCAGTACTTCGGCAATATTCTAACCTTCCCTATGTGCATACTTCTCCGCTGAGCAATTGGGGGAAGCCAGAAGGCTTCAACCACGGGACCCAACATTATTGGGGTGTTTGGCATGGAAACGATCCTATCCATGATTTTGCTCACAAAATAGGTCGATTTAACGCAGAGTATGGTTTTCAGAGTTTTCCTGAATATTCAACGCTTGCGGGTTTTTGCGATGCTTCGAATTGGTCTATTGAATCAAATGCCATGAAACACCATCAAAAAAGCTATGTGGGTAATGCTAAGATTTTAAGTATCGCTTTTGATTTGTTGGGGTCTCATAAGGATTTTAAGGAGTTGGTTTATTTTTCCCAACTCACCCAAGCCCATGCTATGTCAACGGCCATTGGGGCTCATTTACTCGATGCGCCACGTTGTATGGGAACTTTGTATTGGCAGCTCAACGATTGTTGGCCTGCTCCAACTTGGTCAAGCATCGATTTCTATGGAAACTGGAAGGCCATGCATTATAAAGTCCGAGCATTGTATCAACCGATAAGCCTTGTTCAAAGGGCTGAAAAACAGCAATTATCCCTTGTTGCGAACAACATTGATTCGGTCCAAACGGTGGCACATATCGAGGTTTATTCATTAAAAGGGAGGAAACCACGAACCTTGACGTATGATAGCAAGAATATATCATTGAAAAACTTTGAATCGCTGACGATATTTGATGGTAAGGCAATGAAAATTCCTTACGCTGTTAAGGTGGTGGTTGGACAAGAAAAGGAGCGGATCTTTGTTTTTGGGGAACTTCCCGAGGTCAAAAAACCTAAAGCTAATCTTTCCATAATTTCCATGGATGGTTCCCGAAAAACAGGGGTATTGAAATTTGAAAATCAGCATTTTATGGCAGATGTGTGGTTTTATTCTATGACTCCTGGGGTAGTATTTGAACATAATTTTGAACATTTTTTACCAGGGGAACATGAAATATCTTTTACTTTTGACGAGACACCAACACAATTTAATTATTGCTACCGATGAAATTATTGCTTTGTTTTAGCTTAATGCTAGGTTTAACCTCCGTACTAGCTCAAAGAACTTTGGTTAGAGACACCTTCAAGTTGACGGATACGTTTAAAGTGAAAAGCGAGGTGGTGGTTTATGGTAAAGGTTTGCCTTTTGCTTTCAAGGATCGAACCTCCACCATACAATACTTTAATATGGAAAAAAATGGCGCTTTACCCATACGCTCCGTTAATGAAGTCCTGGCTTATGTTCCTGGTGTGGATTTGCGACAACGCGGCGTCCAAGGAGTTCAAGGCGATTTGAGCATACGCGGTGGTACTTTTGAACAGAATTTGATCTTGATTAACGGTTTTAAATTGGTGGATCCGCAAACGGGACATCACGCAATGAACCTGCCTGTTTTACTCACCAATGTGCAAAATGTGGAGGTTTATAAAAGTTCCGGAACTCGAATTTTCGGCCAAAATGCTATGACAGGTGCTGTGAATTTTGTTACCCGACCCAGCAGAAGATTTGGTGTAAACATGCAGCTTTCGGGTGGGAGTTTTGGGGGGCTTGGTTTCCAATCTACGGTGAGTGTCCCTATCGGAAAATTGCGCCAATCCATTTCTTTCGGCTACGATAAAAGCAACGGATTTTGGTACAATTCCGACCATACCAACCAACAACTGTTTTACGATGCCGTAGTGCCTCTTTCTAAGACACAGGAGTTAAAGGCTTTAATAGGTTACGCGGATCGATCGTTTGGGGCCAACGGATATTATACGCCTTCGTTTCCAGATCAATGGGAGTCTACACAAATGGCTATTGCAGGTCTATCGCATCAGGTGAGGATTCGTAAAGTTACGCTACTCACCAAAGCTTCATTGCGAACCCACCGAGATGAGTTTCGCTTAAAACGTTTTGATCCTGCATTTTACACGAATAAACATTGGTCTGAGGTGATAACCTTGGAGGAAACAGGAAAATGGGTATCCAAATTGGGTACTACTGGTTTTGGAGGCGAGTGGCGTCTGGAGGGTTTGAATAGCACGAACCTCGGAGAAAGGGAAAGAACCTATGCCTCAGGATTTATAGATCACACGCTGAAGTTGTTCGAAAATAAGCTCATTTTGGTGGGAAATGTTCACTATTTTAACCTGTACATGAATGGTAATACCTACCAAAAATATTTGCCAGGATTCGAGATCGCTTATGTGCCGCTTCCTTCGCTCAGGATTTATGGAAATATTGGTCAAAGCTACCGTGCTCCATCGTACACGGAACTTTTTTATCAGGATTATTCCAATGTAGGAAACCCTGATTTACAACCTGAATATGCCACAAATATGGAAGTAGGGGTCAGTTATTCCACCACATGGGGTCAGTCGGTAAGCGGAAGCAAGGAATCTTGGAAGTCAAAAATCACCGTAGATGCGGCGGTTTATCGAAGAAATACGACCAATATGATTGATTGGGTTCGCAGCACCACTATTCCTCTTGATCCTTGGATGCCGGTGAACTTATCCAGCGTTATTTTCACGGGCTTTGAATCCAACATTCATTATCAATGGAACGGTGATGGTAAATTTAAGATCAAGGAGCTTTCTCTGGGATACAATTATACGGATGCCAGTCATCAATTCGTAGATCCTTTACAGGCAAGCCAGTCGCGTTATGCTTTTTCTGGACTGAGAAATCAATTGGTAGGAAAAATTACTGGAAATTTAACCCAATGGGTTACACTTAGCTTGGTATATCGAGGAGTGGACCGGGTTGGGGGCAATGCCTATTCCTTATTTGACGCAAAAATTGCGGGTAATTTGAACCATGTATTTTCGGTATTTATTGAAGGCAATAATTTGTGGAATACGGACTACGTGGAAGCCGGTTATGTTCAAATGCCTGGACGATGGTTTAAAGCAGGTATACAGGTCAAAGCGTTTTATTCGAAGCACGTGAAAGGGCGTCAGAACTTCATGGAATTTTTAGAGGCAATGTATAACGCAGATTAATGATCTAAGCTGGCTTCAAAGACTCCTTCCCAGCCCCGCCAATGGTTTTGAAAACCGAGTGTTTCATTATGCCAAATAAAGGAAAATGTTCCTCCATAGCTGCGAACTAATTCCTTCAATCTTTTAACTTCTTCTATGGCTTGTTGTGGTGGCATTTTAAGGTATTCGTTCAGCGTTCCGTCCATATAGCAGAAGGGTTGCAGTTGAAGGGTGCTGATTTGATTTTCATGTAAATTATACCATGGAACGCTTCGAGCTGTTCCCATGCGAAATCCCGTGGTTTCGGCATAGCCCATGGTAAAATCCATGTCAATTTTATGTTCAAGTAGAATATTGTAAGTGTCAGGTAATGATAATCTTAAATAATGCTGTCTACTGTAAATAACCGTTTTTTCTATGAGGTTTTCGAGCCGATTCTTTTCACTTTCAAAAGCGGTTTTGTTTCGATAGCTGTTATATCCAGGATGTATGCCAATCGTAATTTGTTTCGATAAGCTTTGTATTAATGAGGTTTGCTTTGGATGGGATGAGGGAAGGTTCTTATTAAAGGCACTGTAATCTGCCAAGAGCCAAAAAATACGTGTTTCGGGATAGTTGCGGGCAACATCAATGATCCGTTCAAACGTATCAAAAGGATCTTTGTCCTTTCCGATGATTACCTTCAATCGCTCTCTTTCCCTTGAAAATTGACCTTTCAGAAGGTTTTTTAGAATTCCCGCACCATTACGGAATAGCCCTTTCCCTTCAAAAGCAAAGGCGGCATCAATGTCAAAGGTTGGTTGAACTTTGAATTCAACCGAAGTAGGAGGATTTATCCCAATGAAATCCAATAGGCTTAAGGCCCAACGATCGCATATTGGTTCGTTTAACCAACCGAATTTATGTTGTATGCTGCATGCTGCCAGGTATCGGTTGTGTGCATCACGTTCGGTTTCCCAATATTCTTCATACCGCGATAGTACGAAAAAAATGGAAGCAAGGATATCGGGAGTTTGGTTAAACGAGAGTATTTCAAGATTTCTAAATGCCGTTTTTTGCAATGCTAAGGAAACAATACCTTGTTCATTTAGGAGTCCACAAGGTATGATTTGAGGAATTCCATCGAATGTTTGGTAGGAATAGTTGAATTTTTGTTGTTGGCTCGCAATAAAGGTATCTTTATGGTCCGTAAGTTCATAATGCAATCCACGTGCATTGAAAATAAAGTTAAGTGTATAAATTAACCGAGACGAACTTTGGTCAGAAAAAACGAGTATCATAGGTACTGTAGCATCAAACGGCATATTTCTTCAGCAGCATGCCCGTCACCGAAAAAGGCAGGATAGGTAAAGTCTTTAGTAGAACGAAGCTTCTGATATGCTGTGACCAATTTCTCTTCGTCGGAACCTACTAACAGTGCGTTTCCATTCGAAACAATCTCCACCCATTCCGTTTGTTCGCGCAAGATAATGCAGGGTTTTTCAAAGAAAAAAGCTTCTTTTTGCACGCCTCCGCTATCCGTGATGACCATGCTGCAAAGGCTTTCTAGGGCTATCATGTCTAAAAATCCAGCGGGTTCAATGATGAATACATAGGGATTTTCATGCAATGTTTTAAAAAGTTCGGTCGGAAGTAATTCTTCCATTTTCTTTTTTGTACGCGGATGGAGTGGAAGAACGATTTTCTGTTCGCTGATTTGCTGTATCCGAAGCAAACCTCGAACGATGTTTTCAAGGTTGGTTCTTTGATCGGTATTGGAATCCCGATGCACTGTGCACAAAATGAAATCTCCCTCATCGAGGTTTAAAGTCGTAACTATGCTAGTTCTTTTCGCTGAAATTTTAGCGAAATACAGGCTGTTGTCGTACATGATGTCCCCCGTTTTAAATACCCGTGGCGAATTTAAGGTGGCTTTGGTATTGTTTTTCAACGAAAATCCCTCTTTGGAAAGGTTTTGCATTCCTTGTTCTGTTGGGGTAAAGAGCAGGGTAGAGGCATGATCGCAAACAATCCGGTTGATTTCTTCTGGCATGGATTTATTGAAAGAACGCAATCCTGCTTCAATATGAATCACGGGGATATGAATTTTAACGGCGGCGAGGGCCCCTGCAAGGGTTGAATTGGTATCGCCAAAAACGAGCAAAGCATCAGGGTTTTCATGTAACAAGATGCTCTCTACACCATCGAGCATTTTAGCGGTCTGTGCACCGTGATTTCCACTGCCTACCGATAAGTTGTAATCTGCTGGAGGTATTCCCATTTCTTGAAAAAAAATGGCGGACATGTTTTCGTCGTAATGTTGTCCAGTGTGGACGATTATTTCCTTTATCTGATGTGCGAAATGCGTTTTAATGGCTCGGCTAATTGCTGCTGCTTTAATGATTTGAGGCCGAGCCCCAATGATGGTAACGATTTTCATTCTTTGTCCAATAAGCCTTCATCGGCGAAGCTAAAGTAGCCAAAATCGGTGTAAATGATATGGTCAAGGATTGGCAAATCGATGAAATTGCCAAATTTTAAAAAGTTTTTGGTGAGTAAGATGTCTTGTTGGCTGGGCGACGGGTTGCCGCTCGGATGGTTATGTCCAATAATGATGGCGGTAGCTCGGTATTCAAAGGCAAGCTTGAATAAAATCCTTCCATCAGCAACGGTTCCTGTCATACCTCCTTTAGACAAGTTGCGGGCATGAAGTATTTCGTTGTTGTTGTTTAGGAATAATAATAGGAATTCTTCGTGGGACAAATGGGAGAAGTGTTGCTGCATAAAAGCATATACCTCTCGAGAATTTCGCACTATGGTCCCTTGTTTCGCGGAGGAAGCCGATATTCTTCGTCCCAATTCAAAACAAGCTTGCAGCATGGAGGCTTTAGCGTTTCCAATTCCATAGAATTGGGAAAGATCGCTCATTGAGGCCTTGCAAAGTTGGTGTAAGTCGTTGTTGTAGTATCTCAAGATTTCCAAGGCGATTTCTTGGGCGTTTTTTGATTTGGTTCCTTTCGATAACACCAGGGTTATCAGTTCAGAATCGGTAAGGCCTCTTGGACCTTTTTCAGACAGTTTTGCACGCGGTTGATCTGCCTTAGGTAAAAGTGTAATTCGCATGGCTTAGAAACGGCGAAATGCACGTTTCATTGCTGTGGTTATTTAAAGAGTATAGAAGTTAATCCGGTAAACCGGTTATTTCTTTGGTTTCTGCTTTTTCAGCCTCAGGATCACATTTTAAGCAATGGGATTTCAGGTAATTGTCCATGGAAGCTTTCTCTCCGGCTCTGTTTTCATCGCTCTTTAATGCATTGAATGCTTCAGGATTTTTAAAGGTTTTTTTAACATAGTCGACATAGCAATCAGGATTTAAATCTTGGGGACAATCGGTGCGTAATTTTTCAATTTTCTCCTGAGTCCATCCTTCATTCATTTCTCCGATTCGCTGGTAGCCGAAAATACCTCCTACGATGGTGGCTAAGGTCCAGAAAATTCCAACAATAAGTGCCAACTTTCCCGCTTTTTTTCGTGATGCAAAAATAAAACTGAGGGAATAAACCAATGAAATTAAACAAGTTAAGGACAATACAATAAGTAAGAAAGTAGCTAAATTGTCGTCGGACCATTCGTCTTGGTGAAGGAACTTGTAAGCGCCATATATTAAACCGAAATAAATGGCTCCAATCAAAAACAAGTTGCCGTAATGTCGGCCTATCTCAAAGGGCTTCTTACGGCCTTCAATTTTTAATAAAATACCGCTTACAAGCATAAAAAGAATAAAAATCAAAGGTATCATAACAAAAAATTTATATTTTTACAAGGTTACTAAACTACGATTTATTCATTGAAAAGTTAAAAAATATGAAAACCTTTTTTGTTTTATTATTCGTAAGCACTGTTTTTGGAGTGGGTGCACAAATAACCGTTGGTGGAGCTTCGTTCGATAAAAAGTTGGATATTAAAGGCGAAAAGGTGGTGTACAATGGTGCGGGAATTCGCAATAAGTATGGTATGAATCTTTACGTTGGGGCACTATATTTACCGGAGCAGTCTTCGTATTCCAACAAAATCATCAACGCTGACGAAGTTCAGGTGATTAACATTAAAATCATTTCCTCAATGGTGACCAAGGATAAATTCAATGAATCCGTCACAGAGGGGTTTTCGAAATCATCCCATGGCTCGGCCACCGCTGAACAGCAAAAAACCTTTAAAGCATGTTTTTCCTCAGAGATTAAAAACAAAGACAATATTTTATTGATTTATCGTCCTGGAAAAGGAGTCCAAGTGATGATTAACGACGTGTACAAAGGAGTGGTGGAAGGCTTGAATTTCAAAAAAGCACTTTGGGCTATTTGGTTAGGCGACAAGCCAGCAGATGCCAAGCTTAAGAAAAAAATGCTAGGCTTGGTTTAGGCTTTCTTATAAAAAGGAAGCTTAACCACCTTAGCCGCAATTCCTTTCTCACGAATTTCTATGAAAATAGGGCTGTCAATGGCTGAGAATGCTTGGTTAACATAGCCCAAGCCAATTCCGTTTTTCATGGAAGGAGACATGGTTCCTGAGGTAACTTTTCCGATGGTATTTCCCTGTGAATCGAGAATGCTGTAGTCGTGACGAGGAATGCCACGCTCTACCATTTCAAAAGCAATTAATTTTCGGGTTATGCCTTGTTCTTTCTGCGCCTTAAGGTAGGCTGAATCAACGAAATCTTTAGTGAACTTAGTAATCCAACCTAAACCAGCCTCAAGGGGTGAGGTGGTGTCATCGATGTCATTTCCGTAAAGGCAAAAACCCATTTCCAATCTAAGGGTATCGCGGGCTGCTAAGCCAATAGGTTTGATGCCGTACGAACTTCCTGCTTCAAAAACTGCATCCCAAACTTTGGCTGCAACGTCGTTGGGTACGTAAATTTCAAAACCACCAGATCCTGTATAACCTGTGGCCGAAATAAAGATATCAGTGCATCCTGCAAAAGTTCCCCGCACAAAGGTGTAATAAACCATTTCTGATAAATTAACTTCCGTTAATGTCTGCATCGCTTCAGCAGCTTTTGGTCCTTGAATGGCGAGTAGCGAATATCGGTCTGAGGCATTCTCCATTTCAACCCCTTCCGTATTGTGCGAAGCAATCCAATTCCAATCTTTTTCAATATTCGAAGCGTTAACCACCAACAAGTACTCTTCTTGGTGAATGCGGTAGATGATTAAATCGTCTACAATACCTCCTTTTCCATTGGGCATACAGCTGTATTGAGCCTTGCCATCAAAAAGGACCGAGGCGTCGTTGGTAGTGACTCGTTGGATAAGGTCTAAGGCTTTGGGGCCTCTTAAGAAAAATTCTCCCATGTGCGAAACATCAAATACACCCACCCCATTGCGAACGGTTTCATGTTCTAGGTTAACACCTTCGTATTGAACAGGCATGTTAAAACCTGCAAAAGGAACCATTTTTGCATTAGCATCGATGTGTTTTTGATATAGCGCAGTATTTTTCATGGTTATCCTTTAACTCGTTCTACGTAGATTCCGGTTCGCGTATCGATTTTTATGATTTCCCCGTTGTCGATGAACAAAGGGACACGAACTTCCGCTCCAGTCGCGATTGTGGCAGGTTTCATGGAATTGGTAGCGGTGTCTCCTTTTACACCGGGTTCAGTGTACGTGATTTCCGATACAATATACATGGGAAGGTCCACAACCAAGGGCATTTCTTCCTCTGCATGAAACAGGATATTCACCACCATTCCTTCTTGAAGAAATAAAGGTTTCTCAATCATTTTAGCGGGGATGTTCACTTGCTCAAAGGTTTCGTTGTTCATGAAAACAAATTCCGATCCCTCTTGATAAAGGTATTGGTACTCACGGTTTTCGATGCGCACAGGTTCGATTTTATGCCCTGCGGAAAAGGTGTGATCTAATACTTTACCGGATTCAATTTGACGCATTTTTGTGCGGACAAACGCCGGTCCTTTTCCTGGTTTTACGTGTTGAAATTCAATGATTTGAAATAATTTTTCGTTGTGCTTGATGCACAAACCGTTGCGAATGTCTGCGGTAGTTGCCATAATTTATCGTTTAAACAGGATGCAAAGATAGTTAATTCGTCGAATGTTAGAATGAGGTATTTCTTTCACATAAATCAATGTTTGAAACAATAAGTTAGCCTAATGTGAAGGTCAATCGATATTCAATTAATTCCCGAATAATCGCCCATGGAAGTGGTTCGTCCAAAGGAAATTGAACTGCACCTTTTGAGTGTTTGTACTTTGCTAACCGATGTTTGAGCGCTTCAATGGGTTTTGAGGTTGGGTAAAATCCAAGGTGGTTTTTATATCCTGCGAAATAGATTATGGCTTCATTTTGTTCTTTAAAGCAAGGCATTTTGTAGCTTATGCATTCAACCGCATCGGGAAGAATTTGCTGTAATCCTCGGTACATTTCAAGCAATTGAGTTTTGGTTTTTCCTTCGAATTGATCAATATAGGTTAAAATTTCCGACAAAGTACTTGGGTTTTGTTTGACATAAAATCATTGAATGGCTACAAGGTAATACGCATTTCATTTCTGCGCTAATCGTTGTCGTCGTTTTCGACAAATTTGAACAAATTCACCGAAACGTCGCGTTTAAAGATACCTAGGTTAAGCGTAAAAGTTCCTACCACACGATATTCAATGCGTTTTTTTCGAAGTTTTTTCCAGAACAAACTTAACGCGCCGTTGGGAGCAATTACAGCTTTTAAACAAAAATCGGTGGTGGATTGGGGGGCTAAAATGATGCTGCCGTTGGTGTTAATTTGCGTCAAATAACGGTCATTAACAAACAGATCCAAGCGGTAAGAACCAATGCGAACAGCAACGTCGTTCGGATTGATTCCCTTAAAATTTAGGCTGATAACATAGTTCCATAAATTCGAGGTCGGTTCTCGGAACGATACTTTTTTTTCGGCGTTCACAAATTCAAAACGGCAACGCGACAAGTTTTTGAGGTTCTCGCTGTGGTTTTTTATCATACCACATGATGTAAGCCCTAGGGTCAATAAAAAGAACACTATGTTTCGCCAACGTTTCACTTTTCGAAATTAGTGTAAACTTCTGCAAACGTCAAATAAATAGCTAAGTAGACCAAGGTAAGTTATCAAATCTAAGGGATTGCCAACTATTTAAATGCTTGTCCTTATCTTTGAACTATGAAACATGGCGGAATTCTTATTTTTATATTCATCGTCGCATTCAAGGGATTCGCACAAAACCTGTTAGAGCTTAAACAGCGTGAACTCGAACAGCTGAAGCAACAAGAGAGAAGCTTGAATTCAGAAATAGAAAGGCTGAAGTTGGCGCAATGCCTTGAATTATTAAAAATCCCTGGCTATCCAAGTTCCTCTGTTCCGCTCGAGACCATTGCTCATTCGGCTTACGTTATTGGTTTCGATTGTTCCATGAAAATGCCAGCATGGACTTTTCATCTCGTAACTCCGGATATTACCTTTGGTAATGTTTCACGTACAAATGATTTTCGGGTAGATTCCGCGATTACCTGTGGGTCTTCTGAAGAGAAGGATTATTTTATTCGAGCAATCAATACGGACGGTACTTATTCCCATGACGGATTTGGATTTGATCGCGGACATTTGGTTCCATCAGCCGATTTTAAATGGAGTCCTATTGGATTGAGTGAAACTTATTTTTATAGCAACATGACGCCTCAGCGTCCTGAATTCAACCGAGAATCATGGGCTGAAATTGAGGGCTTGGTGCGAAAAATCGTTGATGCTGAAAAGAAAACCTTGTACGTATTGACAGCACCGCTCCTTAGCAACGACCTGAAACCCATCATTCGCTCGGTACATCAAATTAAAATACCCGATTTTCATTACAAAATCATAGCCGATTTGTCGAAAGAAACACCACGTGGGATGGCTTTTTTGATGCCAAATCGCAAGTGTGAATTCCGACCGAGTCACTATGTTGTGAGCATCGATAGCATTGAAAAACTTACGGGTTTGGATTTTTTTCCGAATTTGCACGACTCCATTGCACGCAAAATTGAAGGTAGTGCTGATTTTAACGCTTGGAATACCCAATCCAATAATAAGGATGTTGAACCGTTGAATGCGTTGGATTTACCGAAAGGGTGTTTTAACACGGAACAAGCTATGTCGAAAGTGGGAGCTACTTGTACGATCATAGGTAAGGTGGTAAGCGCCAAGTTTTCCTCAAAATCTCAAGCAACTTTTATTAATTTGGATCAATCGTTTCCGAAACAGATTTTTTCGGTAATGATTTGGAAGGATGGTAGGAAGAACTTCAGCTACAAACCGGAGGTTGATTTAATGGGTAAATATATTGCGGTTAAAGGGCGCGTTGAATTGGATAAAAACGGGGTGCCTGGCATAACCGTGGAACAAGAAGAGCAGATACAGCTCTTTGAAGAAGAATAACTCCTTAAAAATCTGGATAATACGCAAAACTCACCCCTTGGGTAGGACGTTTTGTTCGTTCCAACATTTTGGAAGCGAGCAGCTTGGCATGAACACTATGATAAGGTCCCCCAAACGTGAATGCATCGAACAAGGGAGCAAGGATTCTGCCCAGTTTTTCCATAGGTCGTTTTTCCTGGCGCTTACCAAGTAAAATAGAAGGACGATAAATCACCGTGGTATCGAAGGATAAATCAATGACGGCCTTTTCAATGGTGCCTTTTAAGTTTAAATAGAAATTTTTTGATGTAGCTTTCGCTCCAATGGAGGATATAAGATGCAGTTGCGTATAGCCTTTGTTCTTTGCTATGGTAGATACTTTTCGCGTAATCCCGAAATCCACCGAATGATATTCAGATTTATCCGGCGTTTTTTTTCGTGTAGATCCAATGCAACAAAAAAGCAGGTCAGCGCTTGGGACGGCGCTTTCGTCTAGCGAGGAAAAGTCTACGAGTTGTTGTGCAAGTTTTGGATGCTGTATGTTGAGTGATTTACGCACCAATACAGTGACCATTTCAATTTCAGGAGCTTCTAGTAAAGCCTTTAATACTTCATTTCCTACCAAACCTGAGGCGCCAAGTAGGGTAGCATGTTTGTGGGGCATGTCGATTGGTTTTTGCATGGTATTTTATCGTATGCTTGTTCTACTGGCGAAATTAACGGAAATATGACGCGAAAATGAAATTTGAAAAGGAGCTTACCTCATTTTTTTTACTTTTTCTTGTAGGGTTTATTTTTTATATTTGTTAACTAACTTTTACCTATGAAACACTCTTTACGCTCGCTCTTTGGTCTTGGTTTATTTGCTTTCACCTTGAATGCTCAACAACCCGTTCCAAATCCTATCTCTCGCCCCTATCAAGCGGTCAAATCCATCGGAAATCTCCCTGCTTTGGAGCAAAAAGCGGTCGCTCCACCCAAAGAAAGAGGGCATGGTTTGCACAACAATGCATGCGCCACGCATGATTTGACCCAAAAATATTACGAAAGCATCGGTAAATGGGGAGAATTTAACCAAACCTATTTGGAAGAAGCGGCCAAGACTAAGCCTTACAAGCCTGAGAAAACACCAGGAGTTAATACGATCGCGGTAATTTTTCACGTAGTGCACAATCCCAACAATCCAGCGGAAAACGTTTCCAACGCCCTCATCATGCAAGTTTTCAACGACCTTCAGGAGGATTTTCAGTTATTGAACCAAGACGCTGCCAATGCACGTACCAATTTTGGCTTTATTCCAGCAGATGTAAACATCAGTTTTTGCCTAGCAACTAAAGATGCGGCAGGCGTTCCTTTAGCTGAGCAAGGTGTGGTACGTGTTTCGACCAACGAAGATTATTACAACCACAACGGGGGAGAAGAGAATAAGATGAAAGCTTCTGCTACCGGAGGATCTCAAATTTGGGATCGCAACAAATACCTCAACGTTTGGATTTGCGACATTTCCAACGGTGCAAACTCAGGTACGGCTGGATATGCCTACCGTCCAACCAATAACATGTTGCCCGGGGCATCGATTGACGGTATCGTTTTGGATTATAACCTCGGGATGAACAACGACAACGTGCTTACCCACGAAGTAGGTCATTATTTGGGTCTTGACCATACCTGGGGAGGTTCGGGCAGTTGTAACTTGGACGATGGATTCAACGATACTCCCAATACGGCAGGTCCCTCATTCAACTACGGGGGTTCTTGTTCTGGAAATCAAACGACTTGCGGCAATACTCAGGTTCAATACGAGAACTACATGGATTATAGCAATTGTACGGTGATGTTCAGCCAACTTCAGGCGAACTACATGCTCAACACCCTCACCGGTGCCCGTGCATCATTATTACTATCGCCGGGTTGCGACCCCACCAATACTCCTCCGGTTGCCGATTTTACCGCGGATATTTCAAGTCCAATCATCATTCCGGTAGGAGCAGCAGTGAATTTTTTCGATGCATCAACGAACGTTCCTACTTCGTGGTCTTGGAACTTTGGAGGAGGAGCAACCAATTCCAACGTTCAAAATCCGACGGCAGTGTTTAATACCCTCGGTACGTATACGGTGAGTTTGACCGCTACCAATGCCTTCGGTAGTGATACGGAAACCAAGGTGGCTTTTGTGGAGGTCGTAGGTGCAGCTCCCGGAATTGCTTGCGATACCTTACGGAATTATTTGCCCTTACCAGCTGAAGATTATGCTTACTACAATTGGTCTACTGGGTGGGGCTTTTTGCCCGGAACAGGTCGTTTTTCCTCTACGAACACGTCGTTGATTTACCAAATTGCCGATAAATATACTGCTCCCGCTTCAACCCAGGTTCGAAGATTGCGTTTGCCCATTATCAAAGCGGTAAATTCCTCCGGTGCGGGTCTTGTCAAAGTACGAGTTCATCAAGATAATGCTAACAATCCGGGCAATGTCTTAGTGACAGATACCTTTTTAATCGCGGACATGAATGCCGGGTTTTTCAACGAATTTGACTTTACGAATCCGCCAACCGTTACGGGAAATTTCTGGGTAAGTTTTGAATTCAACTATGGGGCTCCTCAAGATTCGGTGGCGTTTATGTGCGTGGATATAGACTACCGAAACGGAACCATTGCCAATGGACTTAGTACCATGAAATGTTATTACGGAGGATTGACCAATACCACGGGTACTTGGCATCCTACCACCGACATTAATCCGGTCATTAAAACCAGTTTATGGATGGATGTACTAACATCAAATGGACCGAATCCAGTCGCTAATTTCACCTTTTCTGAATCGGCGATTTGCACGGGAGGACAGATTACCGTTAATGGAGCGAGTTCCACCAATACCAACTCGTACTTATGGTATGTGACAGATGATCCATTCACTACCGTAATTAGCACCCATTCAACGCCCGCAACTACCTTGAGTTTTAACCAAGTGGCAAATCGTCGCATTTATTTATTTGCCGATGGTTCGTGTAAAACCGTGGGAATTTACCTTCCTGTTACCGTAAGTGCAAAGCCTTCTGCTACCTGTACGAAGACCAATACAACTTGTGGATTGAATAATGGAACCATCGTTTTCACCAACCCATCTGGTGGAACACCAACACCAACGTATGAATACAGCTTAGACGGTGTGAACTATCAAGCATCACCGAATTTCGGAAATTTACCCGCAGGGAATTACGTTGCACGCATTCGTACTTCAGGCAGCGGGTGCGTTCAAAGCTATTCACGAACAATTTCTGCTTCTACGGAATTGGCGGCAACGATTACTCCGGGAACGACCATTTGCGTTGGTGAATCCGCAACAATTACGGCAGGAGGTGGAACCATGTACACGTGGTATGATGGTCCGAACGTTATTGGTAATACTGCCAGCATTACGGTAACCCCGGGCGCAACAAGTCAATACACGTGTTTGGTGTCTGATGGTACCTGTGAAGCCGTTGTATCCGCTAATATCATTGTGAACAGTTGCGGTGCTGGACTCAGCGAATCAATGATCAACGCCTCGATCTATCCCAATCCTACGAACAGCAGCCTTACCATTGACTTGGCGAATGCCTTCAGTTACGAGCTGTTGGATGCCCGCGGTCGCTTGGTGCAATTCGGGAAAGGAATGGGTAAAACTGAATTGAATACTCAAGGATTAAGTGCCGGAGTATATTCGTTGCGAATAAACGTGAATGGCCAGCAAGGAGTGTATAAAGTGATAAAAGAGTAGACAGTGTTTTATTTACAGGGTGTGGAATTCATTGCGCACCCTGTGAATTTTAATACTCCTTATAATTTGCTTCCCACAATTGACGCGCTTCCTCCCAGCTAGGAATCGTGTCACTTTCATAATGGTAGGTGCTTCCTGTAGCTATTTTTCGAAAAGATTTCACGGCCTTTAAGTGAGGACCTGTGCCAACAAAAGTACGTAAGGATTCCATGTTGTTCCAAGCTGTTAGGGTATGTTGAATGCCTTGAATTTGCTTTACTTCACAGAAAAGATTTCCTGGGGCTTTTTTAGCCTGATTGAATGAAGGAATAGCCCGATACCAAAAGGGGAGTGTGTGCCAAAATGACTTAGGTTTCAGGCCTGTAATTGAAATAATCATGGTTAAAAGTATAAAATTATGACCATGTAATTTGTTTATCGTAATATTGCGATATAATAGTTAACCATGGGCATTACCAAAGTAGAATCATATTCAAAAGAAACCTTAGTTTTGGCTGAGGTCTTCAAGGCCCTAGGACATCCTGCCAGGTTGGCCATTGTGGAGTACCTGATGAAAAAGGGGAAATGCATCTGTGGCGATATTGTGAATGAACTGCCATTAGCACAGGCGAGTATCTCTCGACATTTACAAGCATTAAAATCGGCTGGAATTCTAAAAGGTCAGATTTCCGGTACCTCCGTTTGTTATTGTTTATCTGATGAGCACCTATATACGATAGAAACCCTGATTCATTCCATTAAATTATCCATTCCAAAAACGTGTTGCGATGAAACTGTCTGAATTCAAATCTACCCTAAGCGAAGTAACGCAACTTAAATTCATGCTCCCCAACGGGACCTTGGTTCCTGCCCATTTCCATGTCACGGAATTGGCGTTAATCAGCAAGAACTTTATGGATTGTGGCGGAGTAGCGCGTGTAGAACGAAAGGTCACGTTTCAACTCTGGGTGGCCAACGATATCGATCATCGACTAACGTCGTTTAAGTGGTTGGGTATTATAAAAAAAGGGGAATTGGATTACGGTTTGACCGATGAAATGGTTGAAATGGAATATCAAGGACAAACCATTGAACGTTATGGAATTTTATTTTCTGAGGGCGTCTTTCATTTAACTCCGTTGTATACTGAGTGTTTGGCTCCCGATCATTGCGGTATTCCAGAAGCGCAATTGCCAAAAACAAGTTGTTGTTCTCCTAGTACTGGATGTTGTTAAACGAAAAACGATGAATACGCGCCTTAAATTTTTAGATCGCTTTTTAACCCTTTGGATTTTTTTAGCGATGGGAGTAGGGGTACTGCTTGGAAATATTATACCTGATGTAGAAGGTTTATTATCGAACGTTGCCATTGGCACTACGAATGTTCCCCTGGCCATTGGGCTCGTTCTTATGATGTATCCCCCCTTAACCAAGGTGGATTTTGCGAAAGTTCCAGCAACGTTAAGTGATAAGCGCTTGTTGTTTTCGTCTCTGTTCATCACATGGATTGTGGGACCTTTTTTGATGTTTTTATTGGCCATTACCTTTCTCCCGAATGATCCTGAATATTTAACGGGACTTATTGTTATTGGTCTTGCGCCGTGCATTGCTATGGTCATTGTTTGGAACGACCTTGCTGGAGGTAACCGAGAATTGGTGGCGGGTTTAGTGGGGATCAACAGCCTATTGCAGGTTCTTTTCTTCAGTTTTTATGCGTATTTCTATCTGGAAATCATGCTTCCCCTGTTTGGATTTGACGCCATCGCTATAGATATCAGCATGCTTGAGATTGCTAAAACGGTTGGAATTTACCTAGGTATTCCCTTTGTGGCTGCAATGCTAACTAGGGCGTTGTTAATCCCAAAATTCGGACAAGAATGGTTTCAATATAAGTTCCTACCGAAAATTTCTCCAATTACGTTGATCGCCTTACTCTTTACCATTGTGGTTATGTTCAGTTTAAAAGGTAAACTCCTTGCGACCTTGCCGTTTGATGTGCTTCGAGTAGCATTTCCGTTGGTAATTTTCTTTTTGGTGATGTTCTTTCTTATGTTTTTTGTCGCCAAGGCCTTGGGGGCTTCGTACAGAGACACCGCAACGGTTGCCTTTACGGCTGCAGGGAATAATTTTGAATTAGCCATTGCCGTTTCCATCGGAGTTTTTGGTTTGAATTCAGGTCAAGCCTTTGCCGGGGTGATTGGACCTTTAGTGGAGGTTCCTGCGTTAATCCTCTTGGTAAGAGCCAGTTTAGCTTTAAAGAATAAATTTAGTAAGTCATGAATATTTTAGTTTTATGCACCGGCAATAGCTGCAGAAGTCAGCTTGCGGAGGGATATATCCGTCATTTTCATGGTGCCGTTGCCACCGTTTACAGCGCGGGCATTGAGACACATGGTGTGAATCCGCGAGCAATTGCAGTGATGGCTGAAGATGGAATCGATATTTCCATGCATACCTCCAATCATGTGGACGAATACACGCACATTCCCTTTGATCTGGTTTTTACCGTATGTGACCACGCCAGCGAACAATGTCCGATTTTCCCTGGGGCAGTGAAGCGCATTCATCGCAATTTTCCCGATCCTGCTAAAGCGAAGGGAACGGAAGAAGAGGTAATGAACGCATTCCGTTCTGTACGCGATGAGATTAAGGCCTTTTGTAAAACCCTGATATGAAAAAAGCCTCCCGTAAACAAGAGGCTTTTTCGTTGGTTGGATAAATCAACCTTTTATTTTTTAACGTCGAATCGATCCAGGTTCATGACTTTATCCCATGCGCTGATGAAGTCTTTCACAAATTTCTCTTTTGCGTCTGAGCTTGCATAAACCTCTGCAATGGCGCGCAATTCTGAATGTGATCCAAAAATAAGGTCTGCTCGGGTAGCGGTCCATTTTACACTACCTGTTTTACGATCCCTTCCTTCAAAGATTTCTTGCGAATCGTCGATGGCCTTCCAAGAAGTACTCATATCTAACAGGTTCACGAAGAAGTCGTTATTTAACGTACCAACATTTTTCGTAAAAACTCCATGACGTGAGTGGTCGTAATTTCCATCGAGAACACGCAATCCTCCAACCAATACCGTCATTTCTGGGGCTGTCAGCGTTAACAGTTGGGCTTTATCCACCAACAGTTCTTCCGTGGAAAACGTGTACTTCCCTTTGCTATAATTTCTAAATCCATCAGCCATTGGCTCCAAGAAGGCAAAGGATTTTACATCCGTTTGTGCTTGGGTTGCATCCGTTCGTCCGGGAATGAAGGGGACCGTGAAGTTGAATCCCGCATTTTTAACTGCCTGTTCAACTCCCGTATTTCCTGCCAATACTATAAGGTCGGCCATAGAGATTTTACGAGTTCCTGATGTTTTGTGGAAATCCGTTTGAACTTTCGTTAATGCCGCAATGACTTTATCCAATTGCGCAGGATTGTTGGCTTCCCAGTGCCGCTGTGGTTCGAGTACGATACGAGCACCGTTTGCGCCACCTCGGCTGTCTGAACCTCTAAAGGTTGAAGCAGAAGCCCAAGCGGTACCCACCATTTCACCGATGGTTAAACCTGAGGCCAAAATTAATTTTTTCAAGGCCGTTACGTCCGTCGCCGTTACTACCGGATGATTCAACGCAGGAATGGGGTCTTGCCAAATTAAATCTTCTTTGGGAACTTCTGGCCCTAAATACTTCACTTTTGGACCCATGTCTCGATGGGTGAGTTTAAACCATGCCTTGGCAAAGGCTAATTGAAATTCTTCAGGATGTTCATGGAATCTTTTGGAGATTACATCGTATGCTGGATCAAATCGCATCGAAAGATCCGTGGTAAGCATTGTTGGTTTAAGGCGCTTTGTAGAATCGAATGCATGCGGTAAAATCTCTGGAGCATCTTTCGCAACCCACTGATGCGCACCAGCGGGACTTTTCGTAAGTTCCCACTCATAGCCGTACAACATATCAAAATAACCGGTGCCCCATTGCGTCGGGGTGGGGGTCCAAGTAACTTCCAAGCCTGAAGTAATCGCATCCGCACCTTTTCCTGTTTTGTAGGTACTGTTCCATCCGAAACCTTGCATTTCAATCGGTGCTGCTTCTGGTTCTGGACCTACATTGCTTGCTGGACCTGCACCGTGTGTTTTACCGAAGGTATGACCGCCAGCGATCAAGGCTACGGTTTCTTCGTCGTTCATTCCCATTCGGCCAAAGGTTTCTCGGATATCTTTCGCTGCAAGAACTGGGTCAGGATTTCCATTAGGTCCTTCCGGATTTACATAGATTAATCCCATTTGTACCGCTGCCAATGGATTTTCCAATTGTCTTCCTTCGCTATAGCGTTGGTCGTCTAGCATTTTTTTCTCAGAACCCCAGTAGATGTTACTTTCAGCTTCCCATACATCGGCTCTTCCGCCGCCAAATCCGTAGGTTTTGAACCCCATGCTTTCCAGGGCTACATTCCCAGCCAATACCATAAGGTCAGCCCAGGAGATTTTATTCCCATATTTTTGCTTGATGGGCCACAGTAAACGTCGTGCTTTGTCTAAGTTTCCATTGTCAGGCCAGCTGTTTAATGGAGCAAAGCGTTGTTGTCCTTCGGTTGCGCCTCCACGACCATCCGCCGTGCGATAGGTTCCCGCACTGTGCCATGCCATGCGAATGAAAAAAGGACCATAATTTCCATAGTCTGCAGGCCACCAATCCTGAGACTGGGTAAGAACCGCTTTGATGTCATTTTTTAGCGCAATGTAATCCAAGCTTTTGAATGCTTTGGTGTAGTCGAAGTTGGGGTCCATAGGGTCCGACAACGAGGAATGTTGCCGCAAGACACTCAAATCCAATTGATTGGGCCACCAGTCTTGGTTGTTATTAAATGAAGTAGATCCCAAAAGGGGTCTGTTTTTCGAGGGGTTCTCTGCAGTGCTTGTTGTGGGCATTTCCTGGACCGAGGCAGAAGGGGTATTCGATGGTTTTGCGTCATAATTAAACGGACACTTTCCTTGACCGAATAACGCCGATGTGGCAAAAACAGTGAAGCATAAAACCTTGTTTTTCATACGGTATAATTTTAATATGTGGTGAACAAATAGTTCGAGGACTTTGTTCGCAATTGTAGGGTAAATTATACCCCAATCAATTCTTTTTGTATTATCTCTTTCAAAGCGGTTTTAGGCAAAGCTCCAGCCTGCATCATGGGTTGTTTCCCCAAAGGAATGAACAGAATGCTCGGGATGCTGCGAATTTGAAAAAGACTTGAAAGTTCTTGCTCGACCTCCGTGTTTACTTTATAAATGGTAATGTTGGGAAATTCGTTGCTCAGTTCCTCCAGGATGGGGGCGACCATTTTACATGGTCCACACCAGTCCGCATAAAAATCAATGATGGCAGGTTTTTTTCCTTTAAAATTCCATTCTTTTTGGGTGGTGTAATCAAACACTTCATTCTTGAAAGTTTGATGGGTAAGTTGAATCGTTGGCATATGTTTTAGTTTTTGCACAAAAGTAAATCGGGCCAATGGTTCGAAAGGTAACTCGTGTTACAGAAACCTTTCAAAAGGCTTTTATTCAACATTGAACAATTGCCTTGTTGGTTTGTCTTTGATTCAAGCGTACCATTAACATCAGGCTATGTTGGCAAGATATATACCGTCAAACCTTCGGGGTTTTATGAACCGTCCAAGCTATTTTGAAGGTTGGTTTCAAAAAATTTATGCAGTTGAGCATCGAGCTTCGGTCCTAATAATTTACGGTTATGCGACACAAAATCCGCCGGAGCGATTTGGTTTCATTCAGATTTTACTTCCCAACGAACGGCCTTTGCTTTATTATTTTCCAAAACATGAGGTAGACTTGGATTTAACGAATCATGTGGTTCGAATGGGAAATAATTTGTTGTCAACGCAAGAAATTACCATTGCTTCGGAAGTGCTTCAAATGAACTTAAGATTGTCCGTTAAACACCCTGTTCAAAGCTTGAAAAACACTATGGGATACACCTATTACATCCCCAATTTGCCCTGCTACCACGCGGTAGTGAATACAGCACATTGGGTTTCCGGTGATATTCAATTCAACGGTAACTCCATGCAACTCAACAACGAACGCGGCTATTTGGAAAAGAATTGGGGGACATCCTTCCCTCAAGATTATTTATGGCTTCATGCTCTTGACCCGTCGGATTCTGGAGTTAGTTTGTTGTTCTCATGCGCTTCCATGCATTGGATGGGAAGAACCTTCCGTAAACACGTTGGACATATCCGTTTCAAGGGAATTGAAATGGACCTCAGGGAACTAAAGCAGGTGACTATTCGATGCGTTAAGGAGTCTTCACTGTCCTATTCCATAACTCTGAGCAGCAAAACGATTTCACTGAGGATTGAAGTGGTTTCCGTGAGACAAGTAACGTTTAAGGGACCGGATCAAGGGCAAATGTCGCGTGACATAATACACCACGCTGATGCGAACATGTTGGTTACCATAAGGACAGACGTATTTCAAGAATCGTTGCAATTGATCGGAAATTTCGAAGATATGGGTTCCTTTTTTCTTCCTGAAATCTAGGTAGAAACAGCAACAATCTTCTTCTCCCATTTCGGGTTGATCAGTTCTTCCGCTAGAAAATGCCCCAAACTTATTCGATTTAACGTTTTATCATCCGGAAAGAAATATTCGGTTGAACGAACTTTTTCCGGCAGTTTTCCGCTGGTGAGGTAGGGTGGACGTACAATGGTATAGTTGACCTTTGAATCAAGGATACGTTGCTCCATGGTACGCATATCGTGATACATGTTTTTAAGGAAAAAGGGTTTTAATATCCGTTTGAAAAAGAATCCGTCATTTGGATTATCGACAATACCTCCACTGGATATCCACATTATTCTTGAAGGTTTACTGTATTCAGCCTCGCGTAGCATAAAGGTTGCAGAGTCACTGTAAAGGGTGGTTATTTTTCGTGCCTTGAATAACCCAGACGCCCCAATAAAGGAAATCCACACATCAGCTGCCTCAATTTTGCCTCGGATTTTTTCAAGTTGCGAAATGGCATAGGTGAGATAGCTTACGGATGCGTTTTGGAACAATTCCTCGGGGTTTGAACGAATTAATCCGTAAATTTCAACAGATTTTGTTGAAGCAAGTTGTTGAATCATGAACTGCGCCGTGGGACTATTGGCACCGAATACAATAATTTTCATAGCATTAATTTTAAGGCTAAAACATGATTTAGTTATTTTTGTTCAACGTTGAACTAAAAAAAAATATGCACGAACATTTTTTGATCGATATTTTAAATTTTGCTGATGATAGCGAGGAGGCTAAGCAGGCAGTGATTCATTGGTTTTGGGGAAATATAGAACGGAGGCGTCGGATATTATTCAAATACTATTTTAAGGATTTTCCATTCACAACCCTCGATGAATATGCGGTATTGAATTTTATTTCCATCAATCGAAAAATTACCCTAACGCAAGCATCTTCTTACCTCTATTTGGAACGCAGTACAACGAGTGAAATGTTTAAAAGATTTTGTGCCAAGTCCATTACCATCATGGATTCGGATCCAGCAGATGGTCGGGTCAAATACTATTCCTTATCGGCAACTGGGATTCAAATGGTTTTAGAAGCCAACGTGAAAATGAAAGAAATGAATGCCAGCCTCTTTCAAAATTTAGTCGATAATTCAGCTTTTTTAGAAGAATTAAAAGGGGTATATCAGACCTTGAATGAACGTTTCAAAACCTAATTCATTCAGTGCATGATGAATTTAAAAGGCTTCAACCTAAAACGCTTTAACGCCTCGGCTGCAAAGGGTGCAATTCGAAAGCGCTTTCCATGGACTCGAGGTAAACCCTCCCATGGTGCTTCCAAAGTACTTGGACCAAGCGGTACCGTTTCCAAGGGTTGATGACCAATAATCCCGGTTATCGAATCCCGTTAAGGAAGCTTTGGAACTGTATATTAACTCAAGTTCAGTTTGAGTAGGCAAACGCCACCCTTCACCGCCTTCGCTGTATGCTTCAACGATCGCCTTAGAATCATTCCAATTCTTGTGCATGGCAAACGTTACTTGATCCGTTTTTGCTACCACTAGGCCATGTTCTTTGGTTTCATCTACTTGAATCACAATGCCTCCGAAGGCCTCATCCCCAATGGCATAGGTTTTCTTTTCATTTTTTTTACATGCCGTGGCTAATAAAATAAGAGCGAATAGGGGAAGTAGGTGTTTCATGGTGTATATTTTATGTAAATTTAAAAAACTACAGCATTATCTCACAAGTCTCTGGAATAAATTCTACAAACTTCACAAGACGGTGGCTCTTTAGTGCATTAAATCGAGCAAGTATTTCCGATAGCCTATTGGAAGTAACGGAAACAACAAATGCATAATCCAAACTGCCTCCCTTCAAGCGGATTCCCGGAATTTCGTTCATTACTGCATGAATGTCCTGCTGCGCTGTACGTCGGTTAAAATGCACGTTGATCATGTTCGAAAGAACGAGGGCTGTCGTATCCTTTTTAGTGATTAGTGCTGCGTCATAGCCAACCCGTTGATACCCCAAACGCTGGGCTTTTTTTAAATAACGAGGTACTTGAGCCACGGGAACACCGTAAAAAGAACACATGTTGGTGCTCCAGAATTCTATGGGAAAACCGTCCTGCCTGAATCGCTTTATTGTACTTTCGTCCGAATTCTCCACAAAAAATGTGAATACATTCTTGCAGATGGATAATTGACTAATCACAGTATCGTATCCCACAATATTGCGATAGGAAAGGGTGTAGTACCTTCGGATGTCACCGTGTACTTCAACGCGATTTTTAACTTGATTCGGTTCTTGCTTCTTGAGCGCTACGTGCTGAGGCTTGGTGTTGTTTTCCCGCTGCTTAACTACTGGTTTTTCCTCCGAGAATTTGGCGTTTTTGGTCGTTGGACTGCAGCCAATGATCCAAGTAAGTATAAGACAATATGGGATGATTTTACTAAAAAGCACGTGGTTATTTTATCGCAAATTTGGTGTAAATAGAATAACTTAATTTTATTTTTTGAAATTCAATTTCTGGCGGGGAATTTCCAAAATCACTGACGATAACTCCAGGGATTTTAGTAAG